>Ga0209223_10006025_pt1 | contig 10534 bp, 10 predicted proteins | sample COG_06_FD_184750 | JGI IMG/M metagenome (GOLD analysis project Ga0209223, IMG submission 184750) | Pelagic Microbial community sample from North Sea - COGITO 998_met_06 (SPAdes) (version 2) | ecosystem: Environmental > Aquatic > Marine > Neritic zone/Coastal water | place: Helgoland, sampling...
AGGAGGCAAGGATTTATCATTTCACATCTCGGTAAGATGATGGAGTTGGATTCGTAATGAAGACCTTTAAAGAGCTAAGAGACACTGATACTGAAGACCTCACTGAAAGTCGATTACTTCGCAGGGGTATTGCTACTGCGTATGGACTCAGTGCTCGAAATGAAGGTAAGAAGGTTGAGATGGAACTCAATTCTGCAAAGAATACACTGAGACCTCGATCAAATGATACGACTGAGGAACAAGTAAAGAGACTACAGGAAGGACTGATTCAGATGTGTGATGCGAACATTGCATTAAGACACCAACTAGGTGCAATCACTACAATAGTTGTATCGGGACAACTGTTCAACGAACGCACAAATGCTCAGTTAGAGAAGGCCTTGAGAGGCAGGTAATGATAGGTCTAGAACGCACTGTAGTCGTCTCTAAGGAGTCCTAGAGTAATACGGATACAGACGGGAATACCCAATAAAAGGGTGCTTGAGAGAGTGAGAAAGGCAGAGAATGATTCTCAAAAAATGTTCCCAATCGTTCCCCAGTTTATTTCTATTCCCAGAAAAAAGAAAATCAACAGACTAAGTAACTGATTTATATGCGGAATATGGTATCTACGGGTGGACTTGAACCACCGACCCCAGCATTATGAATACACCTCTCCGTGACCCGAGTGATATATGTTATTAATAATATCAATAGGTTAGTATGAAATCATTTCAGAATACCTTCCGAAATATCGTTCCCAGATTGTTCCCAGATTGTTCCCAGATTGTTCCCAGTTTTCCTGATTTTCGTGCCCAGTATTAGCTCGATCCGCAGGTAAGACTTATGTTCATGTGAACAAAAGTCGCGATTCATATTCTTGTCTGACTGAATTGTTGAAAACTTTTCGTGAAAACGAAATGCGTTTTGACGATTAGTTGGTAAATAGACCCCGTGGAGATCACGCTTGATCCGGCGTCGCTAATCAACAGCGTGGGGAGCGGTAAGAGGGGTAAGTTACTGGCCCTGATTGTTTGCAGTTTTCGGGGAATCGTTGTGGTTAGACATTTCTACTTTTGTTCCGCGGAACATAAGTTGTGGTGCTTTTTAATCGTGTACACCGTTGCTTGTATTCATTAACCGAGAATGGTCTACTCAACCCTCGGTACATAACAGCTGCAAGGTCAATTAGAGGAGTCAGATGTTTACACAAGTGAGAACCCTTCCAATCATTGGTTTAGCGTGGTTCGTGGCAACTCTAGTATTCTTTATCACGCAAACTGGTTTATCTGCGGTACCACCGATAGCAGTGGATGCTCTGTCGAGTCTTTTTTTAACTTACTTTCCAGTACTCGCTCTGTGCGTGTTTTTGCTGTTGTATTTGACACGCGGTAGAGACGCATTTGATTGGGAAACCCTGTATGCGCTGAATAGAGAAAAAGCAGGGGTCGAGGTGCTCGCCGCATTTATTTATCTGTTGGTGACGCAATTAGTCCTTGGATTTTTCTTCGATGTTGGACTTCATTTCCCCGGACCTCATGTGTATGAGTCAGGGAGTTTTGCTTATCAACATGTGGTGGTTTGGACACTGGTTAACACCGTAGTTTACGTGCTAGTCCCTCTGCTTTGGCTTCGTGGGCAGGGACTAAATCTTGTGGAGTTCATGCGAGCCCTTCAGTGGCGAAGGAATATTTGGATTTTGATCGCATTTTGGGCTCTCGACTTTTTTGGACCCATTATTGGGGGTGTCCCTTTTTTCTCCCACACTGCCGAGCAATACCTGGTAGGTATCCCGACCAGTATTCTGGTCAACACCTTTGGTGCAGGACTACCAGTGGTCATTTTGATGCACGTCGTTGTCATCCCCCGGTTAATGCTGATTTACGAGAGCAAACTTGTGGTCATCTCAATCGCAGGATTGTTTTATGCGATCTTCAGTTTGTTCGATCCAGGAGTGGACTACAGTACCTTAAATATGGCGACTCTTAGTGTGACTTACATTGTGATGACGCAAATGCTGGTTGGTATGGGAAAGGCGACGTTCACGGTAGTTACGGCTAACCCATTTATTCACTTTGTAACGCTACATGTGCTCAGTGCGAGGGTGCCCTTCGATACGGCCATGTATGCAGAAATATTTAAAAGCCTTGCGTGACGTAGATTTTTATTTGCTCTCTGTGTGTCCCCAATCGTTCCCCAGTTTATTTTCGTTCCCCAGAAACGAAAAAATCAGCAACCTAAGTCACTGATTCTTTGTAAGAAAATGGTAGCTACGGGTGGACTTGAACCACCGACCCCAGCATTATGAATGCTGTGCTCTAACCAACTGAGCTACGTAGCCATAGAAAAACATCAAAGACCCTGACCTAGGGGCGCGCATTTTGGCTACAGATGCGGGATTTGTCAATAGCTTGCGGGAGCCTTTGTCGCCAAAGCAGGTGGTGGAGCGGTTGCGCTTTTTGATGTGAGGTTCGTCACACTTTAGTCAAATCTAGGTCTCGATTTTCTATAGTGTTAGGTGTGTCATTAACTGTATCGAAAACTGTCCCATAATGAGAAAAGCCTCTGACCGGGGTGTGTCAAAACTGTCTGGATCAACATGGTTTGCTATTGGTTAAGCCGAGATGTCCAGAAGTCTCTGTGTTTATACTAGGTGTTGATCTTAAAGACAGGCGGCAGTGGCGATAGGTGTCGGTCAGAGGTTCTTTTTATGGGGCCGCTCTATTCTGGTCATGCCTTTAATCTTTTTAAGTTCTGCTTTAGCTCTGTTTTAGTCCTGTCACTCATTTGCGTTGATAGCTGACCCGATAAATCCTGCCGGCTAAATCATCTGAGATATAGAGATCCCCACTGCGGTTTTCAGCAATATCCACTGGCCGGCCGATAACGCCTTGGGGGCTGAGGAACCCAGTCATAAAGTCGCGACTATGGATCTCTCCCTGGTCGTTCCATTGCAAGGCAATCACTTTGTATCCATCTAAGCTTGAGCGGTTCCAGGAGCCATGCAGGGCGACCAGTGCGGATCTGTTGAACTGTTCAGGCAGAGTGTCAGTATGGTTGAGGAAGTGGATGCCGAGAGGTGCATTGTGCGGGTTAAATTTAAATGCCGGTGTTATCGCTGAGTCCAATAGATCGGGGCGCTGATCACCAAATTCGGGGTCGGGGACATTATCGCCGTGGTAGTACGGCCAGCCATAAAAGCCACCCTCGGTAATTAAATTAAGTTCGTCCGGTGGAAAGTCATCGCCGAGCATATCTCTGGCATTGACGGTGGCGAATAGTTCGCCAGACCAAGGCGCCCAGTCAAAGCCGATGCTATTGCGCAGTCCGCTGGCAAAAATAACCATATCCGTGCCGTCGAGTTCGGCGCGCAACATTGCCGAGTAACGCGGGTCTTCCGGTTCGCAGATATTGCATGGTGAGCCGACATTGATATGCAGCTTGCGATTAGGGGAAATGCCTAGTGCTTTAGCATTGTGCGAGCGGTGCGGGTGACCAAAGGGGAGGTCGGCGATCACTGTTTCAGGCGTGCCAATAAGCGCCCCTGTTTTATGATCAAAGCGGACTTTGCTGACTTTGTCGCGCTCGCTGAAGTAGAGCCAGTCGCCGTCAAAGGCTAACCCCTGAGGATCGTTAAGATCACTGATTAATACCTCTGTGGAATCGGCAATTCCATCGCTGTCGAGATCTCTTAGCACCGCTATCTGACCGATTTTAGTGAAACTGACAATAATATCCTGACTTTCGCTGACCAGCATAAAGCGCGGGCCATCGAGCTCTCCGGCAAACAGGTTGACGCTAAAGCCGTCTGCGAGTTCGAAGTTCGACGCTGCCATGTCGCTCGACGCCTGCGCTGTATTGAAACCGGTTACGGCGCTAATCATCACCCAGGAGCCAGTCAGTCCCCCTGGAATCTTCACGGCGATGATGCCGAGTCCAATAACGACAATAGCGCTCACAGAGATAACGAATTTTTTAAGCATGGCTATGTCCGCAAGTTATTTAGGGTTGACCTTACTCAGCGCTGTGGTCATGGAGCCACCGACAACAAGTATGGCGCCGAACAGGGTCAGCATCGTTACGGGTTCTACGACGAGCCCTGCGATGGGGATTAAATGCACTGTGCTAACGGTAATCAGTGGAGTAAGCGCTAAAATCGCACTCACTTTCGAGGCCTCGATATGCACCATTGCTTCGGCAAAGCTACCATAGGCAATAAGGGTATTGAGGCCACAGAATATCAGCAGAGCCCATTGTACGGCGGAGAGCTGGGGCAGGGTGGAGAAGTCGGAAAAGGGTAAGAAGGCCAGCGTCCCTATCCAGTAAAATACCAGCATGGTTTCTTGAGAGGTCAATGCTTGCAGCAGAAATTTTTGCAGTATGGCGTAACCGGCCCAGAACACTGCTGCCAAAAAAATCATCATAATACCTATGCCATAGGCATTTTGGGCAATAAACACATCATAGAAACGCGGGTAAAAAAATAGTCCAAGACCCGAGACGAATGCGAGCACCCCCAGCCATTGACGCCTTGAAAGACGTTCGCCAAAGAGCCAGACGCCACTGAGCAATAGCAGCATGGGAGCCGCTTGGATCATCAGCTGAGCCGCTTCGGCGGTGGTTCTTTCTAGGCCGAGGATATACAGAGCATAATTTGCCACTAACAGCAGTCCGGCAGCGAGCAGCTGTAGGAGAAGCCGTGGTGATTGCGATCGACTGAGCATAGCCGCTTTTCCCGAGCGTCTACTGCGCAAAACGATGTAGGGCGTCAACAGCAGTGCCGCCAGAGCGAAGCGGAAAAATGTAGTGGTAATTGGATCCAGAGTTGCCATGACTCCTTTCAGAGCGATTGGCAGTACACCCCACAGGCTGGCGGTGGTCAGTGCCAGCAGAAGCCCCAGCTTCCAGCGCCCGGAAACCAGGCTCATAAGGGGCTAGACATTAAAGCGGAAGTGGATAACGTCGCCATCCTTGACGATATAGTCCTTGCCTTCCAAGCGCCACTTGCCGGCGTCTTTTGCTCCCTGCTCGCCATTGCCGGCGATGTAGTCGTCATAACCGATAATTTCGGCGCGGATAAACCCTTTCTCAAAATCGGTGTGGATTTTACCGGCGCTCTGCGGCGCAGTGGCGCCAACCGGGATGGTCCAGGCGCGAACTTCTTTCACGCCAGCGGTAAAGTAGGTCTGCAGGCCCAGCAAGTTGTAGCCTGCGCGAATTACCCGATTGAGCCCCGGTTCCTGCATACCCATCTCTTCGAGGAATTCGGCTTTTTCGTCATCTTCGAGTTCACTAATTTCCGCTTCGAGCTTATTGCAGATTGGCACCACGACCGAGCCTTCCGCTGCCGCTATTGCCATCACTGCGTCAAGGTAAGGGTTGTTTTCAAAGCCCTCTTCATCGACATTGGCGATATACATAGTCGGCTTCAACGTTAACAGGCTCAGTGGCTTGAGTACGGTTAGCTCTTCGTCAGTCAGTGCGAACGAACGCAGCGGCTTAGCTTCATTGAGGTGGGGAAGAATCTTTTCTGCTACTGCCTTCAAGGCAACGGCATCTTGGTCTTTGCCCTTGGCCGCTTTTGCTGCTCGCAGTATTGCCTTCTCGACACTTTCTAGATCAGCGAGGGCCAGCTCAGTATTAATGACATCGATATCGTCTGGTGGACTGATGGTGCCTTCCACATGAATCACGTTTTCATCATCGAAACAACGCACCACGTGCGCTATCGCGTCGGTCTCGCGAATAGTGGCGAGAAACTGGTTGCCCAGACCTTCACCTTTAGAGGCACCGGCTACCAGACCGGCAATATCGACAAATTCCATGCTGGTGGGAACGATGCGCTCAGGCTTAACGATCTCGGAGATTAAATCCTGGCGAGGATCGGGAATCGGCACAACACCCGTATTCGGCTCAATGGTGCAAAATGGGAAGTTTTCCGCGCTGATACCGGCTTTGGTCAATGCGTTAAACAGGGTTGATTTGCCCACATTAGGTAAGCCGACAATTCCGCAGTTAAAACCCATGGTAAATTCCTTGTGCTAGTGTCTAGCGTTACAGTTGCGCAGTATGCAGTGCAGTCATAGCGCGCTCCCACTGACCATTAAGGGCCAGAGGCAGGGTACGCAGTGCATCATCTATGCTATTTAAAATCAGTTGTTGGTCCGACGGCGAGGCTTTTTTCAACACATAGTCGGCTACCTGACGCGCATTACCCGGGTGGCCAATGCCAATTCTCAGGCGTGCAAAGTCTTTGTTGTTACCTAGGCTCTGAATAATATCCCGCAGGCCATTGTGGCCGCCATGGCCGCCACCTTTCTTATAACGCGCCGCGCCGGGAGGCAGGTCGAGCTCATCGTGAACTACCAAAATCGCTTCTACAGGCACTTGGTAAAAGCGTGCCAGAGCCGCTACCGACTGACCACTTCGGTTCATAAATGTAGTCGGTATCAGCAGTCTTACATCGCGATTGTCGATAGTGATCTTGACAGTGTCACCAAAGAATTTCGCTTCGTGTTTCAGCTCGACGTGATGAGATTTTGCCAACTCCAGAACCAAGTCGGCCCCGGCATTGTGACGCGTCCGTTCATAGTTTTGGCCGGGGTTTCCCAGCCCTACGATTAATTCTACGGGCGTATCCAATGTCAGGGCCTACTCAGGCGGGCAAGTTAAGGAAGATTACTCTTCGCTTGCCGCTCCATCTTCGCTAGATGCAGCCTCTGTGCCTTCGTCGTCAGCAGAAGCTGCTTTTGACTTATTCACAGTAACAACTGGCAGATCGTGGTCAGCGCCATGGCTCAGTGCAACACTCTCAACACCTTTAGGTAAAACAAGGTCAGAGATATGCAGTGTTTGACCAACTTCGACTGCCGACATATCAACTTCAATATACTCAGGCAGATCTTGCGGCAGGCAGGTAATGTCCAGTTCAGTCATGGTGTGGGCAATAATACCGCCACCCACTTTAACGCCGGCACAGATATCTTCGTTGATAAAGTGAATTGGTGCTTTGGTTTGCAGCTGAGTAGTCTTGTTTACGCGCAGGAAATCCATATGCAAGATAACGGGCTTGGCTGGATGACGCTGAACGTCTTTAAGAATCACATCTTCAGATGAACCATCTACGTCTAAGGCAATAATGTGTGAGTAAAACGCTTCGTTTTCCAGCGCCTTTACTACGTCTTTATGGTTTAGCTTGATCTGTGCTGGATCTTTCTTGCCACCATAAACAATTGCCGGTATTTCTGCAGCCAGACGACGCAGGCGGCGGCTCGCACCTTTCCCTGTATCCTCACGACCCTTCGCGTGTAATGTAAAATCAGTAGACATAATTGTCTCCTAGTTGTGCCGAGACAGACCGCGACCAGACCTGAAACGGAGTTTATTGCCTCGAAATAAGGCAGTTGCAACAGCGCAAGCTGTTAGTCGAACATTGCGCTGATAGATTCTTCATTGCTAATGCGACGCACGGACTCGCCGAGTAACTTACCCAGTGAAAGGGTGCGAATTTTGCCGCATTTTTTAGCATCATCGCGCAGTGGAATACTGTTGGTGACAACCAGTTCGTCTAACTGCGAGTTTTTAATATTATCGATTGCACTGCCGGATAACACCGCATGAGTGGCATAGGCGACAACCTTTGTCGCGCCATTTTTCTTCAGTGCTTCGGCGGCTTTACAAAGGGTGCCTGCGGTATCCACGATGTCGTCGACTAAAACACAGGTGCGACCATCCACTTCACCGATCAGGTTCATCACTTCACTCTGATTGGAAGACGGGCGGCGTTTATCAATAATGGCCAGATCACAGTCGAGTTGCTTGGCTACGGCTCGGGCACGCACCACACCGCCAACATCGGGTGAAACCACTTGCAGGTTAGAGTAGTTTTGACGTTCGATATCGCCGAGCAATACCGGCGCACCGTAGACATTATCAACCGTACAGTTGAAGAAGCCCTGAATTTGTTCTGCGTGCAAGTCGACGGTCAGTACTCGATCGACGCCCGCATTAGAGAGCATGTCGGCGACAACTTTGGCGCTAATTGGCACGCGCACTGACCGCACGCGACGATCTTGGCGGGCGTAACCGAAGTAGGGCACAACCGCGGTAATACGGCCTGCAGAGGCTCGACGCAGTGCGTCGATCATGAATATCAGTTCCATTAGATGACGATTGGTCGGTGCGCAGGTCGGCTGAACGACGAATACATCATTGCCGCGGACATTCTCGCGGATCTCGATATTGATTTCACCGTCGGAAAATAGTGAGACACCTGCGTTACCCAGTGGGATTCCCAATGTGCGGGCGATTTCGTTTGCTAGTTCCAGGTTTGCATTCCCGGAGAAGACCATTAATCGTGCCACGTCATTTTTCCTGGTATTCATAATAAGATATGGCTGGGGCGGGAGGATTCGAACCTCCGAGTGTCGGGATCAAAACCCGATGCCTTAACCACTTGGCCACGCCCCAGTAAAAAACTCTCTCAATTGCTGATGCACTTGCGAGCGATTAACGCCTCGCGCGACAAATGCACTCCAGTGCTGTGGCACTTCGGCTAAAACCTTGTTGGCTTCAGCTTCACTTGCACAGCGGCAAAACACACTAGCTCCAGTCCCTGTCATCATTGGCTTGCCATAGTTCATAAGCCACTCAACCGCCTCTTTAACCTGCGGGTAGAGTTTTTCGACAATAGCCTGGCAGTCGTTCCTGTACTGCTCCTCTGAGAGGGCGCGTATTTTGATGGGTGGCGAGTGCCTTGTCAATTGAGGATGTGAAAAAATTTCTGCTGTTGGCACGCTGCAAGCGGGCGTAATAATTAAATACCAGCATTCGGCAATATCGAAGGCAGTCAGGCGATCACCAATACCTTCGGCGAAGGCGCTATAACCCTCGACAAATACGGGTACATCTGCACCCAGTCTGGCACCCATTTCTGCCAGTTCTGAGATTGACAAGCCACAGTGCCAGAGTGCATTGAGCCCCAACAGGGTCGTCGCTGCATTGCTACTGCCACCGCCGAGACCAGCGCCCATGGGTAATTTTTTGTCGAGAACAATCGAACAGCCCTGAGAACAGTTGGTTTTGTCTTGCAGGATCTTGGCTGCGCGGACGATTAAATTATCCGCTTCGTCAACGCCCTGAATCTGCGGAGATAATTTAATGGCTGGATTGTCAGTTACGGTAAATGTCAGCTGATCACCGCCATCTAACAATTGAAAGAGAGTCTGCAAATTGTGGTAGCCATCATCGCGCTGCCCTGTGATATGCAAAAACAGGTTGATTTTCGGCGGTGCCGAGAGGGTGATCGATGACATCATGGCCAGGTTATTCTTCTTCGAGAAAGCTCCAGCTCGATATTAGCAGCTTAAACGAGTAGCTCCTACCCTCACTAGATGTGTGGGTGCCGGTTATTTTGCCGGGCAAGTGACCGGCATCGGTCTGTTTAAAGTGACTGAAGGAAAGCTGCCAGCCGGCCTGGTCAAAACCACTGGCATAACCATCCGGGCTGGTGGCTAGTGCAGTGGCCAGCGGTTGTGATGGTGACGGCACACCGCGCGCCCACCAGCTGAGTGCACTGACTGGTAGAGGGACTCCTGTGAGTTGCTCGGCCAGTTGCTCAGGTGTCTGACGGTAAATCTTATCGTCATAGCGCATTTCGGCTAATTGACTATTGCCATCAATCTGCGCACTGCCAGCACCAAAGGGGCCAGAGAGTCGCAGTCGATAGTTGTTTTGTCGCTGCATCCAGTTCAGCGTTGCACTGCCACCGCTGTCTGGCGCGCGGAAGCCCAGCTTGCCGGCGAGAGTCCAGTCGTTGAGTTGCGATACTCGAGATTGGTAGGCTTGCCAACTGCCTGAGGGCAGTGGCTGCGGCTGCAAGGTGCAGGCGCCCAGAGTGATGATTGCTAGCAATAAGCTTGCTCTGATCACTGACTTTGCTCTGTATTAAATTCTTGGTGTTCAGTGCGCGGGTCCGCGCCGAGGCGTTGCATGGTGCTCTTAATGGTTCGATGGCCAGGTGTTTGAGTGAGACCTTGATTCCAGGTTTGCAGAGCCGCTTGCCGGTCGCCGAGAACCCACTGCACCTCGCCGAGGTGAGCGGCAACTTCCGGGTCGGGCATAATAGTCATGGCCTTCTCCAGATGGGGCAGCGCCTGTTCGGCCTCTCCCATGACAAATAGCACCCAGCCCATACTGTCGATAATGGCAGGATCTCCCGGGTTCAGTAGATAGGCACGCTTGATTAATGTGTAGGCTTCCTCAAGGCGATCGGTATGCAGAATCATGGTATAGCCGAGCGCATTAAGGGCTGTTGAGTTGTTTTCGTCCAGTGCCAGAAGGGCACGCAGATCCTGCTCGGCGAGAGCAAAGTTGTTTTCAAGCTCCGCCACCATCGAACGCGCATAGAGCAATTGCGCGTCATTGGGATGCGTCTGCAAGGCACTACTGAGAATATTGAGCGCCTGTTCATTCTGGTTGTTGCTGACCAATAAGTTCGACTCCACTTGAATTAACGCGGCAGACTGGCCGGGCTGCTCTTTGCGTAATCGTTGCA
>Ga0209223_10006030_pt1 | contig 10530 bp, 13 predicted proteins | sample COG_06_FD_184750 | JGI IMG/M metagenome (GOLD analysis project Ga0209223, IMG submission 184750) | Pelagic Microbial community sample from North Sea - COGITO 998_met_06 (SPAdes) (version 2) | ecosystem: Environmental > Aquatic > Marine > Neritic zone/Coastal water | place: Helgoland, sampling...
AAGAACAATTAACTTTTAGAATTGGTGTTGAGAATGAACTCGATTGAACAGTATAAAATTCTAGAGAAATTATTACTAATAATTGAGAATGAGATTCTTCCAAAAACTCACATCGGCGTAAGTTTAGGAAATAAGATATTTGGAGCTGCGATTTTATTAAAATCGAATTTAAAAGTTGTAGTGGCAGAAACAAATAATGAGCTGCAAAATCCTTTGTTTCATGGTGAAATAAATTGTCTGAATGCGTTCTTTGCAAAGGTAAGAAAGATTGAAACACATCAGTTAATATTTTTATCAACCCATGAACCTTGCTCAATGTGCCTTTCAGCGATTACATGGGCTGGCTTTGATAAGATTTATTATTTTTTTAGTCATGAGAATTCGCGTGACAACTTTAACATTCCGCATGATTTAAAAATTTTTAAAGAGTTGTTTAATATTGAGCCTGGTGGGTATAATAAGGAGAATGCTTTTCTTAGTTGTGAATCAATAATTGGGTCTATTGAAAAACTCAACTTTGATGAGCGTAAGCTTTTAACAAGAAGAGTCGTAAAATTACAATCTGAATATGAATCTTTATCTTCAATATACCAAAAAAATAAAACCCAAAATGCGATTCCTTTAAAATAAGATAAGTCTTTAAATTTTAGTTTTTCATTGAAAGTGGTTATTGTGAAATTATGGAATAGACATAACTCGGAGGAACTATGACAATTTTTAATTTGGGGTCAATAAATGTAGACTATATCTATAAATTGCCACATTTCCCTTTACGAGGTGAAACAGTACCATCTGTTGATTATGATATTGGCTTAGGTGGTAAAGGCATCAATCAAAGCATTGCTGCAGTTAATGCTGGTGGAACTGTTGTACATATTGGATCAATTGGAGCTGAGGACGATTGGATTCTTAAAACTCTTCATAATCTAAATCTAGAAACAAATCACATAGCGGTTTCAGAACACACGACTGGTCATGCAATTATCTACCTGAATAAAAGTGCTGAAAATACTATTGTACTGCATGCTGGTGCTAACTATGATTTTAAATTGCCAAATATTGAGAAGAGCCTTTCTGAATCTCAGGACGGCGACTGGCTTTTACTTCAAAACGAAACGAACCTTGGGTATGAAACAGTTAATTATGCCCGAAGTCTTGGTCTTAAAATAGCATATTCAGCTGCTCCTTTTGATTACCAAAAAATTGAAGAAGTTTTACCTTACTGCGATTTATTAGTTCTAAACGAAGTGGAAGTGAAGCAATGTAAATCTAACATAGAGAACTTTGATGCCCTAACAGCTGGAATGATTTTTATTATTACGCGAGGTGAGGCGGGAGCTACGTGCTACATGAATGGAGAGAAATTAACCGTTCCAGCCTTTTCTGTCGTAGCGGTTGATACCACTGGTGCTGGTGATACTTTTCTAGGGTTCCTACTTGCTGCGATAGATAATGGCGTAGCGTTAGAATCAGCATTAAAGCTTTCAGCGGCGGCAGCTGCGATACAAATCACTCGAGATGGTGCCGTTCAGGCTATCCCTTTGCTTAAAGAGGTTGAAGCATTTGCTTCTTTAAGCACATATAAAGTTAAACGTTTTTAAAATCTTATAAATGCTTGTTACAATGAGTGAAAGGTACTCAAAAATTTTTTTATATTTTTAATACCATCGGATTAACCCAATAATAGCAGCTGACAAATAAAAAATTTGTAAAAGGAATATACCGAGGTATCTATTTAATAAAGCCCAACCACCGATCAGTAGTGCTGATAGTAGTAATAAAATGAAAGCCAAATATTCTGCACCAATATTTAGAGCAATTAACATAGAATAAATTATGGCTGTTATAACGCCAGCCCACTCCAATGAAACTTTAAATCTTTTATGAGTAATGAAATTCATGTTCAAAAGTTATTTATTCCCTAAAATTTCTAATCGCCGATAACTTTAAACCTATCTTGTGTTTGAGTTTGAATCTAGAAAAAATATATAAAATTTTGATTGAAAAGTTGAAGTATAAGTGCTTTTGGGAAATTTTTCTTGCAAAACGGCACTTTTCGATGCAAGAAAGGAATGCGACGTTTACTCTATCGACCACACTGTCTCCAAAAAACGGCTTCAGTCTCTCGATCAAGGAATGACTGAGCTATACTGCTGCAATGGTGCTAGCAGTAAATTAAAAGGAGAAGAATTATGGCAAGTGGAACCGTAAAGTGGTTTAATGGAAACAAAGGATATGGCTTTATCGCACCTGAAGGTGGGAAGAAAGATGTTTTTGTTCATGTTACAGCATTACAAGCTGCAGGTCTAGACGGGCTAGATGACGGCCAAGCAGTGAATTTTGAAATTGAAGTGGCTAGTGATGGCCGTGAGTCGGCAACAAACATTCAATTAGCCTAAATTGATATACGCTCCAGGGAAGGCCTGCTTGATAAATGTCAAGCGGGCCTTTTTTTATTTTTAGTTCTTTACCAGCTTTCCTGTAAAACGAATTAAAGATACTGTACATTTTTAAGCACGTAGTTAATTTTACTTTTGAAAATTATAAATATAAGGCAAATTATGGCATTTAATCCCAAGACAGTTTTTGGTCTTTGCAATGTCTTAAATCGGCATTCTGAGTTTATTGAGTTAATACTTCCATCTGAAGAGTCCGCACAGTATCAGATGGAACAGTGGGCAAAACGCATGGATCTAGTGTATCGTGATAGCAAAACCAACTGGGAATTCATTTCCAAAAATCCTTCAAGCGTGATTGAAAATTTAACATCAATCCAAACTCTCTCAAATCAACTTATTATTGAACTATATAAGGTAGAGTACGGTGTTCACCAACAAATCTCAAAAGATCTTGGTCAAGGTAGTTTTACTAAATTTCGCACTCAAATTAGAGAGCAGTTTGACTTGTTGAAAGCTCCTATTGATGGAATAAAATTTTCCCTCGGGGAGGGACTAGATAATATTATAAACCCAAGTTCGATTGGTGCAATTGACGCTGCAATAGATGTGTGGAAGTCTTGTGGTGGAAATACAAGATTACCTAAATTAATATTTAGGAACAATAATTTAAATAATTTTGTTAAAGACTGTTTTGAAGTTTTTGAAGTCAAGGAGGATCTAGGTGTGGCTTACTCAAACTGGTATACGTTAACACAAAAATAATTAATTCCTTAGCTTAGATTTATTATCGCCTAGCTAGGGTTCATTTTCCTTGAGTATAGAGAATTGTTCCACAACAGTGACAAGGGTTTCAAAATTCTAAGACAAATATATAATAATTAATAATTATGGGAGATAAAGATATGATTTTTTCTAACTGGAGTTATCCGACTGAAATTAGGTTTGGTGAAGGTAGAATAAAAGAATTGATTGAGGTTTGTAAGCTCAATAATATCAAACGCCCACTTTTTGTGACCGATAATGGCCTTTTGAAACTTGAAGTTACGCAACAGATTATAAAAAAAATGAAATCAAAATTTGCTTGTGATGTCTTTAGTAATGTCGATGCAAATCCAACGGAGGAGAATCTTTCAAGAGGTGTTACGGCTTTTAAATTTGGTAATCATGATGGCGTTATTGCTTTTGGAGGAGGCTCGGCACTCGATATCGGTAAATTAATTGCTTTTATGGTCCCGCAATCACGATCAGTTTGGGACTTTGAAGATATTGGTGACTGGTGGAAGAGAGCACTAACAGACAAGGTTTCCACCATTATTGCAATTCCAACTACAGCAGGTACAGGCTCGGAGGTAGGAAGAGCGTCTGTATTGACAAATTCTATTTCAAAGGAAAAAAAAATAATATTCCACCCTAAATTACTCCCATCGGCAGTCATATGTGATCCAGCATTAACGCTAAGCTTGCCAAGAAAAATAACTGCAGGGACGGGGCTCGATGCCTTAGCTCATTGTGTGGAAGCATATTGTGCACCATCATTTCATCCTATGAGCCAGGGTATAGCCTTAGAAGGCGCCAAGCTTGTTAAAGAAAATCTATTAAAAGTCTACAACGACGGTAATGATTTAACGGCACGCGCACACATGATGGCTGCCGCATTGATGGGCGCAGTCGCTTTTCAAAAAGGGCTGGGTGCTATACACGCGATTTCGCATCCAGTTGGAGCGATATTTAATAGCCATCATGGATTAACGAATGCAGTTCTGATGCCTTATGTCCTTAAGTTTAACTCGAGAGAAATAAAAGAAAAGATTACTATTATGGCTGAGTACCTCGAAATTAAAAATGGGTTTGATGGATTTTTGTCTTTTATTGATAAGTTGAACTCTGACTTAGGCGTTCCTAAAAGCCTTGCAACTTTTGGGGTAACGCTAGATGATGTGGATAGGATTGTCGAAGGTGCAATGCAGGATCCAAGTATCGGCGGCAACCCCAAAGAACTTACGATTGAAAATCTTCGCTCACTTATTATTAGTGCAATTTAATTAAAGCAGTAAGGAATAGTCAATTTTGAAAGTCTCACTTGGTTATGGGGGAGGTATCACAGCTCCTCAAAAGACAGCGGCATTGGCCGGTTATGATATATTGAGAGACGGTGGAACTGCAATTGAGGCGATGGTTGCAGCAGCTGCTACCATTGCAGTTACTTATCCTCATATGAACGGTATTGGAGGGGATGCTTTTTGGTTAGTTAAGAAACACAACCAGAATCCTATTGCCATTTCAGGTTGTGGATATTCAGCAGGCAAGGCATCAGTATCGTGGTACGGTGACCGCGGTTACACAGAAGGAATTCCAACTCGAGGTGGGGCGTCTGCCTTGACTGTTCCAGGAGCCGTCGCAAGCTGGATTAAAGCATTATCTTTGGTTGAGAAACCGATGCCCGTAAAAAATATCTTAGAAAATGCAGTTTCCTATGCTGGAGACGGTTTTGCTGTAACTGAAAACCAATTTTTATGTACTACTAGTAAGTATAATGACTTGTATCAAGTCGATGGGTTTGCAGAAACATTCTTGGTGGACGGACAGCCTCCGAAATATGGCTTTAAGCTGATACAGGATGCATTAAAAAACACTTTAAAAGTGTTGGGTCAAGATGGGTTGGATAGCTTTTATAGGGGTGATTTGGCTAAAACGAATGCAAAATTTCTATCTGAAAAGGAGAGCCCGCTACGACTGGATGATTTCCTAAAATTTCGTGCTGAGTTTGTTGAGCCAATTAAAGCCTCAACCTCAAAGGGAGATCTTTATAATCTTCCAGCACCAACCCAAGGAATAAGCTCTCTAATGATTTTAGCGTTATTTGATAAGATGGGTATTTCTAAGGGGGATTCATTTGAGCATATTCATTCACTGATTGAGATCACTAAACAAGTTTTTTTAAAACGTAATCTCGAGTTGGGGGATCCAAATTATATGAGTTCCAGTGAAAGGGATTGGCTTAGTGACGATATTTTAAGTGGATTGTTATCTAAGCTCAACCCAAACAAGGCGTTACGCTGGCCTTATGTGCCTAATAAGGGTGATACTGTTTGGATGGGAGCAGTTGATACTGAGGGTACAGTGGTCAGTTTTATTCAGAGCGTATTTTGGGAGTTTGGATCTGGCTTGACCTGTCCGAAAACTGGTGTTTTCTTTCAAAATAGAGGCGCGGGATTTTCTCTTCAACCTGGACCAAACCAATTATTTCCACGAAAACAACCATTTCATACATTAAACCCAGCACTAGCATTACTAAAAGATGGGCGACGGATGGTTTATGGGACTATGGGTGGTGATGGACAACCACAAACTCAATCTGCAATCTTCTCGAGGTATGCCTATTTTGACTATGATTTGCAGCACTCAATTTCGTTGCCTCGGTGGCTTTTAGGTAAGACTTGGGGTGATACTGGAACTACTTTGAAGTTAGAGTCACGCTTTGATCCAGCCTTGATTAACAAACTTGGGTCCGCTGGTCATAATATTGAGCTGATTGATGATTATTCTGATCTTGCTGGGCATGCAGGTGCTCTTGTATTATCTGATAACGGTCTAATAGAAGGTGCTTCTGATCCAAGGTCTGATGGGTCTGCTCTAGTTTTTTAAAGTCACAGTTTCTCGTGTTTAAAATTGTAACATCCCGCTATTTCAGCACGCTGTTTAACCAACGACAGAATTGAATCGATATAGGGTGTATTTATACTAACAAGTCTTCCTAGCTCCTGGACTGAGCTAACTATTGCATCTATTTCCATTGATCTACCTTGCTCAAGGTCTTGAAGCATAGACGTTTTGTGTTCGCCAACTGCTGCTGCTCCAGCAATGCGTTTATCGATTGAAACTGGAAACCGCACATTTAAAGCTTCTCCAATTTGTTTGGCCTCTGCCATCATGTTTTTTGCCAGTTTATGAGTTTCAGTATTTTCACATATTTGTTTTAAAGTGGCCCCAGTTAATGCAGAAATTGGATTGAAGGCTAGGTTTCCCCAGAGTTTTAACCATAATTCATCACGAATTCTAGCACTGATTGGTGCTTTAAAACCTGCATCTCTAAGTAATTCAGACAGAACTTCAACGCGGTTTGTTCGTTCACCACTTGGCTCACCGATAGAAAATCTATTTCCACTGACATGCTTGATTATACCTGGTGAAACAATTTCGCAAGCTGGGTAAACAACTGTCCCAATTATAGACTGAAATGGAATAGCTTTCTCTAATACTTTTTCTGGATCAACAGATATTAAGCGAACGTTGTCCCAGTCGCTTCCAAGTTTATAGAAATACCAGTGCGGCAGACCGTTCATTGCTGGAATAATTACAGCCCCTTTATTAGAAAGTTTTTGAAGGCCTTCTGAAAGAGCACTAACCCCAGTCGCTTTTACAGTTACAAAGACGAAGTCTTGTGGTTCCTCTGGAACTGTCTCTGATGCATTGAGTTTGACCGTTGTATCGTCATTGCCTGAAGTAAGTCTCAGTCCTTGCTGCTTGATTGCCGCAAGGTGAGGCCCTCTTGCTACAACTGAAACATCATGACCTGAATGCTTTAGTTTGACTGCAAGATAACCGCCAATTGCTCCAGCTCCAACGACACATATCTTCATTTTATCAAGCCTAATTTTTCCGCTAAACCAATGCGTTGTATTTTGCCTGTTGATCCCTTTGGAATTTCATCCAGAAAAACAATGCGTCTTGGAATTTTAAAATTAGCAAGCTGCACTTTTAGAAACTCTTTGATGTCGGTTTCATTGGTTTTCGCTGGATCTACTAATACGACCGCTGCACCAATATCTTCCCCCAATTTTTTATGTGCAATTGCGAAGGTAACTGCTTGCGATATATTTGAATGTTGCAACAAAACTTCATCAATTTCTTTTGGAGAAATTTTTTCACCCCCACGATTAATTATCTCTTTTAATCGGCCTTTGATGGTCAGAAACCCTTCTTCATCTTTTTGACCTTGATCGCCGGTCCTAAACCAGCCATCCGTAAAGTTTTCATTATTTGCTTTTGGGTTGTTTTGGTAACCTTTAGTGACGTTTGCTCCTTTGATTGCAATTTCACCAATTTGATTTGGCCCTAGAATTTCTCCATCGCTTGTGAGTATTTCTACTACTGGTCCAGCTGGAAGTCCTACAGTACCAGGTTTCCTTTTGAGCGGTGGCAAAGGGTTTGACGTCATTTGATGGGCAGCTTCAGTCATTCCGTAAGCCTCAATTACAGGGCAGTTGAAAACAGTTTCCAACTCTTTGAGAACAGCAACTGGAAGAGAGGCTGATGATGATCGAATAAATTTTAGCCTACTATTTTCTATAATTGTTTTATTACGCTCAGCCCTACTAAGTATTGCCTGATGCATTGTTGGCACTGCAGAAAACCACGTTGGTTTCAAGTCGTCGACTAGGCTAAAAAACTTTAAGGCGTCAAAGCCTGTGGAGCAAAACATTGACCCGCCAGATTCTAGTGTTGCCAGTACTCCCGCAATTAGTCCATGAATATGGAAAAGTGGCATTATATTAAGGTAGAGGTCTTGATCTGTTAACTTCAATGTTCGAGATATATTCCTGGCTGATACACTTATGTTATCTGACGTAAGTGGTACTATTTTGGGACGAGATGTTGTACCTGACGTATGTAGTACTAAACTAATATCATTATGTAGATTTTTTTCAGCAGGACTTTGCTTTAATTTCTCACCATTCAAGGTTAGTGAGAAATCGCCCGGAAGTTTTTTGAGTCTCATTGCAAGCACTTTTATTCCGAGTTCAGTAGCCGCAGCAATTGCATTTCTGTTACCATCTTCTGTGACAATAAGGATTTTTGCACTTAAATCTTCTAAGTAAAATTTAAATTCATCTTTCGTGTATGAGGGATTTAACGGCGCAGCTGTTGCAAAGCTAGCTATTGAAAGAAAAACTGTTGCAGCTTCCGGGCCGTTGGGTGTGACTATACCAACGGCATCACCTGAACCGATACCAAGCGAAGCTAGTTGTTCTCCAATATTCGAAACCATTAATCGAAGATCGCTGTACGTAAGTGTACCTAAATCTCCAATTATAGCGGTACCTTGACCCTTTTCTAATAAGTCGGCTAAGGGATGATTTTTGTTATCCTCACTCATTTTGTTATTACCTTGTTACCTTTTTAAAACTTTTACTAAACTCAAGTAGCATATTTTTTAAAGTTAAGATTTTACATAACAGATAAATTAGGAATAGGTAAGGCTCGTTTAAATTTTTATCTTTTTGTTTTCTCGCTAGAGTGCTACTTTCTGTAATGGGAGGTTGTAATGAGAATAGTAGGAATTTTAGGTGGGATGGGCCCTGAAGCCACTGTGCTTCTGATGCAAAAAGTTATTAATAGTGTGGATGCAAAAGATGATGGACACCACATTCCAATGATTGTTCACCAAAATACCCAGGTGCCAAGTCGTATTGTTAGAATCCTTGAGTCTAAGGGGCAAGATCCTTCACCGATCCTTCAGGGAATGGCCTTAGACTTACAAAATTTGCAATGTGATTTTCTTGCCATGCCATGCAATACAGCTCACTATTACCATTCAGCTATTTCAAAAACTTTGCGAATTCCGCTCTTAAATATGATTGAGCTTTCTGTAGAACAGCTATCACAAAGCAATTTAAAAAAAATTGGTATCCTTGCGTCTCCAGCTGTTAGGGCGGTTAGAGTATTTGATAAAAGTCTTGAAAAGAGGGGTCTAAAGTTTCAGTTTGCTAGGAACGACTCTAATATGCTGAATATGATTAAAAATATAAAAAGAGGTGAGTTTGGGCAATCCGTTATTGATGCTTTTTCGTTTGAAAGCAGTCAACTTTTGAATGATGGGTGCGACGGCCTCTTGATTGCGTGCACTGAACTATCACTTTTGCATAAATACCTACCTCGTGATGTAGTATGTGTGGATAGTCTTGACAGCCTCACAAAAAAAATTGTGTCGTTAGCAGTTAATGCAAGCCCAATATCTTTTGGAAATTCTTGATGAATAAATTTTCAGAAGGAGCTCAAATTTGCTGTCTACAAGCTGGGTTCGTATTACTAAGTTTTTTGGGAGTAGGATTGCTTGGAATATCTCCCTGTTTTGGAAATAACTTTTTATGTCGGCCCTGGTCAAATATCGTGACTGGTGCAGAAATAGGCGATAGTTTCACCTTTGATATTAAGGACGGCATTATTGCTTTCAGGGGAGAGGAAAAACCGGTTCCGTTTGCTCAATTAATTTACTCGCATCCATTAAATGACATTTTTGTTGCAGCGTCGGGAGAAGTTGTAACTGCCGGAATTGAAGGTCAAAGAATTAGGGTGAACGTCTATTTTCCAAATAAGGATACTAAATTCTTTGTTACAGCAAGCTGTAGTCGGGTTTGAAATGGTGGTTTTTTCGAAATTCAAACTTAGTTTGTTTGTATTAATTATCGCTTTGTTTGTGTCGGTGTCTCATGCCTATGCTGAAAATCAAGTAAAAATTATTGAGCGAGATAATTTTCAAAAACGCATGAGAGTCAATTCAATTACGGATAAGACCACAGGTCAGTTAAAAGACTATATTACTTTTAGTTTTTATTTAAAAGAAAAACTTATATTCTGTCACATGTCAAAAGATCGATCTGCACCCGCAGTTATCTGTCACTAGGGTTTGTTTTTAACGCTAAGTATTGATTGTTTTTGGATTTTGCCGTTCGATAAATTTAACAATATATAAACTATTCTTGATTGAATTATACTATATGTTGATTTGATTTTGTGATAAGGTCTATTTAATAACAATAATAATTTTGATTCGAGGCAGATGCAGACTTCTTTTTTAGAGAGTCTTATTGGCGTTAAAGACGGCGATAAGACTGTTGCAGATATAGTGTTTCCAAAAGGCTTTGAGGTCAGAGATTTCAAAAAGTTTCGGAGCGATTTTGAGTTATTGGCTAATAAATATGGTTTAAGTATGCCTGCAAAGCTAAAGAAGGGGCAGTTAGTTCTCGAATGGAAGCCGTTTCCTAATGAAAATGAAATTGTACATTCTAGTCCAGCGGACTTTTCTTTAACCCAAAACGAAATTGATGCATTAAATGCTGCTTTTGATTGA
>Ga0209223_10006035_pt1 | contig 10526 bp, 8 predicted proteins | sample COG_06_FD_184750 | JGI IMG/M metagenome (GOLD analysis project Ga0209223, IMG submission 184750) | Pelagic Microbial community sample from North Sea - COGITO 998_met_06 (SPAdes) (version 2) | ecosystem: Environmental > Aquatic > Marine > Neritic zone/Coastal water | place: Helgoland, sampling...
TAAGTGTTGTAATAAACAATGTTCGAACAATTGAAGACGTTGCCCGTGTGGTTTCCAAACAAATTAATGCGGATTCAGCTTCTTTGAGTGTTATTTTCAATAACGATTCTATTATTGCACACTATGGTTTTACGAAAGAAACATTTCCGACTTTCTTTATGCCAAACACGTATGAATGTTATTCTGATATTACTCCAAAACAATTCATTCAGAAATTAGCGAGTTCTTACAAAAATTTTTGGAACGCTTCGAGAACGCAAAAAGCTGCTGACTTAGGACTTAGTCAGTCAGAAATTACCATATTAGCCTCAATTGTATACGAAGAGCAAAAAGTCAAATTTGATGAGCAAGCAAAAATTGCTGGACTCTATATAAATAGATTAAAAAAGGGTTGGAAACTCCAGGCAGATCCAACTGTTAAATACGCGGTTGGAGATTTTACTTTAAGAAGGCTGCTGTATAGGCATTTAGAAGTAGAATCACCATACAATACCTATAAACACCTAGGTTTACCACCGGGGCCTATATCAATACCTGAAATTCAAACGATAGATGCTGTTTTGAACTACGAATCACATGAATATTTCTTTATGTGTGCAAAACCAGAATATACTGGTTACCACAATTTTTCTAAAACATTGGATCAGCATAATGTTTATTCAAGTAAGTATCATAAGTGGATTAATCAGCAAAACATAAGATAATGTCCATTTTGCTATTGATTAAAGGTTACTATATTTACATTTAAATTAAAACTATACCACATGAAAAAAATTATTTATTCTTTATCAATAGCCCTAGTTGCGGGTTTCACGTCTTGCGGAGAAGCAAAAGAGGAAGCCAAAGAGGAAGTAAAAGAGGAAGCACAGGAAGAAACAATAGATGAAGATATTCTTGAAGAAGGAGTTGTAATGGTTAATGGATTGCAGTTTTTTGGAAACAATGAATTTGAATTAACGGAATGGGTGTCGGTTGACGAGATGTATGCTGCAATAATGGAAACCGGTACATTTGAGGGCTTAGTAAAAGCAGAAATATCTGAAGTGTGTAAAAAAGCTGGGTGTTGGATTACGGTATTAAAAGAGGATGGTAGTGCTGTTCGTGTAATTTTCAGAAACCATTTTGGTATTCCAACGGATACACCTGCAGGATATGAGGTAATTATGAATGGTGTTGGTCAAGTTGATACAACAAGTATCGAACTGCAAAGGCATTTCTTAGACGATGCGAAAGAGGCAGGAGAAGAAGTTTCTCAAGCGGATTATGATGCAATTACTGAAGATTTAATCGAAGTTTCTTTCGATTGTGATGGTATTTTAGTTCCTCCAGTAGAGGAGTTTTGACTTAGTTTTACCTAATCCTGCTTAAAAATTTATTTATGTTTTCATTTTTACTTTTTTGTTTATCCTTTTCGACGCAAACATCTTCTACCGTTTATGATTTCTCTTTAACAGGAATAGATGGTAAAGAGATTAATATAAATGCGTTTAAGGGGAAAAAAATATTATTCGTAAATGTTGCTTCCAAATGTGGTTATACGCCTCAATATGAGGGCTTGCAAAAGTTGTATGAGCAAAATAGAGAGAACTTGGTAATTATCGGTTTGCCTTGTAATCAGTTTATGCGACAGGAGCCCGGGAGTAGCGAAGAAATACAAGCATTTTGTACTAAGAACTACGGTGTTACTTTTCCAATTACCGAAAAGGTAAATGTAAAAGGAGATAAGATTCATCCACTATACAATTGGTTAACTAGAAAAGAATTAAATGGGGTAGAGGATTCTAAAGTCAAATGGAATTTTCAAAAATACTTAATTAATGAAGAAGGAAACCTTATTCAAGTATTTGGATCTAAAGTAAAACCTTTAGCTGAAGAGATAACAGTTGCAATTAAGAGTTAAGGAGCTATATAGTGCTTAACGGTGCATGTTTCTTTTGATAATTGGTTCCATGCATCCGTTTCTAGATTTAACAGAACTGTATTGCATGTTCCCATATTAAAGTTTTCTCCTGTTAAGTAAGACGCTAATAAACTTAAACCTGGATTGTGTCCAAAAATCATTGCGCAGTCATGTTTTTCTGGAATATGAATTATTGCATCCAATACTGTTTCCATCGAGGCATTGTGCAATTCCTTTTTGATGGTAATTTTTGTAGTGTCAAATTCTACTGCTTCTCCAATTATTCTTGCCGTTGTAATTGCTCTTCTCGCTGCACTGGATAGAATATAAGTCGGCGAAGGATGATCTTCGTTTAAATGTAGTCCTATATTGATTGCATCATACTTCCCCATTTCGCTTAGAGGCCTTTCAAAATCATCACCTTCGTTAATAAATGGTGAATCTCCGTGGCGTATTAAATATAGGCTTTTCATATGTTATGTAGAGAATGGGTTCGAGCAAATTTTTTTAGTCTATTCAGGGATAAAATACCGCTCTATGTGAAAACCTCTTTGAGTTTGCGAGTTGTCAGCATAGTAATAAATAGGAGGAAAGAATAATATGTAGATATTTTATTGCTCGCTTATATTATTGCTGTTTAAATTCTTTTTTAACTAAATTAAATTCATAGTTTGTATATAAATCGGTGCTTTCAGGAAAGTTCATATGTAGTATTCTGGAATTATATCCATCTGCTTCAATAGCAATCTGATAGTCTACGCCAGGCAGAATGATCATGATAAACTTCCCAGAGCCATTAGGTCGGTAAATACCCTTTAATGTATGACTAACTTCATCAATCAATGTAATTTTAGCGTTTACAGCTTTTTTTTCTTGCTTGTTAAAAATACTACAATGGATTACTTCCTGATAGTTAGCAGCATCAAACATTTTAATTTTGAAAATATCTGATCCACCCAAACTGCCTTCTCTGTCTGATGAATAATAGCCTAATTTGTTATCTTCACTGATGGTAAAGTAAAGGTCATCATCTACTGTATTGATCGGGTAACCAATGTTTTCTGGAGTGCTCCAATATTTATTTGCTCTTTCGTAAGATTTAAATATGTCAAACCCTCCCATTGTAGAATGTCCTTCAGAAGAAAAGTAGAAAGTTTCTCCGTCTGTATGAAGGTAAGGCGCTTTCTCATCATGTTCTGTATTTATAATTGGTCCTAGGTTAACTGCTACACCCCATTCTCCATTTGGTAGTTGTTTTACTTTGTAAAGGTCAAATCCTCCATATCCTCCAGGTCGGTTTGAGGAGAAATAAAGCGTTTTATTGTCTAAAGAAAAGCATGCGCTCAATTCTTGATATTCACTATTGATGCTAGGTCCAAATTTTATGGGCGCACTCCATAATGCAGAGTCACTGTAGTTAGAATAGTATAGGTTTCCTTCTGGAGTCGTTGTTTTCTTTGTGCTATTATCACTAATGATGTAAGTAATTAGTGCAGAGCCATCGTGAGAGATACTAACACAGCCATCGTTTAATTTTGAATTAAAGACTTTTTCATTAAAAGCTGTCTGCCATTCATAGTTATTGTATTCAGAAAAATAAATGTCTTGAAAATAATTGCCCTTATAGTTTTTATCATCAGAAAAACCACCTTCCCTTCTTGAAGTAAAGAACATGCCTTTTCCGTTAGGTAAAATTACTGGAACAGACTCTTCATTTGCCGTGTTAATTGAAGATCCAATATTTACGATTTCTACATTTCTAGCGTTTAAAATTTGTTTTTTTGCATTGATGGCCATTTCAATATTATTATCTATTTCAGCTATAGAGATTGATATTTTATTGTTGGTTTTATACTCCTCGAAAGAAGATTGAGCTTCATCAAACTTATGGTGAAAATGATATGCTTTCCCTAAATAGAATAAGATATCATCATTCTTAGTTCCGTTTCTATAGGCTTCAATTAATATTGGAAGCGCATTTTTTTCCACTCCTCTTTTGTTTAGCTTGCAAACACCAATACCAAATAAAACTTCAGGGTTTTGCGGGTATTTGCTATAGAGTGTAGAAAACATATTAAATGCTTCATTGAAATTTTCTTTTGATAAATTTGTTTGCGCTATTTTAAGCGCTTTTTTATCAGGTTTAGTTATATTTACCTGGCCTATCACATTGATGAATAGAAGACTAGATATAGTTATTGCTAAAATTTTCTTCATAATAATCGTATTAAATGAATTACACAACTCCTAGTAAATTATCAATCCTAGGTAATTTTAAAAAGTGCTTTCCAAATATAAATTTCAAGTTGTCCAATAACATAAATGACAATAATTATGTTGTTTAGTAATTACAAAACAATACATAAGATTATAAATATACCTATATTTAACCGTACATCAGTATAGATTTTGCATTATTTTATAGATGTATCTATATAGAGTATGTACGTTGTGTTTTGATAAATGAATAATATGAAATTAGCTGCAATAGACATAGGTTCGAACGCAATTCGATTATTGATAAAACGAGTTCTCATTGAAAAAGGGGCATTGAAGACCTCTAAAATATTATTGTTGAGAGTCCCACTTCGTTTAGGAGAAGATGTTTTTAAAGAAGGTAGAATCCTAGCTGATAAAAGTGAGAAGTTGTTAAAGGTTATGCAGTCATTTAAATTATTAATGGAAGTCAATGAAGTATTCGATTATAGAGCTTGCGCAACATCTGCAATGCGTGAAGCAAAAAATGGTATTGAGGTAAGAGACTTTATTCATTTTCAATCGGAAGTTTTTATTGATTTAATATCTGGTGAAGAAGAAGCATCTCTCATTTTTTCCAATTGGAAAACGTCAGGCTTGTCCTTAGGTAAAACGTATTTATATGTAGACGTTGGAGGTGGAAGTACTGAAATTACATTGTTGAAAAATGGACAAAGGATAACATCTAGATCGTTTAAAGTTGGAGCTGTAAGATTACTTAAATCAACAGTTAAAGATAAGGTTTGGAACGATTTAAAGGATTTTATTGAAAGTATTGTTAATGTAAATGACAATGTGATTTCGGTAGGTTCTGGAGGGAGTATTACTAAAATATTTAAACAGAGTAATCATCAACCACACGATTTCATTTCTTACAATGAAATAGAAGGATTTGTTCAATCGATGGCTTCATTTGAATTAGAAGAAAGGATTGAAAAATTTAACCTGAAACCAAATCGAGCAGATGTAATTGTTTTAGCAGGAGAAATTTACCTTTTTGTAATGAAATCGGCCGGTTCAACTAATATGATTGTTCCTAAAATGGGGGTAGGTGATGGCATAATTAATAGATTGGCATTAAAGCATATTTAAGCTAATTCTATTGTCCCGGTTGACTTTTACCTTGCTGTTGTTGCAGCGATTTTTGCCATTGTTCATTCAAGAAATTATGATAATACTTATACTGGTTCGTCGCAAAAAACACTAAAATTCCGATTAACTCATCTTGCTTTTTAAATCCTTTCCAAATCATTAATCTTGTGAAATTTTCATCAAGCATAGCATAAGAAGGATAGGATAACTGACTTTCTAAGAGGGATTGCGCAAACCAATGTGCACGACCTCTTGCATTTGGAGATGTTTTTACAAATGTAGGGTCAGTATTTACAAATGTATGGTCGTTAAAAACAATTGTGTCTCTGGTTTCGGCATCAAATTTTACTGCATAAAAATTTTGATTCATGTACGCTACAATATTAGGGTCTGCAAATGTTGTAGCATCCATTTTCTTGCACCATCCGCACCATCCAGTATAAAAGTCAACGAAGATTTTTTTCTTAATAGAGTCTTTATCTCTTTGAGCAGTCATTTCGTTCCATGTCATCCAATTAATTTGATTGGTTGCTTGTGCTATAGAAACACTGGAAGTACAGATTAGTAAAGCAAATACAAATACTTTCATAGTTATTGTTTTATAAATTATATAATAAGAATTTAGTCATTTTATTATAGAGATTTAAACGTGTTTTGCCTCCATAAATACCATGGTTTTTATTTGGGTATGCCATAAAATCAAATTGTTTATCCACTTTTTGTAAGGCATCTACCATTTCAACCGCATTTTGAAAATGTACATTATCATCAGCAGTTCCGTGAATAAGTAAGTAATTTCCTTTTAATTTATCTACATGGTCGATAGGAGAGTTGATGTCGTAATTTTCACCATTTTCTTGTGGAGTTCTCATGAATCTCTCTGTATATATATTGTCATAAAAACGCCAGTTACTAACAGGAGCAACAGCAATTGCAGCTTTAAATACATCAGCACCTTTTGTAATACAAAGAGATGACATATATCCGCCATAACTCCAACCAAAGATTCCAATTCTTTCTGAATCGATATAAGGTCTTTTGCCTAAAACTTTAGCTGCTGCTATTTGATCTTCAGTCTCGTATTTTCCTAATTGTAAATAAGTACTGTGTTTAAAGTCTCTTCCTCTGTACCCAGTTCCTCTAGCGTCTACAGAAACAACGACATAACCTTGTTGTGCTAAAGATTGCCACCAGAAGTAATTGTTGTATTCCCACGAATCATTCACAGTGTTTATACCAGGGCCTCCATAAACAAACATTAGCATTGGATACTTTTTACTTTCATCAAACGAAGAAGGTTTAATCATCCAAGCATTTAAATCATCTCCGTTTTCACCTTTTACTGTAAAGAATTCTTTAGGAGAGATATCAAATGTTTTTAAAGTATCGATTAACGTTTTATTATCTTCCAATACTTTTATTTCTTTTCCTTTTGCACTGTTTAGTGTAACGTGAGCAGGGGTGTTAGCATCTGTGTTCCAATGTAAATAGTACTTAAAGCCTTTGCTAAATTCAGCTCTGTTATTTCCTGACTTAATAGATAGTTTATTTACAGCACCTTTTTTTGAAAGGTAATAAACTTCTCTTTTAGTAGGATGATCTTTTGCTGCTTGAAAATAGATTGACTTACTTTTTTCATTCATTCCATAAACACTTGTTACTTCCCAGTTTCCTGAAGTAAGTTGCGTTTCGTTACCAGTAGACATATTGATTTTGTAAATATGGTTGAAACCATCTTTTTCACTTGTCCATAAAAAGTTTTCTCCATCCTTTAAAAAGGTGGTGTTATCATGTATGTCTATGTATGTTTTAGCTGTTTCTGTGTAAATTACTTTTGCAGGGGCAAGAGATAGTTTTGCATTTGGGTTTGAAAACTCAGTGGTAAGCAATTCAATTTTGTTTTGGAGTCTATTCATTCTTTGTACACAGAGTACATTAGGGTTGTTTGTCCATTGGATTCTGGGAATGTAGATATCTGTTTCTGTTCCAATATTGAAAGGAAATGTTTTTCCAGCATTTACGTAGTATACTTTAATGTTAATTACAGAATTATCTTCACCTGCTTTTGGGTATTTAAAAACGAAACGGTCTGGATATAGCGTCCCATATGTTTCCATTTGAAATTCTTTGACTTTCGATTCATCAAACCTATAATAGGCTATTTTACTTCCATCAGGAGCCCAGTAAAAACCTTTGTGAAATGCAAACTCTTCTTCGTAAACCCAGTCAGTTCCACCATTGATAATTTCATTCATTTTACCATCAGTAGTTACTGTAACTTCTTTGTTAGCTGATAAGTCGTTAATAAAAATATTATTTTCTCTAACAAATGCAACTTTGTTTCCATTGGGAGAAAATTCTGCTAATCGCTGTTTCCCTTTTGAAAAGTCAGATAATGCGCTAATTTTTTTTGAAGTAATATCATAGATGTAATAGTTCGATTTAGAAGAGTGTCTGTAAATAGCCTCCTGTTCTGTAGCTAGTAAGAGTTTTGTTTCATCTGAGCTGAATTGGTAGTCATCAAATGGTATCGCTTTTTTTCCATCCGGCTTAAAGTCTGCAGATGATAATATTGTTTCCACCTTTTCATAATTAGCGTAAGAATATTTATTGATTTCAAGAGCTTCTGTTTCTTGATTGTAATCTAAAGAAGTAAAGTATTCTCCATCATTCATTGAGTTAACGCCACTAATGTTCTCGGGATAAAAGACGCCATTATACCAAATTGTATTGTTGTCAATTTGTGTCTTTTGAGAAATAAAACTATTAAAAAATAGAGGCGTGATTAAAGTTATTAGTAAGTATTTCATATCTGTATAATTACGGTTTATTAATTCGGCTGTGAAAATACATTAAACAAATTCTAGTCCAAAGAAGATTATTATAAAAGGTAAGTGTTTGTATTCTTTAATCTCAGTAAATATTTAATGCTAGTTCAATAAATATTTACAACAGAGTTACTTTACGTTGTTGAAATCTTTCTTTGTTTTGTAATAGGGAAGTAAGTGGTCTCAAGCATCAATGAGGTATTAAGGTTTAGCTTTTATTTAATGATTCTTGCTTCTTTCTTGCTCAAAAAGCAATCAATCAAAGGTTAGTTTTTAATCTTTTTTTGTACTTGTAATTTTCCTCTTCAATTTATTTTATAAAAATGAGCGACAGAACTATCATACATATGGACTTAGATACTTTTTTTGTCTCTTGTGAAAGATTGATTAATTCAAAATTAATTGGTAAACCAGTACTTATTGGAGGGACTTCCGATAGAGGAGTAGTAGCTTCTTGTAGTTATGAGGCTAGAAAGTTTGGTGTCCATTCGGCAATGCCAATGCGGTTAGCAAAAAGACTTTGTCCTGAAGCGTTTATTATTAGAGGAGATAGTGGTGTTTATAGCAAGTATTCTAATTTGGTAACAGACATTATAAAAGAGGATTCACCTATTTATGAGAAGTCTTCCATTGATGAGTTTTACATTGATGCTTCGGGCATGGATAAGTTTTATAGCTGCTATAAGTGGGCAACAGAGTTAAGACAAAGAATTACAAGGGAAACAGGACTTCCTATTTCATTTGGCATGTCGACTAATAAAACGGTTTCTAAAGTAGGAACAGGGCAGGCAAAACCTGATGGTCAAATTATTATTAAAAGTGGTTTGGAGAAACCTTTTCTAGCTCCTTTGTCTATTCAGAAAATACCAATGGTGGGAGAAAAAACTTTTATACTCTTACGTAATATGGGAGTTGAATACATACATACCATGCAAAAAATGCCAATTGAAGTAATTCAAAGGGTTTTAGGGGCTAATGGTAAGAACATTTGGAAAAAATGTAATGGAATTGATAATTCTCCAATAGTTCCTTATCAGGAAAGAAAATCCATTAGTTCAGAAATCACTTTTGAGAAGGACTCTACAGATATCAATAAACTTCTCAATATCATAATAGCAATGACGGAGAATTTAGCTTTTCAATTGCGAAATGGCAACAAGTTAACAGCTTGTCTTGCTGTAAAAGTTCGCTATTCAGATATGCAGACGTATACCAAACAAAGACGAATTCCATATACTTCTTCCGATAATGTGCTTATTGATACAGCAAAGGATTTGTTTAATGAAGTATATAATCGAAGGGTGAGGGTAAGGCTTGTAGGTGTAAGTTTTTCTCACTTTGTAGAAGGTGGGCAGCAGATTAACCTTTTTGAAGATACAGAAGAATTAATTAGCTTGTATCAAGCGATGGATGTGCTAAGAAATCGGTATGGAATGAAAGCCGTTATACGCTGTGCTGGTTTGGGAACAAGAGGCTTTGGTAGAATGAATTCATTTACAGGAGAGCCGCCTGTAATTCCAGCGCACAGAAGACAATGATTGTTAATTGTCATTCATATTATAGTTTACGATACGGCACTTTATCAATTAGGGAACTAGTGGATTTTGCTAAGGAATATGGCATTTCTACTTTGGCGTTAACAGATATCAATAACACTTCGGCAGCTTTAGATTTTGTAAGGTATGCAAAGAGTCATGGAATAAAATCAGTTATAGGAGTCGAGTTTCGCAATTCAGGTGAATTATTGTATACGGCTTTGGCTAAAAACAATGAAGCTTATTACAGAATTAACAAATACCTTTCTAGTTTTCTATTAAATAGAGTCTCAATTGATACAATTGCTCCTGCACTTAAGGATGTTATAATTATCTATCCCTATGGAAAAATTCATCCCAGTGAATTATCGGACGATGAATTTATAAGTGTATTACCACATCAGGTTAATCACGTTATTAAATACCATAAACAATATCACGACAAGCTAGTTGCTTTACATACTATTTCCTTTAAGCGCAAAGAGAACGATTATCGATTGCATAAAATACTACGTGCAATTGATCTCTGTACAATCCTTTCTAAGCTAAAAGAGGCTGATTTGGCTCCTGCTAATCAGTTTTTTGTAGGGCAGACTCAATTAAAAAAGAAGTACCAACTATTTCCGATTTTGATTGATAATTCTCAAAACATTTTAGATCAGTGTTCGATTGACTTTGAATTTGGAACGCCTAAAAACAAAGCTTCTTTTACGGAGTCTCTCGAAAAGGACAATGCTCTATTGCTTTCTCTTGCTAAGAAAGGATTTGCTTATAGGTATGAAAAGCAAAACCCCAAAGCACTAGAAAGATTTAATAAAGAAATAAAAGTGATAAAGCAACTGGGTTTTTCTCCTTATTTTTTAATTACATGGGACATCTTAAGGTATGCTAAAACGAAAGGGTTTCATCATGTTG
>Ga0209223_10006044_pt1 | contig 10519 bp, 15 predicted proteins | sample COG_06_FD_184750 | JGI IMG/M metagenome (GOLD analysis project Ga0209223, IMG submission 184750) | Pelagic Microbial community sample from North Sea - COGITO 998_met_06 (SPAdes) (version 2) | ecosystem: Environmental > Aquatic > Marine > Neritic zone/Coastal water | place: Helgoland, sampling...
CACGATGTCCACACCACGTTTGAGCGCGGCCACCTGTTTGCCTTGCTTCACACCACCAAAAATCACCGTATGGGTGATGGGGAGGTTGGGCGTATAGTCCCGAATGCTCTCGCCGATTTGGGCCGACAATTCGCGTGTGGGGCTCAATACCAGTCCCCGAATGGGGCGGCGGCCATCTCCTTGTGGCTTTCGATTGAGCCTGTGGAGCATGGGCAGCGAAAACGCTGCTGTCTTTCCGGTTCCGGTTTGGGCCACACCCAAAACGTCACGTCCATCGAGGACGTAAGGAATGGCTTGAGCTTGAATGGGGGTAGGGGTCTCGTAGCCAAGTGGAACGAGGGCCTTCATAATGGGTTCGCTCAGACCGAGCGAATTGAAATCTGTCAAAAGAATAGGGTTTGGCGCGGTTTCATGATTCTACCACTGTGGGAACACGCCTGCGCCGTGTGCTACAAAGATAGCCTTCAACTGCTGGCTACCACGATGAATAAGCAGAAGTTGGCAGCTGTTTTGCCGATGGCATTGTGGACGGTCAATCCAGTTGCTCCCCGTGCTGGCTTTCGTCCAGCCCCAAGGTTTCTTGCCATCCGCTGACCCTCACAGGAATGATCTGGTCCACCAAGCTGAAGATGCCATAGCTTCCTGCAAAGGTGAAAACAGCCGTGCCAATCAAGGCGATGAGGTGCCAAGTAAAGGTGGCGTATTCTCCCGAGGTTAGGCCGACTTCTGAGGCAAAGACACCCGTTAATACCATGCCGACCATACCGCCAACACCGTGAGAAGGGAAGACGTCAAGGGTGTCGTCCAAGCCTCCGCGCTTTTGACGGGCAATGGCCCAATTGGAGACCAGTGCAGCGGTGAATCCAATGAGGATGCTCTCTTGTATGGTGACGAACCCCGCAGCGGGGGTGATCGCTACAAGACCTACAATGGCACCAATACAGGCGCCCACAGCGTTCATTTTTCGTCCCTGAAAGCGCTCGAAGAAAATCCAAGTGATCATGCCGGCGGCAGAGGCGAAGTGGGTATTGGCGAAGGCCAGAACCGCGTCATCATTTGCGCCCAAGGCTGAACCGGCGTTGAACCCGAACCAACCAAACCACAGCAACCCCGTTCCGAGAATGATGAAGGGGATATTGGCGTGGTCCAAACGGGGGTTTTTGCGGGGGCCTAAAAAGACAGCGCCTGCCAAGGCAGCAAACCCTGCAGACATGTGCACCACAGTGCCTCCTGCAAAGTCGAGTACACCCAAGTTCATCAGCAGCCCATCGGGGTGCCACGTCATGTGGGCAAGGGGGGCATAGATGAAGAGGGAGAACAGCACCATAAACAGGATGTAGCTGCGAAAACGGATGCGGCCGGCCATGCTTCCCGTGATGAGGGCGGGTGTGATGATGGCGAACTTCAATTGGAACAAGGCGAACAGAAGGAACGGAATACTGCTCCCTATTTCAGGGTGCGGGGCCGCTCCGACGCCTTTGAAATTCATAAACGTCAGTGGGTTTCCAATGATGCCCCCAATGCTGTCTCCAAAGCATAGGCTAAAGCCTACGACCACCCATAAAATACTGATGACCCCCAAGGCCACAAAGCTCTGTAGCATGGTGGAGATCACATTTTTTCGATCGACCATGCCACCGTAGAAAAAGGCCAGACCGGGCGTCATCAGGAGCACGAAAGCACTGGCGACCACCATCCATGCTACATCGCCCGGGTTGGACTCCATGACCTCGGCCCAATCCGCGCCAGGGCTGGCGGTGATGCCGGTGATGAATGAAATGAGGACCAACACCGTGAGGACGATGAAATTGACTTTTCTACCCATTACAAGTTTGAATTACGGACGCTTGGCTGCGGAGCAAATCTAATGCCACAGGCGAATCGAATCAACCTTAACTAACTAATAATGAGGTAAGTAAGAGTGTACTTCGGACACGAAGTGAGCCGTAAATGACACAAAATCAGGTCGGCAAACAGCAAAATCTACAGGAGTTTCCCCAAAGGGACGAAAAAAAAGACCGCGTATATCGCGGTCTTTCTCAAATAGTGCTTGTGCCCAGAGCGGGAACTTTTTATGTGTATCCCTATAAAGTCGAATAAACGCAGAATGATGGAGAATGGCAATATTATCAATGGTTGTGGGATTTAATCTGACGTCATTCACCTCCATTCACGTTCAAACTTCGTGGAGAAATTGGGCCCACTACGGGCCCACTCAGTATCGGGGGAGAGTAGGTTTACTTCATGCCAAGTACAAGCCAACGCGTCCAGCTTCTATCCCACAAAATGCCAAATGGCAACTTCAATCTCCAGCTTCGATGGAGAGAAAATGGAGTTCGCAAGAAGAAGAGCTGCGGACTCGGTTCCTTCGAGGTAGATCCGCTCGAGGGAAGCAATTCGAGGCGCAAGGGAATCCGCGAGGCTGTCCAGCAAGCCGAGAAGATGCGCGCCGACCGGGAGGCCGTCTTAATTGCAACAGAGCGCGGTTGGAAGGTGCAAGGCGCAAAAGACCCAACTCGAGGTAGGGTTGAGACTTTCTTGGACTACATGAGGGCAGGACGTGACAGCAATACACGCGCATGGAAGAACCGCTTCAATATTGTCATGCGGCGCCTGGAGGAGTTCTACTGCGATCCGAAGGTTGGCCTTGATGACCCACGCTTTGAGGAGTTGACGCTAGGGCATGGAAATACATTCCGAGATTGGCTCAAGCGCGGTGATGCGAACCGCAAGCCATACGATGCCGAGAGCGTAAGGAACTACATCACGTTGGTGAAGTCCGAGCTGGAGCGTGCGGTGGAGATGGAAGTCCTCGCGGCGAATCCATGGCGGTCGGTGCGCACGCCGGTGGGGAATAAGCGCAACACCATTCCGAAGGAGGTGCTGGTTATTGATGAGGTCAAGAAGCTATCTCAAGTCCCCACTGATGCTCCAGAGGCCAAGCGCGCCTTTCTCGTGGCCTGTCTAACAGGAATGGGGCTCTCCGATATCCGGGCGCTGCGTTTTAAGAGTTTCAGCGGCGGAGTTCTGCACTACGTCCGTGCGAAGACTCGAACAGGCTCACCAATGGAGGCGCGTGTCAAGCTCAATGAGACCGCCATGAAGCTATTGGGTAGAGGCAATGCCTCGGATCTTGTGTTTCCGGAGCTGCCCTCAGATTCAGCCATTAACAAGTCGCTAGCTCGAATGGTCGAACGCGCAGGGATAGAGAAGAAGATCACTTTCTATTGTGGGCGCCATTCGTTCGCGGTCAATCAAATAGTCGCCGGGGTGAATCCGGAAAAGGTTCGCCAGCAGATGGGGCAAGCGTCACTGAAAACCATGGATAGATATATCCGCAGAGCCGCAGAGTTAGTTGAGGACGGTACTGAAAGCCTCGGATTTGAGCTTTAGTAGGTTGCAGGAATCAACACATAGTTAACGCATCAACCAACAATTGACTTGGTTGATAGTAAGACAAGTTGGTCGTTTTTATTCTTGTTTAGGACAGCTCTTTGGGGCAAGATGAGTCGGCCTTTTAAGTACTTATAAAAGGGGGTTTGGAGGAGTACTGCGCTAAATGAACTTGCCCCCCATGAGTAAGGACATATCCGCGCAGGCTGAGGCCGAGCGCATCAAGAAAACTAGTCGTGACTTTTGGAGCCAAGGTGCCGTTAAGAGGTATATAAAGCTCAATGAATTGCGGAAGGAGCTGCATGCGATAGAGAGCAAAGGCGGGGCTAATGAGCCGTTGCAACAAGAAGTTGATGGTGCCGCCATAGAGTTGATTGGAATGCTTTACGGGCTTGGTGTAATTGACTTCGACCAGCTCATGTATCGCCTCATTGCAAAGCAAGAGGAAGCATGAAGTGGAAGAGTGTACATGATGCCGCAAAGGAGCTTGGTTGGAGGTCAACTCGCGATTTCACCGCCTGGTGTCGTGAGCGTGGGGTTCCCGTCAAGAAGATGAGTCACAAGAAGATTCTTGTGGATACGAATGCTTTGGAGCAGCTAATCAATGAGCTCCAAGATTAACGCCATTCCCGAGGCAAAAGAGGTGACCTCGGAGGCGCTGGTGGTGGAGCCTGTCAACGCTGTTTTAGAGCGTGGGCGATCTATCGCGCAGCCGAGGCCCCTCTGTGGTTCGCTTTGGCAGGAAGGAGAAATCCTGTTGCTATTTGGAGACGGAGGAGTAGGTAAAACCTTTTTCGCATTGGCGTTGTGTGAGGCATTAGCTGAAGGGACTGCCTTTTTAGATCTCGAGACCCCGGGCGTGCCTATGCCCGTCATCTACTTCGATTTTGAGATGTCAGACAAAGCCTGGGCGCGGCGCTTTGGTAGCCGTGAAGTAGCCAATAATTTCCTGCGCGGGGCTATACAGTGGGCGAAGCTGGAGGACGGGGAGGATATGGTGAAGCTGATGAAAGAGAAAGTCGAGGCGACAGGTTCGGAGGTGGTGGTGGTCGATAACGTTTCCACGCTCGAATCAGACACCAATGACGGCAAAGTCATGACTCGGTTGATGAGGAGTCTTATTCAGTTTCGAGATGAGCTTGGCGTGTCTCTCCTCGTGCTGGCCCACACAAAGAAGGTTGCCGACCCAAAGACGGAGTTGACCGCCGACCTGCTGACAGGATCAAAGCGTCAGCAAAACTTTGCTGACTCGGTAGTGGGAATGCGCACTAGTCGAGTCTCCTCAAGACCCGAACCGGTTTATTTAAAGCATTGCAAAGCGCGCAACGTAGAGATAGAGTTCGGGGGAGATCGCGTGATTGATTTCGTCAAGGTGGACACTACCGACGGCAGAGGAGTCCAGCTGCGACCGTTTACTGATGGCTACAGCATGAGCGAAAAGGAGCACCTTTCTTCAGATTCGGGGGAAGTGGTTTCGGATAAGACCCGCTTGGTAATCGAGGAGTTTGAAAAGCAATCCGAAAGGGGGGTGTTGAGCTACTCCGCGATCGCGAAGGTGTTGCAGGCGCGAGGGTACCGCATCACGGATAAGACGGTCAAGGAGCACCTGGTGAAGTACTTCGGTAGTGAGGGAGAGGTGAAAGAGGAGGTGGAGAGAAAGAAGAAGAATCTCTCTCTCTTTTCTCAAGGCTCAATTTCTACTCCGAACTCCGAGCCTCAACGTAAAGAGCTATGAAAGAGGAGTTTAAGTACGCTCGGAGCTCGGAGCGTCGGAGTTTAGCTCCGAGGTGTGCCTGTGGCCAGAGCAATCGCAGCGGCAAATATGTTCCTCTCCTTCGAGGTGGGTCTTTGATGAGGTTCGGAAATGATGCAGTGGCGGGGTACTGTTTTGAATGCTCTCGATTGTGTTTAGATGCTCGGACCTCGGAGCTCGGAGTCACCTTAGGACCGCCTCCGAAGCAAGTGAAGGAAGCTCCGCGGGATGTAGTTGTTAGCTCAAGAATGGCGCCGGATAACCTTCGGAGTTCTTTGAAGAAATATCTCCGAAAACAGAATTCCGGCCTCTCCGACTCCGAGGTCTCCGAGCGCGTGGATAGTGTCTGGGAAGAGTACGGGGTAGGCGGTGGTCCAAGAGGGGTAACGGTGTTTTGGATTCAAGAGACTCTTGACGCGATGCCCGTAACAGCTCAAGCGGTGCAGTATCGGGCAGGCAGTATTAATCGAGCTAAGTCCTCAAGTCCATACTACCTGCATACGAAGTGGGGCGGTGGCTTTCCTCGAGTCGGGTTTGGAACTCATTTGCTGGAAAAGTACCCAGAGCGGGAGGTAGGTGTTGTCGAGGCACCCAAGACGGCACTAATAGCTTCTATCTATCGACCCGAGCGCGTTTGGATCGCTACGGTTGGGGAGAGTGGCATTCGGTGGGCTTTGAACTCAATTCCTTCGACCCGCACCGTCGAGGTTTATCCTGACAACGACGCTGTTGAGAGCTGGAAACGTGCAACGTTCGCCCGCAGCCGTTGTAAGGTCTATTCACTTCAAGACATTGTTGAAGACGCAAAAGGTGACCTCGCTGATTACCTCATCAAACAACCGCTTGAGTCATGGTAAAATACGCTTCAGATTATTGTATCGATTTACTTGAAAAGGGTGGAAAGGGTGCCTGTTCTAGGGCAACTTTCGAAGCTGTCAAGCAAGTGTATCAGGGGCTGAATTCTTTAGATCTGTACTTCAGAATCCTTCGTGAGGAGATGGAAAGGTGTGATTTGAAAAAGGAAGCCTGGGGAGTTGCGGAGACGGTTCACCAACTGTACTTCGGACGCGATCGCTTCGAGACTTACAACGCGATGTCAATGGCAATGAGAAAACACGAAAAAGATGCAAGAGACTGCAATCAACTTGACTGAATTACGGTCGGATGGTTGGTACTCGAAGCATCTGAGTCCCGACTTCTCTCACCGTCTTGACCGAGCTATTGAAGGTCTTTTAGGCGTTGGTGCTTTGGTTGAGGTCCAGCCAGGTCCGCTCACGTTTAATCAGCTCGCTGCGATTGTCTATTTCACCGCTGTATTACCCGAGGACATAGACCCCGTAGCGTATTGCCAGAGAGAACTTAATGATAGGTCTCTTCCTTTCTGCTATGAGCTGCAGGAGAGCATAATTGAACACCTAGGGCGACTCTTACAGTCGGCTCCCGGTGCGTCGAAAGTGTTGTGGGTGGACATTTCAGACGCGGCGGGTAGTTCTGTGCGATACCTCTCCGAGGATCCCGAGAACCGCTTGAGGACGTTCACCTTCGATGGGGAGAGTCCCAACTTACCGCGGGCTCACTATCACACCAGAATTCCGAAGACAGTCCTGACCCAGCTTTCAGAGCGGGCAATTAATGGCAGCCCTCCGGGTACTGGCTTGACACAATTTCAGCAAACAACAATTACACAATGAGTTTAAACCTACCATTTGCCGCGGACGCTACCGAGCGACGCGAAATCTCACGCCTCCTAGACAGGTTCAACCTTCCCGAAGCCATTCGCCGCAAGGCAGCACGCAAGCCGCTGCAAGGCGTAGAAGCCGAGTTGAGCGACCTGATGTCCACACGATCCAACATTGGATTTAAAGGCAACATCTACGTCCCGACAGCAATCACCAGGACAGGCACCGCCGGCAACTTCCAAACCACGGGAGAAGGCAGCACCTTCGTTCCTACAGCCGTAGGACCGGTGCAACTGAGCAGCCGCCAGCGCCCACTGTTAGACGCTCTTGGTGTGCGCCGCATACAGAGCGGCGGTTCCACCATCCAACTGCCGAAGTTCACGGCAGGAACGGTAGCCATAAAGGCTGAAGGCACCGACAGCGACAGCAGCGCGGCAACGATGGCCACGGTGACCTTAACGCCGCAGCGTGCCAGCGCGCACACCTTCGTAACCGAGCAGCTCTTGACGCAAGGCGGCTCCGATGCCGTGATCAATGCCATCGTGTCAGAGCTGCAAGCCGATATCGCGCGCATCATAGACCGCACGGCGTTCGACCTCCTAGCCGACAGCACCAACGGGATCACCACCAACGTCGAGGAAGCCACCAGCACGGCAGGAGACCCCGCGGTAGTGACCCAACGCCCATTGACGCAAGACATGCTCGACGATATGCTGCGCGCGGCATTCGATAACGGAGCCGAAATGCGGAACATGCGGTATGTCGCCAGCCCGAAAGGATTCGAGACCGTACAAGGCATTCAGACCAATGGCGTGCATGCGTTGGATAAGGTTACCGATGTGATCAACGGTCGTTCGTTCTACGCCTCGCAAAGTCTCGTAAACCACACCGACGGCACCGCGCGCGTCATCGTAGGCGATTGGGAGCAAGGATTGATCGCGTGTGACTTCGGATTGCTGGACGTCATCGTGAACCCATATAGCTATGACACGGCAGGAAAGGTCTTGATCGGGGTGCATCAATATTTCGATGTGCAGATCCTGGACGAGTCGGTATTCTCCATCTATCGCGAAGAGGTATGACGAGTCTAGAGACCATCTACAACGGCCTGCGCCGGTATGTGCGCAAAGACGTGCTAGAGGTATGCGTGAAGCTGATGCGGAAGTTGGGCGTGGACGATGATTGCTTGACGCAACGCCAGGCGGCGCAGCTCATATATCTAGCGTGTGGAGTAGCCGAAACGGAGCGCACCAAGGCAGCTTTGAATATGGACAGGCCCAACACCACAGCCTACCGAGCAGTCAATGAAATCGAAGCCTTTTTGCTGTCACCGGATAGAGCCAATGAGAGCAGCGTGGCAACGAACGTGCTGCGCGATCTCTCGCGACAGTATCGCGATGTAAAGCCACAGCAGTACGTCGATGGCAAGGCGATACAGGTGCGTGGGGGAGCTACCAGGAATTGGAGCCTTCACGCCAAGAACTACACACTTGATTGAACGCACGCCGCTCTCTAGGCGATAAACAGGAGGTCAGTTTCTTTCATGGTTTGGGAAAGGCTGCGCGAAGGCGTGGCCTTTTCTATGCGCTCACAAACCGACCGCCGACACCAACAAACCCAACGCCGTGCGCATCCATCCAACGCCCATCATTGGGCATGGATCACACCCACGACCGCGTAGCGCAAGCCGCGCATATCATTCGAAGGATTCCAAGCCAGCAGGAGCGCGAGCGCATTATGCAGCAGCTGGAGGAGGATGGAGACTTTACCGCTGAAGGCCTAGAGGCCGTCAGGCGGGCGGTGGGTTACTCGGCATAGTGCCAGTATGGGAGGATATTGACGTAGGTCGCCCCGCTCAAGAAGCCGTTCCAATACTCAAAGTGGATGCCGTTTTCATCCATTGCGGCGGCATCGGTTGGGAATGGGAGAAACCAGCATCCACTGCCCTCTTCAATCCACGCAGTGGCAGAATGACTGCCCAACACTTGGTCTAATAGAATCAAATTAACCTCGTCGTCTTTAATTCTGAATTCGAAGTATCCATCAGATGCGTTGAAGATTAGGGCGAAGTGTCTGTAGTAAGGTTGATATATTCTCCAGTATTTGACGTTAGTGCCCTCGGAATAATTGTCTGTGATCCAAGCGCGCTCATAGCTCACAGTCTCCCAAATAGGGTCAGGGCAACCAGCGATATACACTTCTGCGCTATCGATAGTGTGGTACTGCACGAGCATTGAGTCTATGACGATATCACCGTTCCAAACGTTGCCGAAAAACTCCTCGATGGGCGTACCGTCATAGTCACACGTCAAGCTGCTATCGATGCCAACTTGAGTGCCATACAACGGAAGCAAAGAGAGCAAGTCAGGCGAACCGATGTAGCCGTCATCGTTTGCGTCTGGGTTGTACGGCATAGACTGCGCGCCAGCGGTAAACGCGGCGAGGATCGCTAGGCATGCAATTAGATTCTTCATGATGCTACAAGTTCAGCAGAGCACCGCAGAATGCCATGCCGCTGGCGAAGTGGGGCGTCAGGCGGGCGGTGGGTTATTCTGGTACGATGCGGTAGCGGTCAGGCTCGGAGCAGTCTGGATCAGGTTCGCAGGTGTAGCCTGTTGGAAGGGATGATGGGCAGCCATACCTGAGGCAGGTCATAGCGGCACCAGAGAGGTAGGCACCAGAGAGGTTGACACCAGAGAGGACGGCACCAGAGAGGTTGGCACCTGCGAAGTTGGCACCTACGAGGTAGGCGAGTGATATCAACCCATCATTGGAATTATTCTCGAGGTTGACACCTTCGAGATCGGCATGGCCTACAGAACCCCAGAATGCTGCTTCCCCCCTTGCAATAGCGCGTACACTATCCCGCGTCATCGAGGCATTTTGCAAACTATCCATGGTGGCATCTTGAGCATTGAGCTGGGCTTGGAGTTCGAAGACCATCTGTGTGAGATCTTGGATACCGAGGACAGTGCAGTTGTCGCCTTGAGCAGAGGCAGAGAGAGAGGCGCAGAGCGCCAGGCAAGCAAGTAGGTTCTTCATGATGCTACAATTTCAGCAGAGCACCGCAGAATACCATGCCGCTGGCGAAGTGGGGCCCATGGCGTGCACGGAATGCTGCCGCAACGCTGCCGACATCGCCGGTGTCAAGCGTGTAAAGTGCTGGCGTGTAACTGGTCTTTGTGGTAACTCGTGGGTATGACTACACGCATTCAATATCGACAACAGATTCTCAATGACTGCACCGCTGCGGGCATCAATACAACAGGACTCAACGAGCTCCTTGATATGGCAGCCGTGCTCCGAGAGGAGCTGGAGCAGCTACAGAGCACCGTTGACCTGGAGGGCATTACTTACACCACTATCAGCCGGGAGGGGAATACAATGATTCGGGAACATCCTGCCCATAAGTGCCTTCAAGAGACGCGCCTCAAGTATTTCAACGTCCTGAAAGAGCTCGGGCTCACTGTAAAGGCGAAAAAAGCTGTGGACGCGCTTGGGGCGCCAGCTTACGACCCTGATTTCCTGTAGTCGTTGCAAGAGCGGGCCCACTACGGGCCCATTGCGAAGGTGTAAAACGAGAAAAGCCGCGGTAATCGCGGCCTTTCTACTCTTGTGCTTGTGCCCAGAGCGGGACTCGAACCCGCACGCCCTAACGGACACATGGCCCTCAACCATGCCTGTCTACCAATTT
>Ga0209223_10006045_pt1 | contig 10517 bp, 12 predicted proteins | sample COG_06_FD_184750 | JGI IMG/M metagenome (GOLD analysis project Ga0209223, IMG submission 184750) | Pelagic Microbial community sample from North Sea - COGITO 998_met_06 (SPAdes) (version 2) | ecosystem: Environmental > Aquatic > Marine > Neritic zone/Coastal water | place: Helgoland, sampling...
TGACGAAAACCAACTAGGAGGTTATGATTATTATGATGATCAGGATTATGATGATCAGAATTATGATGATCAATCCCAAAATAATATGAACGGTGGTAGGTCGTTTGTTGCAGTCGACAGAGATGGAAACCCAATCGGCTTTGGGGAGGCTGGGCCCCCCTCTATATTAGAGCAAATAAAAGAATGGTGGAATGAGAAATGAAGGTGTGCGTAAAGAGACGCTAATAAATTAATAATTATTAGATTTTTTCTAATAATTATTAGAAAAAATATTTTGTGAGTATATAATATAAATAAAATGTATATAAATCCGTATTCAAGAATATTTAACCCAGCGACAGGTAGAACTGTTAATGTTATGAGTAAAGTTGGTAAAAATGTATTAAAAGGATATATAAATGAATTACAAGGAGGTTATGATGATTATGATTATCAGGATTATGACGAAAACCAACTAGGAGGTTATGATTATTATGATGATCAGGATTATGATGATCAGGATTATGACGAAAACCTACGTGGAGGTTATTATGATTAGATCCAATCACTCGTAAGATTGCTGAGAACCATAGGCAAGAGGCGGCCACACACGGAAATAGAGGGTTACTTGGGATGGGAATAGAGGAAATTAAAAATTGGATAGAGAAAAAAAAAAAAGATATGGGTGATATTAATTTTAATAAGTGGTTCGAGGAACAAAAAAATAAAGTGGGAGTGGGAGGGGCAAATCCAGTCAGGTACTAAGGGGCCGCCCAAATAGCAAGGGACAGGGACAATATGAGGGAGATGGAGGAACACGAGAGATACCTTAAGAAAAGATACGGGGAACGTGATGACGATGATGGTGATGGTGTGGAATGGCCATAAGAGCAGACCTGCAAGCCACCCCCTGCTGGTGACCCCCTGCTTTGACCTGCAAGCCACCCCCTGCTGGTGACCCCCCTTCTAGGGCCTGCCGGACCGCCAAAGCCCCTGCGGAGCCCAAACGAGCCTGTCAGATGAAAACTTTGCTAGCAGCAGATATTCTTGGCTATAAATAATATATATAATATATTATATTATATTATATTATATATATGTTAAATAATAAAATTTATTTAATAATATGTTTAAGTTTAGTATTTATATTGATTAATATATTTTTTTATAAATCATGTAATTGTGAAAGATTTAATAATTTAAAACAAAAACAGATACAATTAGGTATAGAGACGGGAACTCCAAATTCTTTAAAAAAAGTAATAAAATCACTAAATAAAATAGGATGTCAATTAGAGGAAGATTCTAAATATGATAGTGTATCAAAAAAATATTTAGAAATATGAAAGAAATATACATTTAAAGAATAAAATTTGATATAAAGCACTTAAAAATAATAATAAAAAAGAATATAACTATAAATGTCAATTAAGGAAGGTAATAATAGTTGGAAAAGTTATCAATTTGAATATGAAAAATTTTTAGATCAAATGTCTGATAATCCATATATTACCGAATTAGAAAACGATTTATTTATACAAAAAAAAAGTAGATTAAAGAATTATATAGATGATAAAGTAATTGATTTATTAACAGAAACTGAAATTGACAATATTTATACGAAATTAACATCAGAAATTTTATTAAACAAAGTAAGTAATGAGTATAATGAAATTATAAATAATAATTCATTGTATACATTAAGTGATAAAAAAACAGAATTCTTAAATATAATAGATAATTTAAATAATGAAAATAATTCAGAAATATATTTAAATCCGACAGAATTACGAATTTCAACAATGACAGCTTGTTGTTATTTAGGAACAACGATAGACACAAAATATTTTTATGATAATTTTAATATTAATGAAAAATTATTTTTAAATAGTTCGAATGATACACAAAAAAAATATTTATCAAATGCTAGAGGAATAATAGGATGTAAAGCTGAAAGTTTTCCAGTTAAAGGAGTATTTCAAAAAGATAAAAAAAGTACATTTTTTAATAGTGCTGCTTTAAATATTTTAGTAGGAGACAATAAGTGTATTAATTTGAAATTATTCAAAAATGGAAAAGTGCAAATGACAGGTGTTCCAAATGAAGAAGCAGGATATTTATGTGTAAATTTTGTATTGGATTATTTAAAACAAATTAAAGATGATATAACAACAGGTAAAAAAGTAGTTAATGATATAAAAAGTCTAAAAATGAGTAATTATAAAACGGTTCTTATAAATAGTGATTACTTTTGTGGAATGGAAATCCAAAGAGAAAATTTATCGACAGTTTTATTAGATAAGTATGATTTAACAGTAAGTTATGAACCAGAAAATTATCCAGGAGTAAAACTAGAATATTTTTGGAATCAATCTAATAAATCAATTAAAGATGAAGGAAGGTGTATATGTTCAAAAAAATGTAACGGTAAAGGAATAGGTATAGGAGATGAAAATTGTAAGAAGATAACTATATCGACTTTTCAAAGTGGAAAAGTGATTGTGACAGGAGCTAGATCAAAAGAACAATTAAATATAGCATATAATTATATAAATAGAATTTTTAAGGAGAATTATAATTTCATTAAGAAAAGAACACGAACAAACAAAGATAAAATTAAATCTAGTATTATTTCACAAAATACTAAATTCTTTTTCTTAAAAAAAACAAATATTAAAAATTATAATTTATATGGACTATTAACTAAATAAAATATTTATATTTAATAATTATTATAGATAATATAGCTTATATAGCTTATATAAATATATAAATAATATAATAAAAAGAACAGGTATAAAGTTATTGTATTTTTTGATATAAAAAGAAAAATTTTCTATTATAGTTATATTTTTTTTTTTTAATATTAAAGTAAAATTTTCAAATTTTTTATTAAATAATAAATTTAGAACATTTGATATGTATCTATTTTTAAATTGAGGTGTATGTAATGAAGGTTTATTTGATAGACAATTACCTTTTATATCATTAGATGCCATACCTATATTTCCGGTATTAATTTCTAATAAATAAGCTTTATAATTATTATCAAGAATAATATCATAACCTAATTGTTTATAACAAGTAAAATTGTCAATATTTTCATTAGGACATATAAAAGTATGACTATATTTATCAACAGTATCATATACTATTTTTTTTATTTGAGGAAGAACTTTATTTTTAAATATACCTGCACCATAGTAATTATCAAATTGATAAGGAAATTCTTTATTATTACATGAAGTAGTAATATGTATTTTAGGATTATTATAATCAGATAATTGATATAGACTATCAGCTATATACATATATCCGCTATTATACAAATAACATCTAAAAATTTTTTTATTTTTTACTAATAATACGTATACCCTTAAATGCATTTTTTTAGATTTATACAGTAATGGATTAGAAATATATGTCATACCGACCCATGATTTAAATTGTTTATATTTATTAATATGATGTAAAACATCATTATATTTATCTGTTATTAATATACCGATTTGTCTCATGGAAATATTAGGTTTAAATAACCAATATTTATTTAATTTAAATTTAGGTTTGTAAAGAGATAGATCATATTTATTTTTAAATCTAAAAAAATTTACAACATATGATTTATCAGAAAAATCATTATATATACTTCCTTTATTGTCTAAAGGATTTAAACTTATAAATCTATTTGTATATTTACATTTATAGCATAATTTATCTTTTGTATTATGATTAAATGTGCTATAAAAATTTTTACTTTTTTTCCAATTAATATTTTTAAAATAATCAGATATGTAATTTTGAAAATAATTATCTTTTATATAAAATGTTTTGCTCATATATTATTATCTAAGTTTTTAATAAATATATTATCTAATTTTTTTTGTTCAACAATAATTTTGAAAACAAAATTTATAGGAAAATAATAATCGTGATTATTATCTAAATTAGAATCTAAATTAGAATCTAAATTAGAATCTAAATCAGTATCTATATTTATTTTTTCGAGATCATTTGTATTTTTATAGAAATTTAAATTATCGGGATCATACGATAAATTCTGAATTTCGGTATTTTTTTCTGTATTAATAATATTATTTTTATTAGGACCAAAATTATATAAGTCACCATTTGGAATTTTTATTCTAAGAGTAAAACTATCTAATGATATACGATGATTAAAATTTTTTTTGTATTCTGAATCAGTTCTTGCTACTAATTTTTTAAATTTACCAATATCTATATCAAATGTTAATTGAGCAAATGCTTTAGAAGAATTATTATTTGTTGATTTATAACTACTACCTAATTCATCTATTTCCAATATTATATATGGATAATCTTCTAATGAATTTCCATCTTTTATCTCTTTAGGAAATATTGCAGATATTAATTGAACAGATATAACATTTTCAAATTTAGTTGATATATATCCATTTAAAGAATCTGTTTGTAGATTATCTGGAGTAAAATCTATTTTAAATTCATTTGGATTATTAAATTTTGAAATATTTCTATCTCTACTATCGATTGAAATTAAAAATTCATTATATATTACTGGATTATCTATCCATTCTGTATTGTTATCATTTTGTATATTGTTTTGTTTATATTCTTTGTTTGTGTTTTTATTTTTTATTGATATTTGTTTAAAATCTGTTATTATTTGCTTTAATAAAATAGGATCAGGATTTGAATATGATAGATTATATTTATTAATAAATTTTTGTATGTCTTCTATTTTTACAAATATATTTCTTTTTTCTAATACTGTTAATAAAATATTAGTTAATTTTTCTTTATTTTGTGTCAAATAGTTTTTTTTTATAGATAATAAACATTTTTTTGATAAATCGGATCCATTTTTTATAATGTTTTCATTTTTATAGTGTATATTTTTATCATGAATATTTTTATTAAATCTTACAATTTTTTTTTTTTTTTCTTTTTTTATAGGTAATTTGTTTATAGTTTTATTATTTACAATATTTGAAGATATATTAGTTTCTAATTTTGTATTTAAATTATTATTATCAATAATATCCTTTTTAACATTTGTTATATCATCATTAAAATTATTTTCAATAGATTTATTAAATGATTTATTATATTTTTCAAAATTAACATAGGTATCTTGATTAATTGGTTTAATTATTGTTTGTTCTTCAAAATTTCTATTTTGAAAATAATTTGTTTTATCTTCATATATATTTTTACTCTCTAATCTTGTGTTTAATCCATTTCTTAATTCATTCATTATTATTAAAAAATATATAAAAATTTAAATTAAAACTAAAAATAACAAAAATGAAGATATGTCTCTTTATTATTCATACTTAGGAGCAATGTAATAATCTAAATTAATATTATTTTTAATACTGAATTTAAGTTTTAAAGGACTTTTATCATTTAAATTTATTTCTACACGAGATACAATAGAACATAATTTAATTATTTTTTCTAAATTTTTTATGCAAAAACTAATTTTAAATTGAGTATTAAAATCATTTATTATATAATCTGCTTTATTTTCAATTTTTTTGGTAATTATTTCATCATTAATTTTATTGATCTTAAAATTTAATTTAGGATTCTCAGTATGTTTTGATTTTAATGTGGTTTTTGTGCTTCCTATATTTCCATTACTAAATATATATATACTTTTAGTATCATTATTTATTTGAAATTCTAAATTATCTGATTCTACAATAGATATTTCTTGACAGAGTTTATTTAATCTTTTTAAATTAATATCAATACATATATCATATTTTATATTTAACATTTGAATATCGTGAGTATTTATATTTAGTAAATTCAAATTAAATTCTGTTGTTCTTGATTTATTATCAAATATTAATTTAAGATTTTCTGAGTTATCTTTTAGTTCAAATAATAAACTATCATTATTTTCAGATATACTTAATAATTTATAAAAAGATTTCAAATTGATACCTATTTCTATTTCACATGTATTTTTATAATTATATTCATCAAATTCATTTATATCTATATTACAGAATAATAAAGAAGTATGTGAAGAACACATTCCCTTTAATGATATTCCTTTTTTTGATATTATAAAATTTACATCTGTTAATATATCACTTATAACTTTGAATAATTTTTCTAATTTTAATGGATTATTATGACGGGCATAAAACATCTTATTAGAGATAATAAAATTATATTAAAATTTGATTACAATCAAAATTTTTTAATAAACATTATAATGTCTTATAATTCATCAAAAAAAAATAATAATATATCTAAATTATCTCCAGTATTTGATTTAAATATAATTTTAGAAATAATTGAAGCAGCAAATTTATTAATAAATTATACTAAACCAAATGATATTCTAATTTTTATAGGTCAAAGTTGTAATTATATTTCAGAAATTGTAAAATATCATAGAATAATATTCACAGTTCCTTTTTCTGGAAGAGTATATAGTGATATTTATAGTATACCTAGTGAACAAGATATTAATAATTATAGTTATTTATTAAAAAAAATAGGTATTACAAGAAAACTTATTGATAATAATAATATTATATTAATAGATCATTCACATACAGGAGAATCACCTTGTTTATTTGTTAAGGTTTTGTTAAGATGCTTGGGATATATTAATAAACATTCATACAATTTATCGGAATACAGTGCTCATAAAACTTTTAAATTTATTAATGTAGTATCTAATTTACAATATCCTTCTTGGATTAAGTCATCATCACCATTGTATATTAATACAATAGGATATTTAATTATGCCTAATTTAGTTGCTTTTGCTAACGAAGGATCACCTATTAATTCAATTTATAAAATTCCAAGATCTATACCTCATTATCCTTATTATAAATGGAATAATTTACCAGATTATAGTAATTTAAAACAAGGAAATTTATGTATTTTAAAACTAATTTTATATTATAAATTTATTTTAAGATTTAATGATATATCAAATAAATTAGTTTTATCAAATAATGATAAAATAATTTTATTATATTTTAAAGAAATAATAAATGATTCAGTTAATTCTAAGAATTATATTGATGAATTTATAACATACAAAAAACTTCAAAATGATATTAGTAATATTTTAAATAAATTTCATAAACAAATAAAATTGTTTATGAAATTTATTTAAAATAAGATTATAGCCTTTTATTCTACAAAATTAAAATATTATTTTTTAAATTTTTTTTTTAAATAAGAAATAATTGTAAATAATATAAATATTAATAAATTAGTAATTAAAAAAGGTAAATTACTCATACCATATGTATGAATATTAATTGATGCGCATAATACACCGCAAAAACAGGCAAATAATTGTGTAATTATCATAGTCCATGTGGTCATAATAGCATTTTTTTTTTTATAAATTTCATTAAGTTGTATAATAAATGATATTAATATAAAAATACAACTTAAAAAACCAAAAAAAAGAGAATAATTTTTTAATATCATTTAAAATGATAACTATATTTTTTTTCTAAATTCTCATAATAATTTAGTGCTTTTAAATTTACTGTAAAATTATTAAAATCTAAATTTTGTATTGATAATCCTTCTAAAGAAACTACTCTTGATAAACCAACATAAGCTTGGGATGCTTCAAATATATTTTTTAAGCATATATTAACATAATCTAAAGTTGAACCTTGAGATTTATGAACAGAAGTAGCATATGCTAATTTAAGAGGAATTTGAGTAATTGTTCCGACTAATACATTGTTATCTTCTATCTCCCATGTTTTATTTTCAATAACCATTTTTACTCCATTTAAAAAATGAACAATTGGATAATTATCTTCATTAAAATCTATAATTATTCCTTTACTCCCATTAACTAATTGTTGTTCTTTATCTAAATTACATAATAACATTACTTGTGCTCCTATACATAATTCTAACTCTCTTACTGCATTACAATTGTTTAAATATAATTCTTCCTTAATAGTATATAAATCATCTTCTAAAGTATCAGAATTTATTTCTATATTATTATCTTTTATATCAATTTTAAAATAATCATCAATAGTTTTTTTTAAATTACTTTTTTTTAATTTTGTTGTTTTCATTTTAAAAATTTCTTTTTTTAGATTGTTCTTTTCTATTAAATCATCTAAGTTTTTTTTATTAATTTTATCTACATTTACATTTAATGAATATAATTCTGTAGGAATTATACCTAAATTATTTTCTAAATTAACATTTAATCTTGATCTTAAAACTTTTTTAACCTCTTTTGTAATATGACCTATTCTAATTGAATTTAATATATTCTGAAAAATTTTATCTTTTTGTCTTTGAATTATTGTAAGATAAACTATTTCATCAATAGTTTTATTCCAACATTCACTTTCAAATGTATATTTAGAACTATTTATATTCGGTAATTGAAGCCAATCACCACAGACTATTATTTGAATACCACCAAAAGGTTTATCATTCTCTCTTATTAATCTTCCTAAATTTTCTAATTTATCAAATAATTCAGCAGATATTAAAGAAATTTCATCAATAATTAATATATCTGTTTTTTTCCATCTTTCTAATCTTTTTTTATTACTTTTTATTTTTATAAATAATTTTTCTACAGAGTTATTTCCTAAACCAATACCTGCCCAACTATGTAATGTTAGTCCATTTATTAATACTGATGCTACACCAGTGCTTGCTGTTATAGCAATTATTTTACTAATTTTATATATATTTATAATTTTTTTTAACAAAAAAGTTTTTCCACAACCTGCACCACGAGATGTAATAAATATATTCTTACCCGACTTTACTAAGTCAATTCCGAATTGTTGTTCTTCTGTTATAGACATACTTTAATTATTTTATTTATTATTTAAATATTATATCAAATTTAATTATCATTAAATAAATGATTATCATTATTATTAAAATAATATTGTAGTAAAGTTTTATATGCATTATTTATTTTTTGAAATAATTCTGAATATTTTTGAATTTCTTTAGGATGTTTATCAGGATGCACCTCACAACTCCTCTTTAAATATGCTTTTTTTAAATCTATTTTTGATGGAATACATAATTTATCTAATTTTAATATATCATATAAATCATCTATATTATCTATATTTATATCTTTTTTTGTATATATATATTCCTTTTTGCTTATTGTTTTTTCTAAATTTTCTATATTATTACATAAATATAAATAACCATTTTCTGATAACAAATTTTTAAAATATTTAAAATTTTTTAATAATAAATATTTATTATTATGTTCTGTTAATAAATTATCTAAAAATATATCTTCATAATTTTCTTTTATATAATCTATATTTTGTTTTTTTTTTATATCTTTTTTTTTTAAATCAGATATTACATCAAAAATATAATCTTCAAAATATATATTCCAACACTCAATGTCTGATTGATTTATTAAATTTATCATATCATTTGTATTATCTATTAATTTATTATATATTTTTTCATCATCTGAAATTCTTGTTGATATAATTTTAGATTTAAATTTTTTTTTTCGACGAATAGTGCCTTTACCTCCAGTTTGAACTAAATTAAATTTTTTTTTTAAAATTTCGTGAATATTTCGTGAATTTATTTCATTATTTTCTAATTCTAATAGATTCATTTTATTAAATTAAAATTGAAAATAAGCTTTAAGTCGTTTCAGTTTCGTTATTAAAATATCTTTTTTATATTATTAAAAAATTCGTTGTATTTACTTAATTTTTTTTCTACATTTAGAAGTCTTGAATTTAATTGAGTCAAGTTTATACTATGACTAGTTTCATCATTTGATATATTAGTATCATTTTTACCTCCATTAAATAAATTAGTATCTTCATCTATATCAGATAACTTAGTATCTACATCTTCATATCCTCCTGATATATTAGATAAATTATCTAATAATGAAGTTTTTATTGTGCTAACAGATGCTACATAAGAAGATAATGTATCTTTGTTATAAGGATTATTATCATCAGTATTTTCTATAGTAGTTTTTATATATTTTTCTATTTTATTTTTTTCAGAGTTAATTTTTTTTTTTTTTTTTAAAGGATCTGCTAAAAGGTCTAAATCACTTTTATTTAATTTATTAGAAGATATATCTTTTTCAAATTCTAAATTTATATGTTTAATATCATTTTTTTTTTTTTTTGGTTTAATAGTATTTTCATATTTTTTTATAAGATTTTTTCCTTGTGGAGAATTTATATTTAATTTTTCTCCATTTTTTGGATTTATTATTTTAGTATATTTATAATCAGTCATATATATTAATATGTATATATAAATTTTACATAAAAAACAATTATTTTAAATAATTGATTTTCTTAAAATATGAATTTACTTTTTATATACCTAATTTAATTTGTTTATAATAAAAACTTACATTTATTAATTTTATAGTATAAATACACATCTCTATACAAATTTTATAATAATTGAGAAATTTAATATCTAAAAGACATAATATTATTGATATTTCTAATTTAATATTTTTTTTTTTTTTTTTTTTTTTTTAA
>Ga0209223_10006047_pt1 | contig 10517 bp, 13 predicted proteins | sample COG_06_FD_184750 | JGI IMG/M metagenome (GOLD analysis project Ga0209223, IMG submission 184750) | Pelagic Microbial community sample from North Sea - COGITO 998_met_06 (SPAdes) (version 2) | ecosystem: Environmental > Aquatic > Marine > Neritic zone/Coastal water | place: Helgoland, sampling...
TCTTTATCTGACATTTTAGGTTTACGTATTTGAGTAAGAAACGAATTTCTTGGTTCAATACTATTTAATACTTGAAGAATTTTGTCGTAATTTGCTTGGAAGTTGTGCATCGTAAAATTGTTGTGTCTAAACCTCAATCTACTGTTATTTAGCAGGTTGCACAACTTTTTTACATTATATCCCTAAATGCACAACGGGTTATCTCCTTTTGCTTCAGCTTCTTTTAAAACAAGTTTTGCAGCTGCATCAAGTTTTGCTTGTTCCAAGTTTTCTGCCGCTACAAGCTTTGCTTTTCTCGCTCTAATAACTTCTTGAAGTTCGTCAGCTTCTTCTGTTGCTTTGGTTTTGGCAATTAACTTTTCTCCTTTAGCTTTTTCGGTAAGTGCTTCTTGCTGAGCTGTAATTAGTTCTTGTTTTGCTGTTGCTTCGTCTGAAGCAGCATCAATTTTTGCTTTTAATTTTTCATAGATTCGATCGTCATAAATAACTTCATCTATGGAAGCAAAAGAGGCTACAATACCATATTCTTGAATATCTGAAACGCTTCGTTTTATATTGCCTTTTTCATCAAGTTTTTCTTGAACTTGTATATAGGTTTTTGTAGAACCATCTTCTAACAACCTTGTTTTTGTTTCTGTAATTAATAATACTTGACCATTTCTCAGCTGATCCTGAAAGTACTAATTTAATTGAGACTGTCCTCCTGAATAATATGCTTCCGAACTCATACGTTGCGTACTATATGAGGCAATTTGTTTCTGATACATCAACAGGGTAGTTGTCATCAAATTATTGATGTTTGTATAGGTTTTGTGAAGGTCAATCCCATTTGGTTGTGTGGCTAAGTGTAGCCGCATCTCCTTCTGAGAAAGTACCCATATGAGGTAACATATGGTAATCTGCATCTGGTGAAATATGTTCTCTGCTACTTACCTGTATCGTTACATTGTTAGGATATGTTGTAACTTTAGAAAAGAAACCACTAAAATAAAGACCAGGTGTAAAACGAACATCTAAATCTCCTGATAAGGTTTGAACAACTTGACGCTCACCAGCATCATTATTGCTAAATGGATTGAAAGAAATAATTGCTACTGCAAGGACTCCAACTCCTATTAATACTTTTACACGTGTTGGTGTAATACCGAAATTACTTAAATTCATAGACTTATATTTTGATTTGAAAAGCGAAGAAAAAGTATTTTTTTAGGATAACAGTGTTTTTTACTTTTTTTTTAAAATTTATGAATGATTTTCTATGTTTTATTTAATGTCAAGTCGGTATTTCAGTAATTGGGTAGCAATATTATTCTACTTATCTTTGAACTCAGAAAAATAAAAGAATACAGAAGATGTACGTTTATAATATTACTACAAATATTGAAGGGAGTTGTGAGCAAGAGTGGTTGCTTTGGATGCAAGAAACGCATATTCCCGAAACTTTAGAAACAGGGAAATTCCTTTCCGCTAAAATGTGTAAAGTATTGGTGGAAGAAGAGATGGGAGGAGTAACCTATAGCGTGCAATATATGGTGGAAACCAAAGAAGCTTTGGAGGCTTTTTATAAAGAAGATTCTGTGAATCTTAAAAATAAAATGAATTCAAAATATGCCGGAAAATTTGTTTTTTTTGAAACGGAAATGAAATTAATTGATAAGCAATTCGCTTCAAAAAATTAAATAATATTTATTATTTTCCTGTAACAATTGTTCTAAGCAAACGTCTTCCAAATACTAAAACGACATGACAGTAAGAGCCAAAAAACATTTAGGACAACATTTTTTAAAAGATGAAAAGTTTGCGAGTGATATTGCAAATAGTCTTACAGAAATAGGGTATGATACCGTTTTGGAAATTGGTCCTGGAATGGGAGTAATGACAAAGTATTTGTTAGAAAAAAACTACACGACTCATGTGGTAGAAATCGATACAGAGTCTGTTGAGTATTTACAGAATACCTATTTAAAATTAGCATCTAGAATTATTTCTAAGGATTTTTTAAAAATGAATTTGTCTGAGTTTTTTGATGGACAGTTCGCGATAGTTGGAAATTTCCCGTATAATATTTCAACTCAAATTGTTTTTAAAACGTTAGAGTTTAGAAATCAAATACCAGAGTTTTCTGGAATGTTTCAAAAAGAAGTTGCAGAAAGAATTGCCGAGAAAGAAGGAAGTAAGAAATACGGTATTTTGTCGGTTTTAGCACAGGCTTTTTACGATGTTGAGTATTTGTTTACCGTGCCACCAACAGTTTTCAATCCGCCACCAAAAGTGGATTCAGGTGTGATTAGAATGATCAGAAAGGAGAATTATTCGCTACCTGTTGATGAGAAAATGTTTTTTAGAGTTGTGAAAACTGCGTTTGGACAAAGAAGAAAAATGTTGAGAAGTAGTTTAAAAGCTTTAAATTTATCGGAATCTTTGCGAGGTTCAGAATTATTTACCAAGAGACCAGAACAATTGTCTGTTGAAGCATTTATTAACCTTACTTCATTGATAGAAAATGACACACATTGAAATTACTCCGGATTTTTTAAGTGATGTTAAAGAGCTTATAGCAAAAGGAGACAATCGAGCGTTGTCTTTACTTTTTGAAGAGATGCATCATGCTGATTTGGCTGAGGTTTTAGATGACTTAAACTTTGATGACGCCGTGTTTATCATTCGTTTGTTAGATACAGAGAAAACTGCGGATATTCTTACGGAATTGGATGAGGACACTAGAGAGAAAATACTTCAGGAACTATCTTCAAAAGAAATTGCAAAAGAAATAGGAGAGTTAGATTCTGACGATGCTGCCGATATTATTGGCGAATTACCTGAGGAACAAAAGAATGAGGTTATATCACAGATTGAGGATGTGGAGCATGCAAAAGATATTGTGGATCTTTTGCGTTATGATGAGGATACAGCAGGTGGATTGATGGGGAAGGAGTTGATCAAGGTCAATGAAAACTGGACAAATTTACGCTGTGTTAAAGAAATGCGAAAGCAAGCGGAAGATTATGATAAGGTGCATACGATTTATGTAGTAGATGATAATGATGTGTTAAAAGGTAGACTTTCTTTAAAAAGTTTACTTACTACTTCTACAAAAACACCTGTAAAGGATGTTTACAATCCTAAAATCACATTTGTAAGAGCAGATGAAAATGATGAGGATGTTGCCAAAACAATGCAGAAATACGATTTATTTGTAGTGCCTGTAGTAGATGAAATGAATAGATTGATCGGGCAGATTACTTTGGATGATGTGGTAGATGTAATCCGTGATGAGGCGGATAAAGATTATCAAATGGCAGCGGGTATTACGGATGATGTTGAGGCAGATGATAGTATATTACAATTGACAAAAGCAAGACTACCTTGGCTTGTACTTGGACTTTTAGGAGGTTTGGGAGCAGGTTCTATTATGGGAGGTTTTGAGGAGGCTTTAAAAAATTACCCAAAATTATTTTTCTTTACACCGCTTATCGCAGCCATGGCAGGTAATGTTGGAGTTCAATCTAGTGCCATTATGGTACAAGGTTTAGCCAATAATAACATCAAGGGAAGTGTTGTAAGTCGTTTGTTAAAAGAGGTGGGACTTACTTTATTAAACGGATTAGCATTGGCTTTGTTGGTGACTATTTATGGCTTCTTTCAAATAGAAAACAGTACCATTACCTTTGTAATTGCCTTAGCGTTGATGATTGTTATAACAATTGCAGCTGTCATAGGAACTTTTATACCAATCCTTTTAGATAGAAATGGAATTGATCCAGCACTTGCTACAGGTCCATTTATAACTACAAGTAATGATATTTTTGGAATCTTAATTTATTTTATGATCGCCAAGTTTATGTTAGGATTTTAATCTTAACTTTTCTAGAAATTTCCACAAAACAATTCCTGTTGTTACAGAAATATTTAAGGAATGTTTGGTCCCAAATTGTGGGATTTCAATACAATGATCAGAAGTAGAGACAACTTCTTGTCGTACTCCTTTGACTTCATTCCCCATCACAATTGCATATTTGTTATTGTCAGAGATATCAAAATCCTCAAGCATAGTAGCGTTATCAGCCTGTTCTATAGAAGCAACGATATATCCGTTTTCTTGTAATGATTGTACAACATCGATTGTGTTTTCCACATATTCCCATGCTACCGTTTCCGTAGCTCCTAGGGCTGTTTTGTGAATGTCTTTATTTGGGGGAGTTGCTGTGATTCCGCATAAATATATTTTTTCAACAACAAATGCGTCACTGGTTCTAAAAACGGAACCAATATTATTCAAGCTTCTTATGTTATCTAAAATAACAACCAAAGGAATTTTTTTAGTTTGTTTGAATTCTTCTACCTCAAGTCTATTTAGTTCACTGTTTTTTAGTTTGCGCATCATTGTGTTTTAGACTGTCAAAATTAACTAGTTTTCTAAGCTATAACAAATTTATTTGTTTGTAAAGCTTCTGTTATATTAGAGAGTTTTGTTGCGTATTGATGAATAAATATTTTAGATTTGATCTTATGAATTCAAAAGGTAGAACATTAGTAATAGGAGATATACATGGAGCATTAAAGGCTTTGATTCAAGTATTGGAAAAAGCAAAAGTGACAGAGAATGATTTTCTTATTTTTTTAGGTGATTATGTAGATGGTTGGAGTCAATCGCCGGAGGTTATCAATTACTTGATTCAATTAAAACAGAGTCATAATTGTATATTTATGAGAGGAAATCATGACGATCTTTGCTATCGATGGCTAAAGCATGGAGAAAGTAATGAAACTTGGCTCATTCATGGAGGTCAAGCTACGGTAGATGCTTATGACAAGATACCTTATAATTTTAGAAGTATTCATATTCACTTTTTTGAAAACTTAGAAGATTATTACTTAGACGATGAAGATCGATTGTTTGTTCATGCTGGATTTACCAATCATAATGGCGTAGGTCATGAGTTTTTTGATAGGATGTTTTATTGGGATAGATCTCTTTGGGAAATGGCTCTAGCGATGGATAAAAACCTTGAAAAAGGGGATTTGTATTATCCTAAAAGGTTGTCTCATTATAAAGAAATATTTATCGGTCATACCGCCTTATCAAGGATAGGAAAAGAGGTACCCTATCAGGCAGCCAATGTATGGAATGTTGATACTGGAGCAGCACATAAAAACCCGTTAACTATTATGGAAGTTGATACTAAGGAATTCTGGCAGAGTGATCCAGTGCACAAATTATACCCAAAAGAGAAAGGAAGGAATTAATCAGTGGGATGTTAAATTTGCGTAAAGAACTTAGCATATGTATATTTTTTGTATATTTAAGTACCCTAACGATTTACGAAACTATTTTTTCAGTAGCAACTTTATAGTATGTTATGAAGTTTCATGAAATGTATTTTTCATGTTATTACGAATTTTAAATTGTAAGTTATGAAGATTAAATTGTTTAAAAAACCTAACGAAAATGTAGTAGCCTTGGCTTTAACATTTGTACTGTTTGTATTGTTGTTTGTTTTAAAAACGCAGGAAGAACAAAGCAGAACAACTAGTAAAATTATTACTGGGTCAGAAATTGAATTAGCAAGTGTCTCTATGGATGAATAGAGTTTTTATAAAAGAAATAGGTGTTGCATCTGTAGTAAATATCCATCCAAAAAAATCCTGTCAAATACATCCGTAAACATGCAGACAATAGAGATAAGAGTGTATACTTTTTTTTATCTGTCAGGGTGTTGTCTAGGTGTAAATCCTTAGAAACTTTAACATGATATAACACAATTAGCTGGTTGTTTATTAAGTTGATTGCAGTGGCTAAAGTCACCAAAGCAATGACTGACCATCATAGTCAATCTGGGTTCAAATTAAAATGATTAAATTATTGTTTTTAGTTTTTTAGAATTGTTCCATTGAAGAAATAATGATATTGTTTTCCTTAGGACAAAAGATATTTATCGTCAATTATGAAATGTAAACTGGCGTGTTTGAAAAAGAAGTCTTAGATGAACTTAAAATGAATAAAATTTGAATGGTAATATGAGTTTTACGTCCTTCCAGTATCTGAAATTAAAAAATAGAGCTGTGTGTCTCCAAAGTTTAACGAATTTATGATGCTGTATTATTACAATACTCGTACAATGTTTTAAAATGGATTTTCATTTTGTCTTTTGCTAATTCTGCATTCTGTATTTTTATCGCTTCAAAAATTTCTTCATGCTCTTTTATTCTCGAAAAAGCCTGCCCTTTTTGATAAACATGATGTTTTTCAAAATTTATAATAATTTCTGGATTGATAATTAACATGAAAGTGTTGATTGTACTATTTTTTGAAGCTTTTGCAATGGCAAGATGAAAAAGAAGATCCTCTTGCGCGGCATCCTCTCCGCTTAATGCTTTTTCTCTAAAGGAATCAAGTGTTTCTTTTATTTGTTCAAGATCTTTATCTGTTCTTCTTGATGCAGCTAAGGCAGATGATTTGAGCTCTAGTAAAATTCTTGTTTCCACTAGTGATTTAAAATCTTGTTTTTCTAAACGAAGGATATCTTCAATTATACCATTAAGGGCAACAACACCAATATTTGCAACAAAAGTTCCGCTTTGTGGTACAGAATTCAATAAACCATAAAATTCTAACTTTTGTATGGCCTCTCTAACATTACTTCTACTTACTTCAAACTTATTAGAAAGCATTCGTTCAGATGGTAATTTATCGCCGGGTTCTAAATTCTTATAATTGATTAAGTCTCTAATTTTAGAAATGACAGAGTTTTGTGTATCACTATTTTCTTTTTTTGAGATTAATTCCAATTTCATATTGTACGATATTTCCAGTTATATTGGTTGTTCAGACTGGTTTACCAAAAATAAGATTAATTTTATTCTAATGCAAATTGTGCGTGATAATTAGATTTGGATAGTTACTTTATCATCTTATATCGAAAGGAAACCTAAATTAATTCTTTTCCAAACAAACTCATAGAATTTTAGTCTTAGTAAATAGTAATTCGTAAATAGTAATTCGTAAATTTGCAATCCTTTTCATTATAGATGTAGATATTGAATTCATTTTAAGATTAGACATCGTAAAGAAAAGCGTGTTAAAGTGATGTTTTTAAGTGGTTTGCGTATTTTTTTTAAGATAATGGATACAGTAAATATTTTTAAAAAAAGGCAGTAGAAAAAGATAACAATAGTACTTTTGAAAACTTATAAATAAAAAGAACATAAAAATGGCAAAAACATTATTTGACAAAGTATGGGATTCACATGTTGTTCGTCACGTTGAAGACGGACCTGATGTATTCTTTATCGATCGTCATTTTATCCATGAGGTAACTAGTCCAGTAGCATTTTTAGGATTAGAGAGTAGAGGAAACAGTGTTGTATATCCAGGTCGTACATTTGCAACAGCAGATCATAATACTCCTACGATTAACCAACATTTACCGGTTGAAGATGCTTTATCAGCAAATCAATTACAAGCTTTAGAAAACAATGCTAAAAAGCATGGTATTTCTCACTGGGGATTAGGTGATGTTAATAATGGAATTGTACACGTTGTAGGTCCTGAAAACGGAATTACTTTACCTGGTGCTACAATTGTTTGTGGTGATTCACATACGTCTACACATGGTGCCTTTGGTGCTATTGCATTTGGAATTGGTACTTCTGAAGTAGAGATGGTATTGTCTACACAATGTATCATGCAGCCAAAACCTAAATCAATGCGTATCAACGTAAATGGTAAATTAGGTTTAGGAGTAACTCCTAAAGATGTTGCTTTATATATTATTGCAAAACAAACAACTTCTGGAGCTACAGGATATTTTGTAGAATATGCAGGAGATGTTTTTGAAGATATGACTATAGAAGGTCGTATGACTGTGTGTAACTTGTCTATTGAGATGGGTGCTCGTGGAGGTATGATTGCTCCAGATCAAAAAACATTTGACTATATCGCTGGACGTGCTCAGACTCCTAAAGGAGCTGATTGGGACAAAGCAATGAAATATTGGGAAACTTTAAGTACTGATGAAGGTTCTGAATTTGATATTGAGTTTAATTACGATGCATCTGACATTGAGCCAATGATTACTTACGGTACCAATCCAGGAATGGGTATTGGAGTAACAAAAGATATTCCTAATGCAGAGAATGTTGAAGGTGGTGTTGAGACCTATAAAAAATCTTTAGGATACATGGACTTCAATGAAGGAGATTCTATGATTGGTAAAGAAATTGATTTTGTATTCTTAGGATCATGTACAAACGGACGTATTGAAGATTTTAGAGCATTTTGTTCTATCGTTGAAGGTCGTCAAAAAGCAGCTAATGTTACAGCTTGGTTAGTACCTGGATCTCATAAAGTTGTAGATCAAATTAAAGAAGAAGGTTTAGATAAGATTATTGCGGATGCTGGTTTTGTGTTAAGAGAGCCTGGGTGTTCTGCTTGTTTGGCAATGAATGATGATAAGATTCCTGCTGGAAAATTATCTGTTTCAACTTCTAACAGAAACTTTGAAGGTCGTCAAGGACCTGGATCTAGAACATTATTAGCTTCTCCATTAGTAGCTGCGGCTTCTGCTGTTGAAGGTGTAGTAACGGATCCAAGAACAATTTTAACTGCAAACGCTTAAAAATAGAATACAATGGCTTACGATAAATTTGAAGTATTAACAAGTACAGCTTATCCACTTACTACCGAGAATGTGGATACAGATCAAATCATTCCTGCTCGTTTCTTAAAAGCAACTGAGCGTAAAGATTTTGATATTAATTTTTTCCGTGACTGGAGGTTTGATCAAGAAGGAAATCCTAAGGCTGATTTTCCATTGAATCAAGAGAAATATGCAGGATCTAAAATTTTAGTAGGAGGTAGAAACTTCGGTTCTGGTTCTTCTAGAGAGCATGCAGCATGGTCTGTATACGATTTCGGATTGAGATGTGTAATTTCTTCTGCCTTTGCAGATATCTTTAAAAATAACTGTTTGAACGTTGGTGTTTTGCCAGTTCAAGTTTCAGCTGAGTTTGCAGACAAATTGTTTGCAGCGATTGAAGCAGATCCTAAAACAGAAATTACGGTTGATTTACCAAATGAGAAAGTAACTTTAGTAGCTACTGGAGAATCTGAATCTTTTGTAATCAACGGATATAAAAAAGGAAATATGTTGAATGGTTTTGATGATATCGACTATTTAAAAAATATCGAAGGAGAGATTACAACATTTGCAGAAACTCGTCCTTTCTAAGAAAGAACAAGTTTTTAATATTTTAACAACGACGTAACTAAGAAATTTTAGTTACGTCGTTTTTTTATGTTTTTAAATCTTATTTTTGAAGGAAAAACTATGAAAAACAAAAGGATGAATAAGTTCGTTATTATTGTATTTAGTCTACTTATGATTCAATGTAGTCTTATTGATGATATCTTAGAATGTGATGAGTATGAACTCGGTTTTACATTCGTAAATAATACAAGTGAGGAGGAAGTTGATATTCAGATATCGATTGTGAGAATTTATTCAGATTCTTTAGAAATAATAGAAACAGAATCTCATACAGTCTTTAAAAGTAAGAACACTAAGATTACTAGTTCCGCAAGATGGAGTGAGAAATTTAATGAGTATTATAGAGATATTAATTATTACGAGGGGATACATACATCTGAAAACACAAACTATTGCTTGATGATTGAGGAAGGGACTAATAGATATTTTACATATGATGCAGAATATGCTGGCGAGTATTGTGATTCATGTGGAAAAGCATGTATAGATGTTGATGAGGGGTATGATTCTTCTATTGTTTATTTCTCAAATGAAAATATAACCTCAGATGTTTTGAAAAACATCCATAAATATCATGACTATCCATCTATAAATGATGAGAATATTGAATAGATTGTAAAATCTATTTACACTACGTATAATTTTATAGGCGTTTTATAATTATGTAAAACGCTTTTTTTGTTTTAATCTACAATAGATTCCATATGGTTTTTGAGTAGATTTGCTGTAAAAATGAAAAAGCTACTTGTTGTCGCACTCTTATTTATAGAATTTGGGTTTGCACAAAAACAGAATCGTATTTACGGAAATGCATCTTTAGAACTTGGTAATTATTTTGGTGCAGATGTAAATATCTGTCTTGTTAAAAATAATAAATTTTCTTTCACAGCTGGTTACTTGGTTCATTTGCATGAACCTGAAGACTATCCAGATGATATAGACGATTCAGATGATCTTCCTTTAGCAGGGCTTGATGATGCTAGACATTTATATTTAAGTGCAGGAAGAGTTGTAATGCTTGGTAAATCGAATGTTAATAGATTAAATATACCCGTTGTGCATTTAGGGATATAATGTAAAAAAGTTGTGCAACCTGCTAAATAACAGTAGATTGAGGTTTAGACACAACAATTTTACGATGCACAACTTCCAAGCAAATTACGACAAAATTCTTCAAGTATTAAATAGTATTGAACCAAGAAATTCGTTTCTTACTCAAATACGTAAACCTAAAATGTCAGATAAAGA
>Ga0209223_10006050_pt1 | contig 10514 bp, 10 predicted proteins | sample COG_06_FD_184750 | JGI IMG/M metagenome (GOLD analysis project Ga0209223, IMG submission 184750) | Pelagic Microbial community sample from North Sea - COGITO 998_met_06 (SPAdes) (version 2) | ecosystem: Environmental > Aquatic > Marine > Neritic zone/Coastal water | place: Helgoland, sampling...
CACATCCTTAAAACTACAAATGCATCAGACAAAATAGAAGTTATTTTCATAATTCACTCAATGCCTTAACTTGAAGAAGTTTTTTTGGTAGTCTGATATAGTTGCTTTAAGTCCATTTTCCACGGAGATTTCAGGTGCCCAGCCCAAGGACCGTATTCTCGTTATATCAAGCAATTTAGATAGAGTGCCATCTGGCTTTGATAGATCATTGATAAATTTACCTTTAAAATTCAATAATTTACCTATTATTTCCGCAATTTCAATTATTGTGTATTCGGTACCCGAGCCAACGTTTAAAAATGATGGGCCACCATATGTTGCTTTTTCCCATTCCATCTTATCAGCATTATAAATTGTTACAATCGCGGACGCTAAGTCATCTGAGAATAGTATATCTCTAAATACTTTTCCTGTTCCCCAGAGAACCACATCTTCATGATGGTTTAAGACAGCAGTTGCAACTTTTCGGATTAATGCAGGTACCACATGAGAATCGAGTTGGTGATAATTATCATTAGGTCCAAATAAGTTTGTAGGCATTAAACTTCTGCAGTCCAATCCGTATTCTTTGTTTAGATATTCAGAAGATTTAAATCCAACCATTTTTGCAATTGCGTATGGCTCATGGAGAGGATGCACACCATCCATTTTCAAGTATTCCTCTTTTATCGGAAGTTCAGTGCCAACAGGGTAAATACAAGATGATCCTAAGAATATTGTTTTTTCAATTTTATATTTCTTAACCAACTCAAATATATTACTTTGTATCATTACATTGTCGTTCAAAAACTCAAATGGATACGATTGATTTGCTCCAATTCCACCGACACGCGCCGCGCAAATAATTATACCTTCAAAGCGGTTGCTTGAGAATAATTTTTCCAAAGCAGTGAAGTTGCGAAGATCTAATTCACTTTTTGAACCAATACACACAAGATTTTTATCAGAAAATTTTCGAAAATGTCGTGTTACAGCGCTCCCTGCGAGACCATTTGCTCCTAAAATTAAAATACTCATTGGTCAAATATCTTATGGTACATTTCATGGCTCAATATATTTTTTGCATCTGAAAATATCATTTCAAGACAAATATCTTTCGCTAAATATTTAGGTTTCCAATTTAGTTCGGCTCTCGCCTTTTTGCTATCTCCGAGCAATTGATCTACTTCAGATGGCCTGAAGTATTGTTCACTTACTTTTATCAATGTGGAACCTAGGGGAAGATCAGTGCTCACCTGACTTTTAACTTTTCCGACCTCGTTCAGACCTTCTCCCTCCCAATAAAGTTGAATCCCATAAGCATCAAAACCCCATTCAATAAATTGCCGTACCGAAACTTCTGAACCTGTTGAGATCACATAATCTTGGGGTTTGGCTTGTTGAAGCATCAGCCATTGGAGCTCAACGTAGTCTTTGGCATGACCCCAATCGCGTAAGGCATTTAGGTTTCCCATGTAAAGGGTGCTTTGCGTCCCATCAATTATGTTAGCAATTCCACGGGTTATTTTGCGCGTAACGAATGTTTCACCTCGTCGAGGGCTTTCATGATTAAATAAGATCCCATTGCATCCAAAAATCCCATAAGCTTCTCTGTAGTTTACAGTTGACCAGTATGCATGTAACTTCGAAACTGCGTAAGGTGAACGCGGATAAAACGGCGTCGACTCTGATTGAGGTTTTTCTTGCACAAGTCCATAGAGTTCAGATGAGGAGGCTTGGTAAAATTTTGTAAAATTTTCAAGTCCTAAAATTCTTATAGATTCAAGCAACCGCAAGCATCCTAATGCATTAACATCTGCAGTATAAATAGGCTGATCAAAGCTGACTTTCACGTGACTTTGAGCACCAAGATTATAAATTTCATTAGGTGTTATTTTTTTAATTATATTGAGGATCGATAAATCATCGGTAAGATCACCGTAGTGCAAATGAAATTTCTTATTTTGAGATTGCGGCTCTTCGTAGATATGATCTATTCTTTCGGTATTAAGTGACGATGAACGGCGTTTTATTCCATGAACAGTATATCCTTTTTTTAGCAAAAATTCAGCTAAATATGATCCGTCTTGTCCCGTGACACCTGTTATTAAGGCTACCTTGCTGTCTTTCATTGGTCTTCCTGATTAATAGTTTCGTTATTTTGGATATCTCCCCAGTTTACAGGAGAGTTTACAGTTATTTTTTTTGAAGTTAGGCGCCCCAAAATTTTATTGATGTGTTTGGGCTCTAGCCCGTACCCTGGTCGTACGCTTCGGATAGCGTCCTCCGTTATGATGTCCCCTGCTTTAAGATCCTTTACAAAATAAAGTGATCTCCGGAATTGTACATTTCCCTTTTCACTAGACTTACGTCCATAATCTACTGAGCCCAGTGCTGACAACGCGGTCTTTGTATCACGACACAGTGCAGCCATCTCAGGTGGCTCTAGTGAAAAACTATCATCAGGTCCCCCACCTTTTCGGTCCAATGTGAAATGCTTCTCTACAATTGAAGTTCCTAGTGCAATGCTTGCAATGGCGGTGGTATTATCAAGTGTATGATCGGATAAACCTGTAACTACTCCGTGACGTTCAATCATATCTGGCAATGTTTTTAGGTTATAGTCTTCAGGAGGTGCGGGATAGCCACTGACACAATGTAAAATCGCCAATTGTGAACAACCTCCCTCGCGCGCAGCTGCAATCGCTTCCACTATTTCGTATTCATTGACCATTCCTGTCGAGATGATCAAGGGTTTTCTAGTTTTTGCGGCATACCGTTCAACGGTAGGTCAATTGCCTCGAAGGATGCGATTTTGTATGGGGGAGCGTCTAATTTTTCGAGTAGATCGATTGCCGTTGTATCAAATGGGGAGCTAAATAAAGTTATTCTTTTCTTGGAGGCAAACTCAAACAGGGGTTTGTGCCATTCCCAAGGTGTATCGCCTCTTCATACAAGTCATACAAAGTACGGCCATTCCAAATACCACCTTTAATGATAAATTCATTTTTCTCAGACTTCAAAGTTATAGTTTCTGGAGTGTAAGTCTGCATTTTGACAGCGTCTGCGCCAGCTTCTTTTGCTGCATCAATTAACTTGAAGGCCGTTTCAATGTTTCCATTATGGTTCGCCGACATTTCTGCAATTATATAAGACGCGTGCTTATGACTAATTTTTCTACCATTAATTTTAAATGAATTAGTCATCATATCTCTCAAATTTCAACTTAAATTTTTTTCCGTCTTTTTCAAAAAATGCTGGGTGCCTGTTGGGATCACATACGCGTATAAAATCGAACTGTTCCTCGATTGTTTTTTTCCAAATCAAGTTGGCTGTCTAGGTCTGATCACCTTCTATTATAAGTCGGTGTAGCCGTTTGATTTTGGTCTTTTAGTAAAACCACTGAACTATTTTCAATTGCCCACATCATAAGGTCCAGTTCAGCAACAAATAGGCTTTGATTTATTTGATCCCATAAAAATATTTAGGAATATTAATTCGTTTTTGTTTCCAAATTCGCCCTGTATCAATTTCTTCTTCGGCTTCAATCAGCGACAGTGTGATATAATCGTCTCGCTGGACAATGCCCCAGATATGAGGGCTCCACCCTCGCCCCTTTGGCAAAGCGCTCGCATGCAAGACTAGTGTATGATCTAGAAGTAAATCACAATCATGCTGACGATTAGCTAAATCATTTATACACATAGTTTTTTTGGTAGTACGCCGCATGGCTTTTTCCCATTTACGATCAATTCCATAATGATCTACAATTAGCCAATCTACTGTATGCCCAATAACTGATAGAAGAGTCGCAGCACTTTGATTTGCGCCGAACAACACGTCGCAGCCAAGCCAATTTTCATATCAAAATTTATCGGACAGTCTATTTTTTTTCGAAAAAATGCTTGGCAACTCTATAAGCTCAAATCCGAAGATTTTGACCTTACCAGTCAAGTGTCCCTCATGCTTGCGACATATAAAAGACACATCTAGCACCACGTGCTGTTAGTCTTTGTGCGAGCGTTAAACAACGCATAACGTGGCAAGTACCAACTTGCAATGAAGCATCAACACGGAACGCTACTAACACGAGCTTAAATCATACTGTTAATTGAAGATAGAGATGTCAACATCAATTCCGCGCGCTTCCAATCTTCTATCGTGTCAATATCCTGTACGCGGTAACGTGGTAAAATGACAGGCGCTGCATGAGGTCCAAATATTGGTTTTCCAGAAAGCCACGCAGTTGAAGTTCCCCAATAAAACTGCCCAGCATCATGATAAGCCTCACATAAGTCTTGAGACCGCGTTTCAAATTGTGATGGATCCAACATCTCAACACGCCCATCGTTACCTAATTTTAAGGCACGTTGAACGGGAAAAGCATAGGATGTCACCGAGAATGCGAAATCCGCACCGCTTTCAAGCAAAACATCAAACCCTGTGACAATATCCCTCGCTTCAATGAATGGGGCAGTAGCGTAAATACAACATACTTCGTCTATAGAAATTTCTCGTTCGAGATACCAATTTACGGTGTGGGCAACCACCGGAATTGTGCTGGTGTAGTCATCAGATAAGCCAGCTGGGCGCAAGAACGGAACTTCTGCACCAAATGTTGTGGCGACCTCCGCAATTTCAGGGTCATCGGTGCTTACGACAATAAGATCAAATAAATTTGTCTTTTGTGTTGCCTCAATTGACCAAGAAATCATAGGCCGGCCACCAAACTGTTTTATGTTTTTTCGCGGAATTCGCTTGCTGCCTCCACGGGCTGGGATAACTGCCAACTTCATTACGCCATAATCTTTTGTAACGTTCGGATGACATAGCCCTGTTCATCATCGCTAAGAGTCGGATACATCGGCAAACTAATTGCTTCGCGGTAATATGCCTCTGCTTCAGGGTAATCGCCAACTCTAAAGCCAAGCTTTTGGTAATACGGCTGGGTATGAACTGGAATATAGTGCAAGTTCACCATTATGCCATTTTCGCGCAATTCTTCAAAAATAGCTTTATGAGCAACTTTAGCAGCGGAATTAACTCGGATAACATATAAATGATATGCGGAATATCCGAATTCCATTTGCTGGGGTAATTTAAATGGTATATTTTCTAGTTCGTTGTTATAGCATTCTGCAATTGCATGCCTTCGCTTGATATAGTCATCCAGTCTTTCCATTTGGCTTAACCCGAGTGCAGCCTGAAGGTCAGTCATACGATAATTGTACCCCAACTCAACTTGCTGATAATACCACGGTCCCTCGACTTCACGCGTCATCAAGTCAGGGTCACGTGTAACTCCATGACTTCGAAATAACTGTAAACGCTGAGCTAGTTTACTGTCATTTGTAAGTGCCATTCCCCCTTCACCAGTGGTCACAATTTTTACAGGATGGAAACTAAAGACCGTAATATCACTAAATTCACAGTTTCCAATTGAACCGTTAAGATATCGGCCACCGATGGCATGTGATGCATCTTCAACTATGTAGAACCCATATTTAACTGAAAGGGCATATATCGCATGCATGTCGCATGGCTGCCCCGTTAGGTGCACCGGAATTACGACCTTCGGAACACTTCCATTTTGAGCCGCTGTCTCGAGTTTAGCTGACAACGCCTGAACACTTATGTTATAGGTGTGGGGATCAATGTCTACAAAATCAACATCAGCACCACAGTACAGTGCGGAATTGGCAGTTGCTACAAAAGTGTTTGGAGAAGTCCACACGCAATCACCTTCTCCTACACCTAACGCCAGTAAACTGATGTGTAATGCGGATGTGGCACTGTTTACAGCGACCGCGTGCTTCGATTTGCAATACCTTTTCACAGCATTTTCAAAATTTGGTATAATGGGGCCTTGGGTGAGGTGGTCTGACTTCAATACTGCTAAGACAGCTTCAATATCACTGTCCTGAATATCTTGCCTACCATAAGGGATCATCATCACATTTTACCAATTTTAGATTTGTTGTGACGGGCCCAGTCGAGCAGCTGACTTTGACTCATCCAATCAGAGTTATTGTCACTTGAATATATGAAACCTTCAGTAACCTTTTGCCCGTTTTTTACACGCTCTGGTGAAATCCCCCAATTGTTTATCACCGGAAGTATTTTATAATATTCATCATGTTCATATGTATAGTAAGCGTCTTCTGGCCCGATCATTTGCTCGTGCAGTTTTTCTCCAGGCCTAATTCCGACAAATTCCAATTTACAATCTGGGGCGATTGCTTGCGCTATATCCACAACAGACATGGATGGTATTTTTTTAACATAAATTTCACCTCCAACCATATCGTCAAACGCATGCCATACCAACCCAACTCCCTGGCCCAGCGTAATCATAAACCGTGTCATACGCTTATCAGTGATTGGTAGAACACCTTGATCCTTAATTGACTCAAAGAAAGGTATTACCGAGCCACGAGACCCCATCACGTTTCCATATCGCACGACAGAAAATTTGGTGCCATGCTCTCCTGCGTAGGAATTGGCTGCAACGAATAGTTTATCCGAAGTTAATTTTGTTGCGCCGTATAGATTGATTGGACTGCTTGCTTTGTCTGTGGACAGTGAAACGACGCCCTTAACCTTTTTATCTATTGCGGCATCAATCACGTTCATTGCACCATTCACATTGGTCTTAATACATTCAAATGGGTTGTACTCCGCAGTAGGTACAATTTTGGTTGCTGCGGCATGCACTACATAATCGACGTCATCAAATGCACGGTACAAACGTTCACGATCACGCACGTCACCAATAAAAAAACGCACTCGAGGATCATCCTTAAAAAGCTTTGCCATTTCCCATTGCTTCATCTCATCACGGGAGAAGACAATAATTTTTCGGGGATTATACTTTTTTAACGTCATTAGTATAAATTCGTGCCCAAACGAGCCTGTTCCACCTGTTACTATAATTGAGCTATTAAACAATTTTTTTCCTTTTTCGAGTTTTAGAAAGATATGCGTTACATCACCTTGTGAAATTTAGTATACCAATCCACGAATTTTTTTACTCCAACTGCTAAGTCAGTCTTTGGAGTAAAGTTTGTTAGGTCTGCAAGCAAGCTTGTATCTGCCCAAGTTGCAGGCACATCGCCAGGCTGTATGGGCATCCAGTTAATTTTGGCTTCATGGCCAGTGGCGATTTCAATGGCATTAATAAAATCTAACAATTTTTCTGGTCTTGAATTTCCAATATTGACAACGCGAAACGGTGCGACTGGAGACTTATTTTCATTGCGGACTGAACCGACTGTTTCTTGATCGCTTGGCACTGCCGAGTCGATCAATAGTCTAATTCCTAATACAAGGTCATCGATATAGGTAAAATCGCGGCTCATATTGCCGTGATTATACACGTCGATTTTCTCACCAGCTAAGATTGCCTTTGTGAACTTGAACATTGCCATGTCAGGCCGCCCCCATGGCCCGTATACTGTAAAAAAACGAAACATTGTGATCGGCATATTAAACAAATGTGCATAGCTGTGTGCCATGTTTTCGGTGGATTTTTTGGTTGCCGCGTAAAACGACAGTTGATGATCAGATTTATCTGTTTCTTTGTAGGGCATCTCTTTGTTTGCCCCATACGCAGACGACGTAGATGCAAGCAACATGTGCTTCGGCGGATAAGCCCTAGCAGCCTCTAGTAACTCAAACGTACCGACAATATTACTTTCCAGGTAAGCGCGCGGGTTCTCTATTGAGTAACGCACCCCCGCCTGGGCAGCCAAATGTATAACAACCTCTGGCATTTCCTCTTTAAAGAGCTTTATCAACAGCCCAGGCTCTTCAACTTTTGCGTGTACGGAGCGATAATAGTCGGATTTCAACAAAATACTCTCGCGACGTTCTTTTAAAGACACTTCATAATAATCGGACATACAGTCCAAGCCAACCACTCTCCAACCTTCATCTAGAAGCTTTCTCGATATGTGATATCCGATAAATCCAGCTGACCCTGTGACCAGTGCTACTTTTTTTTGTGTCGCGCAGTTCATTTAATCTGAACCAAATAGATCGCGCGTGAAAACTTTATCGCGAACGTCTTCTAGTTCTGCAAAAGAGCGATTAGTGATGATAACATCCGATTTTTTCTTGAAATCTGTCAAATTTGGTTCAATCCGTGAATTATAAAAGCTTTCTTCATTAATCAAGGGCTCATAAACAATGACTTCAATTCCCTTAGCTTTTATTCGCTTCATAATGCCTTGGACTGAACTGTTTCGAAAATTATCACTCCCGAACTTCATCGCTAATCGATAAACGCCAACAACTTTCGGATTCTTCTGAATGATCTGATCCGCCAAATAGTCCTTACGTGTTGAGTTTGAGCCCACAATCGCACCAATTATGTTTTGTGGAACCGATTGATAATTTGCCAAAAGCTGCTTGGTATCCTTAGGCAAGCAGTAACCGCCATACCCAAACGAGGGGTTATTATAGTGTTGGCCAATACGGGGATCTAAACAAACGCCCTCAATAATTTGACGGCTATCCATGTCACCAGCTAGTGAATAGCTGTCTAACTCATTAAAGAATGCAACCCGCATCGCAAGATAAGTATTCGCAAATAACTTGATCGCCTCTGCCTCTCTTGGGTTAGTAAACAGAAGAGAAATATTTGCTTTGAGTGCTCCACTCTTCAAAAGTTTAGCAAAAACCTCAGCCCGCTGAGATTTTTCACCCACAATAATCCTACTTGGGTGAAGATTGTCGTAGAGCGCACTCCCTTCACGCAAAAATTCGGGAGAAAATATAACCGCATCAGTCGCTAACTTTTTACGAATGCCGTCTACAAAACCTACCGGAATTGTAGACTTCACAACAATACAAGCTCTTGTGTCCGCCATAAGAACTTGTTCAATGACGGTCTCAACAGATGAAGTATCAAAGCAGTTTGTAATTTGATCATAATTTGTAGGCGTTGACACAATCACATAGTCCGCGCCTTCAACCGAAGTCGCTAGATCAGTACTCGCTTTTAGATCCAAGTCATATTTACTGAGGTATAATGACAATTCCTTGTCAACGACCGGCGACTTTCCAGAATTTACGAAATCAACGCGCTCCTGTGAGACATCTACACCAATTACTTTGTTGCGCTGAGCCAACAAAACAGCGTTTGACAATCCAACATACCCTAGTCCAACAACAACAATTTTCATCTGATACTTTCCAAATACTTGATTATTTTTGAATATCCAAAGCTTATGCCTATCACTCATATCCTTCAATTATCGGGGCCTCGAACCCGCTTCTTTTTTAGACCTCTGAAAACTCTGAATATTGTTCCCCATAACGCCTCATTATCGGAGGCCCCAAGTCGTTCATCCCAATAGCTTTTCGCAAATCGCGGCAACGCGTGCCTCAATGCCACCCGCATCACCACTGGTCTCAACATTCAGACGCACCAACGGTTCTGTGTTCGATTTACGCAGATTGAAACGCCAGTCGGCGAAAGCGAGGCTCACGCCGTCCAAGTCATCCAGCGAGGCACCGTCTTGATATTCGGCCAACACAGCGCCAATCGCAAGATCAGCATTGCCAACTGTGAAATTACGCTCGCCACTGCTTGGGAATTTTTCAAAGCGCGCGCGCACCCAATCACCCAAACTACGGCCCGATTTAGATACCAACTCAGCCACTAGAAGCCAAGGTATCATGCCACTATCGCAATAAGCAAAGTCTCGAAAGTAATGATGCGCTGACATCTCACCACCATAAAGTGCCTGATGGGCGCGCATTGTTTGCTTAATAAACGCGTGGCCGGTTTTAGATGGCACGGCAACACCGTCTTTTTCCGTAATAATATCTTGAGTATTCCAAATTACGCGCGGGTCATGGACAATTTTGCCGCCCTGTTCTCGGTCTAAGAAAATGGAAGCTAGAAGCCCAACCACATATTCGCTGGGCACAAATTGACCCACTTCATCAAAGAAGAAACAACGATCAAAATCCCCATCAAAGGCAACCCCCATGTCCGCGCCATGCGCTCGCACAACATCTGTTGTTGCTGCATGGTTTTCGGGCAGTAAAGGGTTAGGAATACCATTAGGAAAGGTATGGTCAGGGGTATGGTGCACGCGGATAAAGTCTATTGGCGCGCCCAAATCCATCAAGCGCGCAGCAATCGCATCAAAAGCTGGGCCAGCAGCACCGTTACCACTGTTCACGACCACCTTGAGTGGCCGAAGTGCATCCACATCAACAAAACTTAAAACCTTTTCAACATATTTGGCACGCGCCTCAACGGATTTGTCAATCACGTCTCCAGTGCGCGATGCCGCCGACCAATCCGCAGATCCAGCCAGCGCCTTGATCACCTGAAAGTCGCTCGTGTCATCCAAAGGCTGCGAGCCCAATTTCACAACCTTCATTCCGTTATAATTTATTGGATTGTGCGAGGCGGTGACCTCAATCCCTGCGCAGGCGCCAAATTCCGTCACAGCCCAATACATTTCTTCAGTCCCCGCCTGACCGATTGTTAATGCGTCAGATCCTGCGTCGCAGATCCC
>Ga0209223_10006051_pt1 | contig 10514 bp, 10 predicted proteins | sample COG_06_FD_184750 | JGI IMG/M metagenome (GOLD analysis project Ga0209223, IMG submission 184750) | Pelagic Microbial community sample from North Sea - COGITO 998_met_06 (SPAdes) (version 2) | ecosystem: Environmental > Aquatic > Marine > Neritic zone/Coastal water | place: Helgoland, sampling...
TCCAGATGTATTGAAACTCATACCGGTGACTGGCAAACAAGAAAAACACCATACCGATGGTTGCAAACGTACTCCAAGCATGCACTTGAAAGGCCCGTTTCCCCCACTGATACTCCCCACGAATGAGGGAAACGACAGAAACAAGAGATGAACCAAACGCTAAGGCAATCAGAAAGCGGCCGATCCATGCTGCTTCAATCCACTCACCACTGAATAGTGTTTCCATTAGGAATTAGGATAGGGGGTCCTCGTTTTCTGAGAGAAGAACATGGTTGTTCTCATTGTACTTCGAAGGGCATTTCATCAGCATTTCCGTGGCATGAAATTCACCGTCTTTCATGGTGCCGTATAGATCAATGGACTCGCTGTTTTCGAGCCCTGTCGGCTTCGCTTTCAACAGTCTTACCGAGCGTCGGGCACCTGATTTGTCTTCCATGAGGAAAACGGTTAAGGTTGGGTCCGTTTCTGGGTCGTAAACGACGGGCTCTTCGCGTACCAAAGAACCCGAAATCTTACATTCTTCACCCACCATGCTCTCGGCTTCTATAAACCCTACAGAGCGACTTGTTGATGTGAATGTCGCGATGAAAGTGCCCACCAATGCGGCGACTAAAATTAAGCTGACAATGTGCGATTTCTTCATGAAAATAATCCTTTAGTCAGACGGGGCATTCTTTTTTGAATTCAACAACTTCTCCATTCTACTGAGTCGGTTTTCCGCGCGTAACAGCCACCACGCCATTCCAATGAGAATGACACAGGCTACTCCAACGACAACGTAAGCCTTCCCTGACCCTATGAACCAACCCTCTAGTGGGTTTGTTTGCAAAAGAATAAACATCATGGCAACAATTCGATTTGGCGGTTGACGCGCTTCATGCGCAACGTGACGAGATACATCCAGATTCCGAGCAACATCCATCCAACAATCGCCGGATAAAAGACCGCTCGCAACGCACTATTCAAGTCGTACGTATTGAATCCTGGATTCCCGCCTTTTCCTGGATGAAGGCTTTCTGAGAATCGAGGGAGCACCATGAGCAAGATGACAAGGATCACAAAGGCAAACAGGTTGTACACAGCGGATAAACGACTTCGGAGTCGCTCATCTTCAACCGCTTGACGCAATACCATGTAACCAGAATACACCAACACCGTGACCAAAGCACCGTTGAGTTGCGGGTCATCTACCCACCAAGCGCCCCATGTAAACCGCGCCCACAGACTCCCTGTGAGAAGCCCTAGGACTCCAAACCAAAGCCCGACCTGAACACTCGCTTCGGCACGTTGGTCATCCAACTCATTCCGCGGATTGGAAAGTAGCTTGATCGAAGAAACGAATCCGATTCCCATCAGTAAGAACATGGTGAACCACAAGGGGACGTGCAGCATCAAATTTCGAATCGTCTCGATGATTCTCGGCTGATAGGGGAAGTGAAAGCCCAAATTCCCAGGGTGCTCAACAAAGGAAGGTGCAGGCCACGTTGCCTGGGCATCAATGAAACGGTCCGAAAGAAAGAGCCCGTTTTCAAGGAGCAAGGTGCCGTCCACGGGGTGATTGATCAAGACATTCCAAGACTTTGCTGGCAAGGAGTAAGGCAATGTCAATCCGATGGTCGCATGGGTGGCGTCGTCCACTCGAATAACTTCCAAAGCGGCCAGTTGGCTTTTTGACTTGACAAACACCTGAAGTGCATCCGGCTCTTCATCCCAGTGAGTCCCATATCCGATGAGTTGGTATTCGGGTACAGAACGGTTTTCAGTCGCCGACGAAATGACGCGGTCAACATTCTGAAACTCCAATAAACCCGGGCCGAGAGGCACCAAAAAGGTGATGGCAAAAACATAGGCCAGGAGCAAAATCCCAAGTGCTTTCCAAAGAGTGTTTTTCATCGCGAATCAATCACGCCAAAGGTAAGGGAAGAGAATGAAGCCAAGGGCACCAATGCCACCAGTTAATGCTGCCAAGAAAAGCAAATGATGTGCGGTATCGATCCATAGAATGCCCTTCAGAATATCCGTTCCATAACGCGTTGAAATCAAAACAATTGGAATGATAAGAGGCAATCCCAAAACGGCGGTTAATCCAAATCCAGCACCTGCCCGCGAGGAGATTGCACTCAAGACACTCAGAAGCGAGGCAAACGCCAGCGCAGTGCACTCTAAGCCCAAAAGAAAAGACAGCCCTTGGCGTGGATTGAAATGTTCTGAACCCAAGAAGAGCGTGAATGAAAGGAAAATCAGGACTGACAACGCACTCAAAATAGCCGAGTAGAATGTCATTCGAGCCAGGATCCATTCTCCAGGTCGAAGTGCTGTCTTGAGATACTTGCGCATGGCTTCCGAGTCTTCTGGCCACGGTTTGGCCACTGCATTGAACGCAGAAAACATGAGGACGACCCAGGCCAAGGCATTCCACGTTTCAGATGAAGCCCGTCCGCCTGCAACTTGATAGCATGCATAGACAGATGCCAGTGCAAAAAGCAAGAGGCCTGCCAATCCGTGCTTTTGTCGCCATTCCATTCGGAATGCGTGGGCCGTTAAAAAGCGGTATCGGGACCAAGCAGATGATCGGCTCATGTGTTCACTCATTAGTGCAAAAGGTTCATGGGTTTTGCAATAACTTGGAACAGTCGGGCCATGTTTCGGGCGTCTTCAATGGCGCGGTGTTGTGTTCCAGAATATGAAAGCCCCTCGAACTCCAAAGCCGACTTCAAACCGATCTGGTTTTTACTGCCCTTCCACTTGCTGTAGTGATGCTGTAAACACGCATGATAACGCAGCCAAGGCATGTCAACGTCGTGCAATTTGCCGTCGTTTAACAACTGACGCTTGTCAAATTCACCCCAACTCATCAATACCGTGCGCACCGCATTTGGAGCCATCCAGTCTTCGAAGTCTTCAACGGCTTCATCGAATGGAGGTGCTCCGTCTACGTCACGTTGTGTGATGCTCGTCAGTTCGGTGCAGAATGGGGATATTTTCGGGTGCAATTTGGGTTTGATAAAGGCACAAAACTCATCGATAATTTCGAGAGATTCGTTGACTTTAACAGCTCCAATTTCGATGACCTCCACGTGCTTCGGAGCTCGGCCCCTCCAGCATGTAGCTTCCAAATCGTAAATGATGAAATGGCGCTCCTCCATGTGACGCAAAGATACAATGCAGGGAAAAGCCATTCTTTAGAACTTGCCAACCCCAAGCACAGAATGATGAACACTCCAAAAAAACTAGTGGTTTTAACGGGCGCAGGAATGAGCGCTGAAAGCGGCATTCCTACCTTTCGTGGTGCAGATGGGCTTTGGGAGGGACACCGCGTTGAAGAGGTGGCAACTCCAGAGGCGTGGAATTCGAACCCTTCTTTGGTGCGGCATTTTTACAACGAACGCAGGAAGCACTTGATGCAATGTCATCCGAATGCGGGTCATCACATCTTAGCCCAATGGGAACAATTCACCGATGTCCAGATTATCACCCAAAACGTGGATGATTTGCACGAGCGTGCTGGCTCGACCAAAGTGCTCCATTTGCATGGTAAGCTCATCAATGCCCGAAGCACGGGGCCAGGTGCCGAGGCATTTGCCATGCGGGAGTGGGAGATGAAATCAACGGATCGGTGTGCAAAGGGGTTTCCAGTACGCCCGGACATTGTGTGGTTCGGTGAGGACGTGCCGGCGATGGATGCATCCATCGAATTGGTTCAAGCAGCGGATTGTGTTTTGGTGATTGGGACCTCATTGCAAGTGTATCCAGCGGCGCACCTCGCCTTTCAAGCGGCTGAGCATGTTCCAGTTCACGTGATTGATCCGGAAGCAAACAGTTTGCCTGCGGGCAATGCGATCCGCTGGCCCTTTGTTGCTTCGAAGGGGTTGGAAACCTGGGGCGCGAAGCACTTCCCTAAGAACCTGCTCTAGTCAAAACGGCGTTCCTTCCATTTGGAAGGGGCGGTTTGGGAGCTCGGCTTAAGCGCTTTCGGTCGTTGCTGATGGATGAGCCCAACGGTCAATGCGGCCAGTTCAGAATCAGAGCAGCGGACCTCTCGATGCAATTGTTCTGGAGTGAAATGCGTGTCCACGAACTGCGTGTCAAAATCCCCGCTTCGGAATGCCGGGTGATTGATGGCAAAGCGACCAAATTGTAAAGTCGTGGCGACCCCTGTTATTTCGTAATCATCGATTGCTTGAATGCAGCGCTCAATCGCCGCTTCTCGGGTAGGCCCATGAACGACCAATTTGGACAGCATGGGGTCGTAGTAAATGGAAACTTCTTGCCCTTCTTCAACGCCGTCATCCACACGGATTCCTGGTCCTGTAGGAGGGACATATCGACTCAAAACTCCGGTGTCTGGCAAGAAGCCCGCGGCAGCATTTTCGGCATACACCCGGACTTCAATGGCGTGTCCTCGAATTTCCAAGTCCTCTTGAGAAAAGGAGAGGGGATGGCCTTCAGCGATCCGGATTTGTTCATACACGAGGTCGATTCCTGTGATGCACTCTGTGACGGGGTGTTCCACCTGCAGACGGGTATTCATCTCGAGAAAATAAAAACGCTTCTCAGCATCCAATAAAAACTCGACAGTCCCAGCACCAACATAATCACAGCTGCGAGCCACTTCAATGGCCGCTGCTCCCATTTTCGCACGTAAAGCGGCATTCAAAACGGACGAGGGAGCTTCTTCAATCACTTTCTGATGCCTGCGTTGGATGCTGCATTCCCGATCAAATAGATGCACAACGGTGCCGTACATGTCCGCAAGAACCTGGATCTCAATGTGACGAGGAGAAGTGACAAATCGTTCGAGAAAGACAGCGCCATCTCCGAAGGAATTGATCGCTTCAGATACCGCACGTTCAAAGTGCGATGGCAATTCTTCAAGTGAATGCACGATGCGCATCCCTTTTCCTCCGCCACCGGCGCTTGCTTTAATCAACAAGGGGAATCCGATGGTCGGAGCGACTTCCAATGCTTGTTCCACCGTATGAACTGGAAAGTCTGTGCCCGGAACCAACGGTACATCAAATGGCTTAACATTTTCTTTCGCGGCCAATTTGGAGCCCATCGTCATCATGGCCCGTTCCGATGGCCCAATGAAAATCATTCCTGCGTTTCGGACGTTTTTCGAGAACTCCGGGTTTTCAGAAAGAAACCCATATCCGGGATGAATCGCGTCTACTCCCAATTCCAAAGCGACCTCGATGATCCGGTCTCCGAGTAGATAACTTTCAGAAGAGGGTGGAGGGCCGATGCAAACAGCTTCGTCTGCGAACCGAGCAAAGGGGGAGTCTGAGTCGGCTTCTGAATAGACAGCTACCGTTGTTATGCCCATCTCGCGGGCAGTCTTCATGATACGCAAAGCAATCTCTCCACGATTAGCTACGAGTACTTTTCGTATGGACTGAATGGGTGTCTTCATCAAGCATGGGGTTCAATTCCGGAAGCAACCCCAATGGGAATGCAAGAAAAGAAAAGTGGGGCAAGCGATTCCTATCGCACCGCTACAACCGTCTACCCTTGCTGCCTTCCGGCCCTGGGGGAGTTGACGGGAGCTAGTCGTAAGAGACTTGCCCCGTGCAAAGATACCATCAAATTGATGGGTGTGCTACCTTGCGGCCATGAATTTGAATTCTTTGACCCTGCAACAGGGTGCGGCAGCAGGAGGGCTGATAGTTCTTCTCCAATTGATCGCCTATCTGATGGGAGTGGAAATGTTACTGGGTTCTTGGCTAGGCGCGGGACGCTTTATTTTGGTTGTTGTGGCGATGGTACTGGCGTGTATCGCAATTCGAAAAGAAGAAGGTTCGTTGACCTATGGACGTGCTGTCGGGCAAGCGTGGTTAGCCGGAGGGATCGCTTCACTGATTGGCGTTCTGTTCATGGTGATTATGGGGGTTTTTGATGGTCAATTGATCGATCATCTGCATGAAGCCACGTTGGTCAACATCGAAAAGGAAATGGGGTCTTTTGCATTTGCCATGGATGACGGAGCGATGCAGGAAGTAGAGGACCAAACACGTTGGATGCTGGGCCCCACAGGACAGTTGCTTATGTGGGCAATAGGCATGTTGTTCTGGCTTCTTGTCGCGGCGATCGTGGGCGCTATTTTTAAGCGACCATCCCCACATTCGATTCAATAAATCTTCAGCTCTCAAAAAAAGATTGAATCAATGACTACGTTACAAGAATCGATAGACCTGAGTTTGGTCGTCCCGTTGTTCAATGAGTCTGAGAGTCTTGTTGAACTCAAAGTATGGATCGATCGGGTCTTAGCAGAGCGTGCCTATGAAGTCATTTTTGTGGATGATGGGAGCAAGGACAATTCCTGGGAAATCATCGAGCAATTGCATGCCGCCGACCCTGAGCGTGTCGTGGGCATTCGCTTTTCCCGGAACTATGGAAAGAGTGCCGGTCTACAGAAAGGATTCGAGGCAGCTCGAGGTCGTATTGTCGTAACGCTCGATGCGGACTTACAGGATTCCCCTGAAGAAATTCCGGGCATGGAACGATTGATTTTGGAGGAAGGTTATGACCTGGTGAGTGGGTGGAAGAAGAAACGCCATGACCCGCTGTCCAAGACCATTCCAACCCGACTTTACAATGCGGCTACACGCTGGGTCAGTGGCATTTCCCTGCATGATTTTAATTGCGGATTGAAGGCCTATCGATTGGAAGTCGTAAAGGCCATTGAAGTCCAAGGCGAAATGCATCGTTACATCCCGATCCTGGCCAAAGATGCTGGTTTCAATCGCATTGGAGAGCAAGTAGTTCAGCATCAAAGCCGAAAATATGGGACGACCAAATTTGGCATGGAGCGGTTTATGAATGGCTTTTTGGATTTGATGACCATTGGATTCATGTCGCGTTTTTCGAGAAAGCCCATGCACTTTTTTGGGGCTTTGGGCGTGCTGCTGTTCTCCTTGAGTCTGATCGGATTTGGTCTCATCGGCGGGAACAAACTGTGGGCCATGTACCAAGGACTGCATGCACGGAACATTACAGAGCTCTCTGAGTTTTATCTGGCATTGATTGGCATGGTCATGGGGTTGCAGTTCTTCCTCACCGGCTTCTTGGCCGAAATGACATCCCGCACAGACGCTTCCCGAAGAGAGTATCAAGTCCATACAAAAATAGGCCGGACCAACCCTGAAAGTTGACCCGGCCTACCAAGAGATTTCACTATCGGTTAGTGCACTAAGAATCTTCCAGCTGCTTGCTGTTTGCCCTGGGTTCCCACGATTTGGTATAGACCGCTTGCCCATCCACTGACATTGAAAGCCCATCCAGAGGCGTCATCAAAGGGAATGAACGTTCGGCTAAACACGGCCTTTCCCGTGATGTCAAATAAATCAATACTGATTGGCAAATGAGCGTCAAAACCGGAACCGTTGATGTTCACGATTTCTTCGGTTGGATTCGGGTATGGAGCAAAGCTGATAGGGTCGGGGAAGCTAAAGGGTGAGCCGCCCGTTCCGGGGTCACCACCTTCTCCTTCGCAATCGGTTCCAAGTCCGAAAACCATGCTGGAGGTCCATCCTGAATTCATCGAGGCCGTTTCCATCAATTCCCCATTCATCCAAACCTCGAGCCAGCCTCCATCCCAGCCATTTACATCACTGGCAAACAAGGTGATGTCATAGCAACCGTTGGTAAGGCAAGCTGTTTGTGTTTGACTTGAATTAGCAGCGAAAGAACTTCCTCCTACAGCAGGGATGGAGTCTTCCGAGTTGCTCAGGTACCAGCCCATGCCTAGCCCGGTAGATGGCGTCACGGTAACAAACGTTACTTCATTGGTTGGGCAAAAAGTGAATTCACACGACCCGTCATCCTCAGAAGCCGCTGGATTGTAGTTGATTGCGCCAGAATCCATGCACCCTACGATGGCATCGGGCTGGTCATTGCAATCAGCGTCGATGCCGATGGTGAACGTTTGAAGACCCCCTGTTTCAATGGTGAAAGTCTCCGTGTTATTCTGCCAAAGTACTGTTAGAGTATTTCCGTTCCAGCCATCTCCAAACGAATCCTCAAGAACCAAATCATAGCAGCCAGCCGCTAAGCAGCCCGTCGAAAGGGAATCTCCAAGGGATTCCAAGCCAGAACCGGGGAGCCAAGATTGACCGTTTTCATCCATGAAATACCAACTGACCTCCTCAACCCAAATGACTTCATTGAGTAACACGGATACCGTGATCAGACCGTCGCAATCGACTTCTTCAAAACAACTGCCGTCATCAACGGTCGCATTGGGGTCATAATTGGCTGCGTTTTCATCCGTGCAACCAAGGAGGTCACCGCAATTGCCATCCAATGAAAATTGAACGAGTTCCGTTGATGCGGTGTCCTCGAGGGTGTCATAGACCAACTGCATGCCCAAGCTGTTAACATAGAAATATCCATTTCCCCAGCCTGTGTTGTTGCCGATGTTACTCATGGTGGCCGTGTAGCATGCAGAAGGGTCAAGGCACAAGTCGATGTAAACTATGGCAAAATCGCTATAGCCTTGTTGATCATAAACGACGTTTCCAGCATCATCAGTAATGGTCAATGCGACATCCGATCCGTTGCTGAATGTGCAGACATATAGGGAGGCTTCGATACCATCATCACAGACAAAGGGATAGTAGCACGATCCGTTGTCGGAAGTCGCTATTGGGTTGTAGTTCTGGGCTTCTGGATCGGTACAGCCCGGGATGGTCACTTCACATCCTTCGGTGTTTATGGCCAGGGGATACGTCGCTGTGTAATCGTTGACTTCGACTGCAAAAGTCTCGCTGTTGTCCCCCCAATTGGCGAGGATGCTTCCCGCTTCGCCGGTCCAGTTGTTGCTGTAAACGGTAAAATTGTAACACCCGTCTTCGATGCAGCCTAGATAGACCCACTGATTTGCGTCATTCAGATATTGCGCCGTTGCATACCAAGGAGTTCCGTTGTCTAAAACGATACTGAAAGAAGCGCTAGGGTAAGGATCACTGCCAATTCCTTGTCCAAAAAGAGAATCGTTGTATAACGGTTCAATAATCAATTCTAGAATTTCGCTGTTCGCGCAAACGGGTTGGTAATAACATCCCGAGTCAATGGTGGCTTCCGGGTTAAAGTTCAACGCATCTTCATCCATGCAGCCGTATACGGGTTGATCAGAACAATCACCTTCCCAATAAAAATAAGCCCCGTTGCAGGTCAATTCACACATGTTATTGAAGGTGATCATTTCTCCTGTGTAGTAATCGTAACCGCAAACCGGTTCATACACATCGTCACAAACACATGGCGCCATGCAACTGCCGTCATCCACGGTAGCAAGCGGATTGTAGTTCATGGCGTCTTCATCGGTGCAGCCGAACACATCACCACAAGTACCGTCTACACTGAAGTCAAAGCTCCATTCGTTTGTGTTATCGGGCAAAGTGGCATAAACGATTTGAGCTCCTCCACTGTTGATGTAGAAATACCCTCCATACCAGCTGTTGTCACCAGCAACATTGGTCAATGTGGCGGTATAACACCCGTCGTCGAGACATACATCCTGGTAAACGATGGCGAAATTATTGAAGTCATTTCCTTCGTAAAGAATGGTTCCGTCAGCATTCGCAATGGTTAAGGCCACATTCTGACCTTCACTAAAGGTGCAGAGGTATAGCAGGCCTGCGGCTACCGAGTCCTCACAAGCATACGTGCAACTGCCATCATCTTCTGTTGCTGCAGCATTGTAATTGCTGGCCAATGGATCCGTGCAACCTGCAGCTTCAAATTCACTGCAGTCACCGTCACTTAGAATGATGGCTCCGACACAGTTGGCGAGGCAAAGGTTATCAAACACCATGAACGCTCCCGTCGAAAGGTCAAGCGCGCAAACCGGGATGTACAGCTCGTTATCACAATCGCAATCAAATACATAGCTGCATGTTCCATCATCTATCGTAGCAAGGGGGTTGTAGTTGCTCGCAAAGGGATCTGTGCATCCTACGACGGATCCGTCAATGGGCTCTCCACAATCATTCCACCATGGCAAGACCACGCTGCTTGTATTTCCTGATTCTAGCGTGAATTCGCCAATCATTAATCCAAGTTCAGGCAGATTGAAGCTGATCGATGCTCCATTCCATCCGTCCCCAAACGAGTCATACATATTCAATACGTAGCATGTCGAATCCAAGCAGATGCTCGCTAGATATGTCTCGTCATTCTCATAATCACTTCCTTCGATGAGGATGTTTCCATCAAAGTCCGATACATCCCAAGAGATTTCAGCCCCCCAATTGGAAGTGGTTACTTGGATTTCGGTAGAAAAGAGACAATCATCCTGGCCTACCGCAGGGAGTTGCCAAAGGAGTATTGCAAAAATGAACAGTATCGAGCGCATGGTATCTATTTGAGTAGTAACTCCAAATATATTGAAAAGGTTGATGACCAATATGTTAAAATACAAACGACCGCTTCAGCTGAGGATTAGCTGAAGCAAACCGTTAATCGGAAATCACGCCAGAACCGATGCACTCGTCGCCATCGTACCATGCTGCGAA
>Ga0209223_10006052_pt1 | contig 10513 bp, 8 predicted proteins | sample COG_06_FD_184750 | JGI IMG/M metagenome (GOLD analysis project Ga0209223, IMG submission 184750) | Pelagic Microbial community sample from North Sea - COGITO 998_met_06 (SPAdes) (version 2) | ecosystem: Environmental > Aquatic > Marine > Neritic zone/Coastal water | place: Helgoland, sampling...
AATGGCTAAATAGTAATAACGGCCATAAAATAAATAACTAAAAAAGCTTAAACAGAAGTTTAAGCCTAGAATACTAATACATAAAATTAATGATAAAAAAACTTGGATTTTAACTCAGTTCTTTGTTGTAGCAGTTTTTTTATTTATCATTATATCGTCCTCAATTTTTAACAAAGTAAGAATTATTATTTTTAGAATTAAATAGTAATCATTTTTGTGCTTTTGCTCAGATTGAGTATTTGTTCCGTGTGAATATTTGTTTCTTAAATCATAGCCGTTTGTAAAAGTTTTTTGATTTAGATAAAAATTATAATATTTTACTTCTTCTTGAGATAATAAAGTGTTTTCGTTAAACATTTTTTTATCCTCAATTAGTAAGTCAATTTCATCTCTAACGAATTTTGGGTAATGCCAATAATTTAATAATTCATTTCTATGTAATTCTCGGATTATGTATATAAAAGTTATTTTATCTATTTCGACTATATTTTCTGTATTTATTTTTAAGTAACCATCTTTAACTAGACTTTGAATTGTGTCAATTTGATAGTTTGCAAAATCATCTAAGTTTACAGTTTCTTTTGTTAACAAATCAAATAGGTTCTTGTGCTTAGTTTTGAAAGTTTTTGTGTAAAACATATGACTTTGGTCAGAAAAAAATATGTGCTTAAGTCGTAGAATTAGATTATTATTGGAATAAATATACTTTCTTTTATTGTAGCTGGTAATTTGACTAAATCCGATTGGTTTCGAACTTAGTTGAAGTAGTTCAATATTGATAGTGCCATCTTCAGCTAAACTTTTATATTGTTTTAATAAGAAATCAAAATCGGGTAAAAGAGTTCGGATTTTGTCTAATTCAGGCGAGTTTGATACTCTAACTTGAAATATTAAATTATTGGATTCTATTAGTTCATTTATATGTAACATAAATGAATTAATTAACTGCTCAATTCCACTATTTTTTCTTCTTAAATAATTATCTATGAGATGTAACTGTAATATAGATAGCATTTCTTTTCTAGCAAAAACTGCTCCTATTTCGTAATCGTTTTTGGATTTTAAGCCCATTACACGTTCCATAACATCTAATTCACTTGCCTTACTCACTAAATAGATTAATGAGGTTTCATCAGTGTAATTAAATAGGAAACTAAATATTTTAAATAAATCTACTTGATTTTCAATTCCATCCAAATATTTTTGACTGTAAGTCGCTTCTATTAATCCATTTTCATTTTTAAATATTACAGGTTCATCTTGGACTTTACTAAGTCCACCTTGCACTATAATATTCGAACTATGTCCTTTTTCTAGTATTTCATTATTTTGTTCTTCAGCCTTTTTCTTTGCTTTGTATCTTGTTTTGTCAGAAAGCTTCAATTCATTTGAACTTTTTGATTTTTCTGCCAACCTTACGTAGTTTAAGTTTGAGTCTTCACGGTCTAAATAAGTGCTTATTATGTATTCCTTATCTTCTAAATTCAGACTTTTTGGAAAATAATATTTAGTTAATTTATTATCTGCTTTTTTTTCTTCAAATTGAGATAGTAAAATCTCAGCTGAATTTTTGTAGGTCAATAAAAAATCTCTGATTACTTTATTAAATTTCTGAACTATATTTTTTTGTTGCAGTACATAATTTACTTGATAAGAATATTTTTTTAAAATTTCACTAAATGTTAAGTCAGATATATTTTTATAAATGCTAAGTTTATTTAATAATTCCCAAATATTATTTGTGTAGTTGTAGTTTAATTCACTTAAAATTTTATCAATATTTTCGTCATTGATTTTTAATAATTCGAGTTTTAGAGCTCTCCAAGTCTTTTCTGTAATTTGAATATAGCTCTCTTTTTCGGATATAGCCCATTTAGGTAAGTAGAGGTCGTTATCAAAATATAACTTTATATTATAGAATTCAAGTAAATCATTAAATGTGAAATTTTGTTCAAAACAAAAATCGGTTAATAATTTTTCGGCTTTAATCAGGTTAGGATTTCTAGCCATATCCTCTTTAGAATAAAATACTATTCTATCAATTTCTTCTCTTTTCTTCACATTTTTTGTCAAATTGCTGCTAACGGTCTTGTATATGAAAAGTAGCGGATTTTAAGCACTAATTTTTCGGATTATAACTGACCTCTAATTTATTTATTTTGTTTCGATTAAGCGATTAAACCGCTATTTTTTATATACGTTGTTGTACACTGGCTTTTATCCGTTCAGATTGTTATTCAGTGTTGGCAAAGACATACTCTTTTGCAATTTTGGGCTTGTGTATTGGCTGTAGCGAATTGCAAATGTGTATGGCTTTAAGCGTTGGCTTATCTTATCTTTTCCAAAATCATTTTCAATATTAGATATGCTTCTTTATAAACGTTTTGAGCTCCTTTATTTGGCACTAATTCTCCGTGAAATAATACATTTCTTAATTGGTACAAAATCTCAATTAATGCTTTAACAATATAAATTGAATAGCAACTACTATTTGTTGTATCTCTTCTCAATACATAGGAATCACATTCATAATAATTTATTGGTGATTCACTTTTATTAGTTTCAAGTAAACTTTCAACTTTTATAGGTTCAAGTTCTTGAAACATAATTCTAATCTGCTCCTTTTTTGTATGACTTAAACTTTGATAATCAGGAAATGATTGTAAATGTGCAATGTCATACTCTGTGTTAGTGTAGACAAAAGTTGTTGTGTCATCTGATTTCTTTTTAAGAATTACTTTTATTTCAGAAACCTGACCAAGAAAGCGACCATCTGTTCTTTTTAGATAATACTTGTCTCTACCAAATTCTCTGTTATCAATTAAATCTGTGCCATTCCTTTCTTTTAAAGCGTCCTCAAACCAAATTCTACCATCACGACCATCAATTTGATTTTGTTGCAATTGATAATATAAAGCGGATAAGTTACTCCTAAATTCTTGACCTTGTTGAGATTCAGATTCCATTAAAGTGTTTATTCCTCTTCTAACGGTATTATTTTGAGATTTGATTGCTGATATTTTTTCTCTATCGGAATTTAATGATGAGAAAGTATCGTTATACCAAGCATTAAATGGAATCCAAGCTTTAATGAAATGTCCGATATAATCTATATCAGATTGCTCAATCCACATTCTTATGTTTTCTGTACTAGCCATTTGAATTAGATTGATTGTTAATATATTCTATTGCTGCATCTTCATTTTCTTCAATCGCAACTTCAACTGCTTTTTTAGCAACTTCCAATAAATGTTCACTTTGTTTTTTTAAAGAAAAACTCACTTCGATTAAGTTTGCTATCTTTTGTTGTTTGTCAAAATCGATTATTGGGATAATTAAATCTTTCAAAGTCTCTTGATTCAGCCTCTGTTGAACTGAACCTCTTGCTAATCTATCAATCAACTCGAAATAAAACTTACTATTAAATAATAGTGTATATACTGAAGGAATGAAATCATCTGGCAGTTTAAAATTTAAGACGTTATCTGAATAGATAGAACCTTCCAATTCCTTTCTAATTTCACCAAAAACACCAACAGAACCAACTCTTGCTGTTACAATATCGCCTTTTTTTGCAATTCTTGTGAACTCTTTTTTAGGAACATAATAATTATCATCTATTTCTATTTGACCACCTTTTATATTAGTACTCCTTATATAAAAAGTCAGATTGTCTATTTCATTTTTCTTAAAATACTCCTTTGAATATTCACCAGTATGAATTCTCTTTATTTTACTGCCTAAACTACTAAATTCATTACTTGTAATTTTTCTTTCTATTTCATCATATTTTACTTGATAATATTCTGCATCTAGTCTACCACTTTTAGTGAAACTATCTTTAAGACTTTTAATATTTACAGGCTCTTTGCTTGGTGCAAAATCTTTTAGACCTATTTCATTTAATAAAATGTTTTCTGCTTGATTGTAGGCTTGTTTAGAAGTATTCAAATTGTCAAATGATTGCTTGACTAATTCTTCTGTTTTAAGCTGAAAAGGCAATTTTAGTTCTGGGATTAATAGTTTCCTAATCTGAAAAATACTAACCCAAGGTTGTACATTACCAGTTGATAATCTTTCTATTTGTTTTAAACCGAATTTGCTATTGAAATAAACAGTGAAATAAAAAGGGTTAAATAACGATTTGTCAGATATTGTTAATTTAATTACGTTTTCACTGCAATTATAATCTACTTCTTTTTCAGTTATAATAGATGCTCCACCAATTTTTCCTTTTCGAGCCATCATTATATCATATAATTTAGTCCTTGATTTTGGTAAATTAATATGTGATTTTTCAGAAATATATTCTAAGTCATCTAGGTTAATAAATGTTTCTCCACAATTACCTGACCTAATGAAAGGGATGTTTCTTTCACCACCTAAATTCATAATTTTTTTTACGGCAGCAAAAGAACCATTTGATGATAAATCAGACATTTTGGTGATATTAACAAGCATAGAACCCTTATCTATCTTGTCATAAATATTTAGGTATTCTTTCCGGTAATATTCCGAATCTAATCTAAACTCCTCGTTGTCTTTTAAAATATCTTTACTATTAAAGATTGTAATTTCAAGCCCTTCTAACAACTCTTTATATCGAGTTTCGTTAAAAGGGCTATTTACTTTCCCACAAAAGACAGTTCTTCTTTTTTGGCAAATTCTAAAAAGGCTTCTGCAATTCCGTCTTGGGTTAAATTATCGTGATTAAATAAATCGTGTTTTACAATTAGATGCTCGTGGCTATCAAGTTTTGGTGTGCCGTCTTCATTCATCACAAAGATTTTATCACCACTATTGTCCTTGCTTGGTTCTTGTTGCGTTGCAAAAAAGATTGGATAATCTTCTTTTTTAGGACATAGTTTATCGTCCCATTTTTGCACAAATAATACGGAAGTTTTTGTGCCAGTGTGAGGTTTAAACACATTCCCGTGTAAACCAACTACTGCTAAAACTCTACATTTTTCAGCAATATAATCTCTTATATTCTTATCACTACTATTGTTGAATCTACCTTGTGGTAACACCACAGCCATTCTTCCACCAGGTTTTAGAAAATCTAAATTTCGCTCAATAAATAAAATATCTCTTCCAACTTTGGTTTGATATTTACCATTTGGTTTTTTACCAAGTTCGTATTTGGCTAAAATTCTACTTTCTTTAATATCTCCTGCAAATGGTGGATTCGCCATTAAAACATCAAACTCAAAATCTCTTGTATTATATATTTTTTTCTTTTCTACATAAATTTTACCATTCCTTTCTTTTTCTACAGTAATGGTTTTGGCTTTCTTGTCTTTTAATTGTTTTCTAAGGTTTTTCCAACCTGTTCCATATGTGTCTTGCCAATATTCATCATTATTATATTTTTCATCCCAACGTTCATAGTCTAATGTGTTTAAGTGCAAAACATTTGTTTGTCCATCTCCAGCAATTAGGTTTAATGTTCGTGCCACACGAACCGCCTTTTCGTCAAAATCTATTGCAAATACTTTGTTTTGTACATAATCCGTACATTCCGTTGGTTTTTCCTCTGCTGTAAATAAATGACTTTTTGGTATTCCTTTTTCTTTAAGGATTTGCTCCCAAACGTGAAAAATAGAATGAACAGGAAAACCACAACTACCAGCAGCTGTATCCATAACTGATTCGTGAGCTTGAGGATTCATCATTTTTACACACATATCAATTACATATCTTGGTGTAAAATATTGCCCTTTTTCCCCTTTACTACTTTTGCCAATTAAATATTCAAAAGCTTCATCTACTACATCTAAATTAGAATTGAAAAGTTTTACGTCCTGTAAGGAAGATACACAAACCGATAGGTGAGAAGGTGTTAGCATTAACTTGCTATCTTCAGAAAAAACGCCTTCCCATTTGTTTTTAGCATTATCGAAAACCTCTTGTATTTTTTCTTTTAATTCGGTTTCAGTATCTCCATAATTTCTAAAACGTAAATGACGAGATTTATTCCTGCCGCTTTCCATTTCGTCATAAAGTTTGGTGAAAATGAGTTTGAAAAGTTCTTCAAATACATCTACACCTGCGTTTGCTAAAACTTCATCTTCCATTTCCAAAATCAAATCTTTTAATGATTTTTTCTCGGTAACTAGTTTATCTTTTTTTACTAAATCATCAATTGTCCAACGTTCAGTTAAAATGTCCGATAACTTTTCGGTTGCAGAGGGAATAGTAGATAAATCCTCAAAATAATTTGGGTCTTTTCTATGATAAAACGAAATTGAATCTCCATTACTCCATACTCCAATTGGTGCTCCTGTTGCATTGCAATAAGATTTCAGTTGCTCTTTTCCGTCTTTAAGTTTTGGCTTTTTAAGCTCAACCATTATATAGATAGAACGTGTGTTTTGTTTGTCGAAAATAACAATGTCTGCACGTTTTTTTTCACGACCAAAACTAACTGCATATTCAATTTCCATTCTGTCAAAAGAATAACCATATTGTTCGTTTAAAACCATCAAATACAATTGTCTTACAGCTTCTTCAGGTTTTAGTTGAATATCTTTTCTTCTAACTAAACAATTAACGTAAGGAACTTCTTTTCCACGTACTTCTTTTAGAAAAATATTTTCTTCTAATTTTTCTATTTGTTCTATTGAGAATTGAGTCAGTTTGTAATTCGAGTCTCTTAATATTTCGGTTAGTTTCATCTATTTGATAATGTCTTTATGTTCTACTAATAATTCTTTCGCTTCCACATTTAAGATTTTTGCAATCTTGTACAAGTCTTCTAAACTAGGTTGTCTTTTGTTTTGAGCATAAGAGTGAACCATATTGTAACTCTTTCCCAACTGTTCAGCCAACCAAATCTGCTTTATTCCTTTTTGTTCTAAAACCTCTTTTATCCGGTTCATTTTGAATTGTTTTAATTCAGTCAACTAATGTAGTTAACAATTTTCGAAATACTCACTAAATGAGTATAAAAATTATCATTCCGTTTGAGTTAGCTCAGGAAAAAGGCAAGCTTTTTTTATTTTGCGAGGTACGACCAAAATGAAATGTGCTTGACTGTGCGGTTGGCTTTTCATAGCTTGTGTACAACGTGTTATATGTTTTATGAATACATCGAATAACAGCTTGTCATGCAGGTTATCGCTGTGTTTCATACATCGAATATAAATCAATGTATGAAAACAAAACTAGTTAATTTTTTTACGTTGTTCTAATTGCTTTACAATTAAATCCAATGGATTCGTAATTTTTTTCAAATCCTGACTGTGTACATGCGTATAAATCATTGTTGTTTCTGGTCTCGTATGTCCTAATAAAGTCTGAATATAACGAATGTCTGTTCCATTTTCTAATAAATGAGTCGCATAACTATGTCGTAAGGTATGAGGTGTTACCTTTTTCGTAATCCCGGCCAACTTGCAACTTCTGCCCAAAAAACTTCTAATAGAAACGGGAGCAAAAGCCTGTCCTGGCTCAAAACCTTCTACCAAATAAATACTAGGATCATATGTCGTTAAATAATTTTGTAACATCGGAATCATCACTTCTGCAATAGGTACATATCTATCTTTTCTTCCTTTTCCACTTTCAACCTTGAGCATTTTTCTCTGCAAATCTAAATTCCTTAATTTCAAAGAAGTCAACTCCCCAATTCTCAACCCAGACGAATAAATCAAAGCAATACAAATTCTATGTTTTAAGTTTTTGGTAACACGTATCAATTCAATAACTTCGGCATGCGACAATACATTCGGTAGCTTTTTATCCTTTCTTGGCGCCACCTTAGCAAAATCCAATTCTAAATCAGTATTTGTAAAAACTAAATAATGCTTCATCGCACTAATAAACTGTCGATGTCCGCTAATCGAAAAATTCTTTTCTACAAGTACCGACTGAACATAATTTTCTATCGTTTTTAAAACTATCGGAGCATCGTCTTTTCTATGAAACACAAAATCTGCAATCAAAGTACTATAAGTTTTTAAGGTACTTTCGCTAAATCGTTTCCCTTTCAAATAAATATAAAATTGATTCAAATGCTTTCGTTGCTCGGTAGTCAATTTGTCTTTGATAGCCACTTCAGACGATTTTTTCAACCGATCCAAAGAAATAGCCGTCATATCCAAATGAGCCACATGCTTAAACAACCCAATAATAGAATCCAGTTCCGTATCTTTCTTTAAATAATACCAACTTTCCTTACTGCTGCTCCATCTAGCTTTTGATTTTTTACAAATAGCAATCAAATCTCTGTCATAAATAAATTTCAAACTATAAACAGTTTCTTTTCGATGCTTTTCAATACGAATTACAATGGTTTTTTTAGTCTTTTTCATAAAATAGAAGATAGTGAAAAAAGCTGATTTATGAGGGTTTATATGGAAATATCTATTGTTCTATGTTCAGTAAATTTTATTGGTAAATAAAAAAAATATGAAATAGTTATAAGACCAAGTCCTATCATAAATATGAATGAATAGGGGACAATATTGAAAGAAAAAAACACAAAAAAATAATCATTATTTATTAAGATTTTATGTTTGTAACATCATATAAAATAATGTACTTTTGCCAACAAATTTATTAGAATGGCTACAACGCAAGAATTGAAAGATTTTTCTCAACAAGTAAGAAGAGATATATTACGTATGGTACACGCAGTGAGTTCTGGACACCCAGGAGGATCTTTAGGATGTACAGAGTTTTTAACAGTATTGTATCAAGATGTAATGTCTTACAATTCTGAGAGTTTTGACATGGATGGTAAAAATGAAGATTTATTCTTCCTATCAAACGGTCATATTTCTCCTGTTTTTTACAGTGTTTTAGCGAGAAGTGGTTATTTCTCAGTAGCAGAATTAGCAACATTTAGATTGTTAAACTCTCGTTTGCAAGGACACCCTACTACACATGAAGGTTTAGAAGGAGTCCGTATGGCTTCTGGTTCATTAGGACAAGGAATGTCTGTTGCCATTGGAGCAGCTCAGGCTAAAAAATTAAACGGAGAAGATAAATTAGTATACTCTTTACACGGTGATGGTGAATTGCAAGAAGGTCAAAACTGGGAAGCAATTATGTATGCATCTGCTAAAAAAGTAGACAACTTAATCGCAACAGTAGATTTAAACGGAAAACAAATTGACGGTACTACAGATCACGTACTAGCGATGGGTTCTGTAAAAGATAAATTTGAAGCTTTCGGATGGATCGTATTAGAAGAAAAAGAAGGGAATGATATTGAAGCTATCCAAGCGGTAATAGCAAAAGCAAAAGACCTATCTGGTAACGGAAAGCCTGTTTGTATTTTACTAGAAACTGAAATGGGGAACGGTGTTGATTTTATGATGAACACACACGCATGGCACGGTAAAGCACCAAGCGATGCACAGTTAGAAGAAGCATTAGCTCAAAACCCTGCTACCTTAGGAGACTACTAAGAGTATCAGATATAAAATCTAAAAGCCCAATCATTTATTGATTGGGCTTTTTTTTGTTGGAGGCTGAGCCATGTTCCCGGAGACTGATCCACGTTCCCGGAGACTGAGCCTGTCGAAGTCTTTTCATCCGGAGGCTGAGCCTGTCGAAGTCCCGCTATGGTTACCCTTCGACAAGCTCAGGGTCCGTTACATCTCGGAGGCTGAGCCTGTCGAAGTCTCATTTATTAAAGTCAGAATAGTTTTTAGAATAACAAATTAATTCTTCAATGCTATTATTCATAAGAGCTTCTTTCTTTTTCCTACTCCATCCTTGGATTTGTTTTTCACGTTGAAAAGCAAAATCAATTCTATCGTATTCTTCATAATATAAAATCTTAATTGGAAGATGTTTTCTAGTGTGATTCGAACCGTTTCCATTGACATGTTGTTGGTAGCGTTGTTCTAAATTTGTTGTACTTCCTGTATAGTAAGTACCGTTCGAACATAATAAAATATAAGTGTATCCCTTCATAGTATCTCTAAGATACAAATTTAATTAATGAGAATACCCTTCGACAAGCTCAGGGTCCCGTTTCACTGCCATCTCGGAGGCTGAGCCTGTCGAAGTCTCTTTTTCATTCCGGAGGCTGAACAACGTTCCCGAAGACTGAACCTGTCGAAGCATCGCTATGGTTACCCTTCGACAAGCTCAGGGTCCGTTACATCTCGGAGGCTGAGCCTGTCGAAGTCTCTTTTTCATCTCGGAGGCTGAACAACGTTCCCGAAGACTGAGCCTGTCGAAGCATCGCTATGGTTACCCTTCGACAAGCTCAGGGTCCCTTACATCTCGGAGGCTGAGCCTGTCGAAGTCTCTTTTTCATCTCGGAGGCTGAACAACGTTCGCAGAGGCTGAGCCTGTCGAAGTCTCAATTCCAATAAAAGTGCATACCCTTCGAAAAGCTCAGGGTCCGGTTTTACTTCCATCCGGAGACTGAGCATTCTAAGATAAAAACAAATATTTAAGCAACAAATTTAACAAAAGGTTCTTCTCTATTTACAACAGCAAATATTCTTAATACTAATTTATTAGCTACCGCGTTTATAACAGTTAATTTGTG
>Ga0209223_10006057_pt1 | contig 10509 bp, 8 predicted proteins | sample COG_06_FD_184750 | JGI IMG/M metagenome (GOLD analysis project Ga0209223, IMG submission 184750) | Pelagic Microbial community sample from North Sea - COGITO 998_met_06 (SPAdes) (version 2) | ecosystem: Environmental > Aquatic > Marine > Neritic zone/Coastal water | place: Helgoland, sampling...
AAGGACTATATTCAAAGTAAAGTGGCTTACGATACCATATTAGCGCTTGAGCAAACTAGAAATAACCCGCAAGGGATAATTGATGCATCGAACAATCTTGGGAATGTTTATGAAGCCATTGACGATTCTTCTGGAGCCTTTCAAATGTATAACCAATCGCTAAAACTAGCCAATGACATCGGGGATGAAGATGGTGTGAATTCTTACTACTCTAATTCAAATAAGTTTTATGGTAAGCGAGGCAATACCAAGCAACAAATACAAGTACAGCAGGAAGCTATCGAGTTTAACTCTTCTAAAGGAAATAAAAAAGCTTTAACCGACAACTACAATAGTATAGCTGCTTTAAGCCTAAAAGAAGAGAAGCCGCAGGAAGCGATTAAATATCTTAAGCAAAATATTGTTTTAATGGATGAACTTGGGACACTAGAATCAAAGGAAGAAGCTTTAGGGCTAATAACAGCAGCCTATGAGCAAATTGGGGACTATGAAAGTGCACTTAAAAGTTACCAGAAATTAGTGAAAATTCAAGAAGCCAATACAAAGGAAAAAAACAAACATATTCAATTGGCAAGCACCTTGTCGAATGAATTGGATGAAAAAGATAAAAGAATTGAATTGCTTCAAACTAATATTCAGCTAAGTAAGGATAACATGTTTTTACTTGAGAACCAAAAAGGGGAAGAATTAAAAAAACAAAGAATTGTAATTTATGCACTTGCCGGTGGATTTTTGGTATTACTATTAGCGGCTCTTTTAACTATCCGCAGTAACCGTGCAAAAAGAAAAGCAAATGCAATGCTGGAGCTTAAGTCCTTGCGAGCACAAATGAATCCTCACTTTATCTTTAATTCTTTAAATTCTGTTAACAGTTTTATTTCTAAAAATGACGATAGAAGTGCAAACAAATATTTGGCTCAGTTTAGCCGGTTAATGCGAATGGTTCTTGAAAACTCGAAGCATGATTTTGTTTCGTTAGATAGTGAAATTGAAATTTTAAAATTGTATTTAGAATTAGAACACTTGCGATTTCAAGATAAATTTGATTACGATTTTAACATTGGAAAAGACATTAAAAAAGATGAGATTGAGATACCTCCGATGCTTATTCAGCCTTTTATAGAAAACTCCGTTTGGCATGGACTCCGCTATTTAGATGAAAAAGGGAAGTTATTTGTCAGCATTCAAAAACAAGAAGGGAAGCTAATTTGGACAATAGAAGACAATGGAATTGGACGTGAGAAAAGTGCAGAATTAAAAACTAAAAATCAGCAAATAGGAAAGTCCACAGGAATGAAAAATATTGACGATCGTTTACGAATTCTCAATAAAATGAATAATACAAACATGCACGTTCAGGTAATGGATTTAAACAATGGAGCAACAGGAACCAGAGTTATGGTTAGTATCCCTTACCAATCTATATCTGGAGAGGAGTTCTAATAAAGCGCATTAAAATAATCCGTGTAATTCAGCGTCAATTTGGCTAATAATTTTTCCTAGATCTTCTGGGCTATCGTGAAACGAGTTTTCATCAATGTCAATAATTAGTATCTTTCCGCTATCATAGGTCGAAATCCAGGCTTCGTAGCGCTCGTTTAACCTTTTTAAATAATCTAAACGGATACTCTCTTCGTATTCTCTACCTCTTTTCTGAATATTATTAACCAATTTTGGAACACTCGCTCGCAAATAGATTAAAAGATCTGGTGCAGAAATAAAAGACTCCATAAGATTGAATAATGAAAAATAATTTTCAAAATCTCTAGTAGACATTAGACCCATTGAATGCAGGTTAGGAGCAAATATGTAAGCATCCTCGTGTATAGTTCTGTCTTGAATTATCGTGTTTTTGCTCTCTTTAATATCTTGAATTTGCGTAAATCGACTATTCAAATAATATACTTGCAAATTAAATGACCAACGCTGCATATCATCATAGAAGTCTAATAAATATGGATTTTCGTCCACATCTTCATAATGTGTCTCCCATTTGTAATGCTTCGAAAGCAACTCTGTTAAGGTTGTTTTACCCGCACCAATATTTCCTGCTATTGCTATATGCATTCCGCTAAGTTTTAAGAGCAACTAAAGTACAATTATTTCTATACGTTGCTTGTTGATAAGTCTAAAAATTTAGATTATTTTGAATTATTTGAAGGAAAGACAGGTTTCCTTAATTATTCGAAATAGAATATATTGAGATTTTGTGTTTTGAGAGAACAATTAAACGGTCTTTTTGCACCCTTATTTTTTCAAAAGAACTAAAAGGAAGTTGGATTTTTATTTCTTCAAAATCTATTAAGCCATAGCCATAATAATCTCCCTCTTTTTGATAGTATATAATGTTATTTTCAATCTGAATTTCAGCTATATTTAATATTGGAACTGTTTTAATATACGACCCATAAATATCAAAAACTAAAATTCCTTGCCTAGGACAAACCATATAAACATGATTTTTATGCTCAAGAATTTGTGCGGGACTTAAATTATCCTTTTGAAGGACTTGTTCTAAGTTGCCAGATTCATATATCCTCTCGAACTCTTTATTTACCTTTATTAATTGAAAAAGCTCCTGGTCGTAAATCCAAATCCCATTGTCGACCAAGCTCGTCGCAATTAATTGAGCCTGATATAAGTCAAGGTCCTCCAAGGAATATGAATTTTGTTGCGCAGATAATGTATTATCCGTAACTACAATTCGCGCATTTTCTTTAAAAAACAATATTGGGCGAAGGGTATTTTTTACATCCAAACAATTTATATTGCCTAGTGTTTTATTGCTGTAAGTATATAAGGTATCTCCAGCATAATTTAACTTAAATATTTGGTTGTTCTCAATCAAATAAATTTTATTTAGATGATCCGTTGTAAAGTCTTTAGTAGATGTTGAGAACTCATTAAGCAATTCAAATTTTATTTGCCCGTTACCTGAAACAGCAATTCCAAAAACAAATACGAGTATGGACAACTTCAACTTCATTTAATCAGCTCCAATATTTCATCAACAATTTTACGGTTATTTGAAAGCCTCGGGATTTTATTCTGTCCTCCAGTTTTTCCTTTACTTTTTAACCATGCATAAAACGTTCCTTTTTTTACTTTTTGTAGTACCGGAGGGCGCAAAGTTAAGCTATTTGATCTTTTAGCTTCGTAATCACTGTTCATAGATTTCAGCGCCATGTCTAAAACCTTTGCGAAGTAATCTAAGTTTTCGGGTTCTTCTTCAAACTCAATTAACCATTGATGCCCCCCAGCTGTCGAGTTATCCATGAAGATAGGACAAGCAGTGTATTCCTTCACTTGTGCATTTGCTTTTTCACATGCTGCTCTTATTGCTTTTTCAGCATTATCGATTATCATTTCTTCACCAAAGGCGTTGATATAATTTTTGGTTCTTCCTGAAACCTTAATCCGATAAGGCTTAAGTGACGTAAATATTATTGTATCTCCAATAACATAGCGCCATAAACCAGCATTTGTTGATATGACCAAAGCATAATTTACATTAAGCTCAACGTCTTCAATATTAATTACTGTTGGAGCTTCGTTTTCAAATTCATCCATAGGTATGAATTCATAAAAAATACCATAGTCCAACATCAGAAGCATGTCATCTGCAAGAACTCGATCTTGAATTCCAAAACACCCTTCGCTGGCATTATAAGTCTGGACATAGTTCATATCGCTTTTTTGGATTATCGCTTTAAATTGTTCTTCATAGGGCTCAAAACTAACGCCTCCATGCATATATAATTCAAGGTTGGGCCAAATATCTAAAATGTTTTCTGTATTGTTTTTTTCAAGTATCTTTTTCAAAAGAACCAAGGTCCAGGACGGAATGCCTGCAAGAATATGGACGTCTTCCTTAACAGTAGATTCAGCCATTTTCTCCAACTTTTCCTCCCATTCTTCCATTAGTGTAATTTCCTTTTTAGGCGTCCTTCTGAGTTCACACCACCAAGGCAAATTTTTAACAATTATTGCCGATAAGTCGCCAAAATAGGACTTATTGTTAATGTAATTTATTTGAGCACTACCTCCAAGAATAAGATGTTTTCCATTAAATAACTTTGTTTTAGGGTGATTTGAATAATACAAAGCCAAAAGATCTTTTCCGCCTTGATAGTGGCTATCTGTAAGTGCTTCTTTTGAAACAGGAATAAACTTACTTTTATCCCCGGAAGTTCCAGAGGATTTTGCAAACCATTTTATTTCTGTTGGCCACAATAAGTTTTGCTCACCTTGCTTTAATCTATTTACATAGGGTTTAATATCCTCATATGATTGAAGAGGGATATTGTTCTTAAATTCTTTATAAGAATGAATGGATTTGAATTTGTATTGTTTACCAAATTCCGTGTCCTTAGCTGTGGTGATTAAATGTTCAAAAACGTCAAACTGAACGTCAATGGGGTATTGCTTAAATAATTCAATTTGATGAATACGTTTTTTTATAAGCCACGAAAAAATTGAATTGAACGGGACTCCAATTTTCCTTGCCATAAAAAAAGAATTATATCCGACCGGATAATACGAGCTATCCGAAGAATACGAATCCGAAAATTGCCAAAATTACAACTCCAGCATATATGTATCCAACTCCTGCAGTATCTCCGTGAAAATTACTATCTCCCATTTTTACTTAATTTTAAGCTAAATTAACACTTTCGTATAAATTAATGCGTATGTATTTTAAATATTTAATCTTGTTTCTCTTCTTTCCATCCATTACTTTTTCACAAACAGGGTGGACTTGGACCGAGCTTAACAGCATGCCGGAAAGAATTTCAAACAATGCAGTTACTCAAGGATTCGATGGATCTGGAAACTTAAATGTTTATTCCTTCTCCGGAATAGACAGTACAAAACTTTATTCTGGAATTAACCTCAAATCCTTTCGGTATAATTTAACGACAGCGCTATGGGACACAATCGCTTCACTTCCAGATACAAAAGGGAAAATAGCTGCCGGTGCCAGCACAATTAAGAATAAAATATACATCATAGGGGGGTATCACGTTAATGCAAATGGAAGCGAAGTTTCTTCTGCTAAAGTTCATATTTACGACCCTATATCTAATACTTATTTACTCGACGGGGCAGACATTCCAGTTCCTATTGACGATCATGTACAAGCAGTTTGGAGAGATAGTTTGATTTATGTTGTAACAGGCTGGAGTAACAATAATAATGTTCCAGATGTGCAAATTTATGACCCTGCAAATGATAATTGGCTCGTTGGAACCGCCACTCCAAATATAACTCAATACAAAATGTTTGGAGCTTCAGGAGTAATAATTGGAGATACCATTTACTACAATGGAGGGGTTACTTCAGGCCTTAACTTTAATGCAACATCTTATTTAAGAATGGGGGTGATTGACCCAATTGACCCTACGGTTATAACTTGGAGTCAACTACAAGATAACCCTGGAGGAAATGGATATAGAATGGCTGCAGCCAAGTACAATAATCGTTGTTTCTGGATTGGAGGTTCGGGTACTGCATATAATTATGATGGGATAGCATATAATGGCTCGGGAGGAGTTGAACCACATTCTCGAATTCTTACCTATCAAAAGGACTGGAACATGTGGTTTGATGGCCTAGGCTCTCCCTACGGAATAATGGACTTAAGAGGAATCGCGCAAATTACGCCAACGTCATGGATTATTTGTGGGGGAATGGAGACAGGACAAGCTGTTACAAATCGGTCTTTTTTATTAGAGTTTAATCCACAAGTAGGAGGTGTTGGAAACAACCTAACAGAAAGTATTTTGTTTTACCCAAATCCAGCATCAGATTACATTTCGTTAGACGGGGAATACAAAAACACTACTTACAAAGTATTTTCCACAACTGGAGGAATGGTGCTAAAAGGGGTTTTAACGAATAATATAATTGAAATTTCAGCATTATCAAATGGATTCTATCAACTAGAATTGTCAGGCAGTAAAAAAGTAACGAAGAGAGGGTTTGTAGTTTCCCATTAACCTACTATTCAATCACAATATCATAAGGCATTCTAGCTTGAACTCCTTGTTTAGATATTATTTTATCCATTGATTGAATGAATGTTTCTAATTTTGATTTTAAAGATGTTTCAACGCTAGCACCTTCATCTCCAAAAACTTCCATTAATTCAAGTAATTGATTCTCTTTTTGCTCGGGATAAACCGCTATTTTAATCTCGTCAGCATCGATATTAGCCTGCTGTCCTGCAAAAGCAACTGCAGCGTCTATACCTCCTAGTTCATCAACCAATCCTATTCGTAACGCATCTGTTCCGGACCAAACTCTACCTTGACCAATACTATCAACATCAGCTTGCTCTAAGCCCTCTCTACCGTCAGCAACTTTTTGTGTGAAATCATTGTAAATATCATCTACTCCTAGTTGAATTAAGTGCTTTTCCTCATCGGTTAACGCCTTGTTTAAAGACAATACAGAATGGTGGTTTGTTTGAGCTCTGTCAAACGTAATTCCAAAGTTCTTTTTCAATGCAGGACCAATGTTTGGAATTATACCAAAAACACCAATAGAACCGGTAATTGTATTTGGTTGTGCATAAATTTTATCTGCTGCACAGGCAATATAATAACCGCCTGAAGCAGCTACATCGCCCATGGAAACAATAATTGGTTTTACTTTTTGCGTTAACACTACTTCTCTCCAAATAACATCAGAAGCGAGTGCGCTTCCTCCCGGAGAATTAACTCTTAGAACAACCGCTTTTATGTCATCGTCTTCTCTTGCTTCACGTATCGCTCCTGCAATCGTTTCTGAACCAATAGTTGTAGCGTTTCCTTTACCACTTTCAATTCCTCCTACGGCATAAACCACAGCAATATTACTGTTTTTGTTTTTTCGGTCGTATTTCTTTGCTTTTTTCGAAGCATACTTTTTAAATGAAACCAAGTTTAATTCCTCCCCATTTTTTGTTCCTGACTCTTCTTTTAAGATTGCGATCAGCTCATCTTCATAAGTTAATTCATCAACAAGCTTATACGTCAAAGCTGTTTTAGCCGAACGCACATACATCGAATCTGCAATTTCGTTTAACACCTTAGCGCTCACTCCTGTTTTTTCGTTAACCCCAATTAGCATTTGATTCCAAAGAGCATTTATATATGTCATCGTTTGCTCTCGATTTGCATCACTCATACTGTCATACATCAATGGTTCAACGGCACTCTTAAACTTGTTATTACTTCCTCTTATTATTTGTACATCAACATCTAGTTTGTCAATTGCGCCTTTTAAAAACATGATTTCTGCTCCCAATCCTTTAAATTCGACCATTCCTGCAGGAAATAAATGAATCTTGTCTGCAGCGGTAGAAAGGTAATATGCTTTTTGTGAGTAAAACTCACTATAGGCATAAACAAACTTTCCAGAAGATTTAAAATCAATTATTGCATTTCTAATTTCCTCTGCTGTTGCCATTCCTGCTGGAAGGTTTGTAATATTTAAAAGAACCCCTTTTATTTTGTCGTCTGATTTTGCAGCTTCTAATCCAATTTTAATTTCTCTCAATCCAAACGCTTGCTCTAAAGAGAAGGAAGTTTTGTTAAATTCTGCATAAGAAACTTCACTAATCTTAGTGTCCAATTTCATATGTAACACAGCATTCTCTTTTACAACAAAGGGAGCTGTTTCTTTCAATCCTGAAATAGCTCCTCCAATACCCATTAAAAGTAAAACAATTAAAGTTCCTCCTATTAAAAAGATTGCTAAAGACGCTGACCAGAAAGATCTCCAAAATGGTTTCATAATTTTTTATTTTTATTAAATAATCGTAATTTTTTTATTGGAATGTAAAGTTAAACGGACCAAGGGATTCTACAAATTTTATCTACACCAATGGTAAATTAATATTACCAACGGATAGATCTGGCCTTCAATCTTGCCTCCTTCTGTTTTAAGTGTGAATAACTATCTGAGATAGTAGAAAAGGAAATTGAGATTTTGATTATTATAAATATACTTTTGTGGTATGAAACAAACCGTTTTGCTTTTAGGAAGTAACATCGATAATCGATTAGAATTATTAGCAAAGGCTGGTTTTTTAATAATGGAGCAAATTGGCTCTCTCATTGCGGCTTCATCTATTTATGAATCTGAACCTTGGGGATACGATTCTAAGAACCCTTTTTTAAATCAAGCATTACTTATTAAAACAAGAATTAGCCCTGAAAAAGTGTTGGAAATCTGTCTATCAATAGAAGGTCAGTTGGGAAGAACAAGAAATGAGAATGGAACTTACGCAGACAGAAATATTGATATTGACATCTTACTTTATGAGGAGTTGATTATCTGTGCGGACAATTTGGAAATTCCTCACCCAAGAATGCACCAAAGAAGGTTTTGTATGGAACCTTTAACCGAAATCGCTCCCAATTGGGTTGTGCCAACATTTCAAAAAACAACAAGTCAGGTTTTAGCACTGTGTTCAGATCCTTCTAAAATTTCTATTTTAAATGCTTAACTACAAACATATAGCCATCGAAGGAAACATTGGAGCCGGAAAAACTACGTTGTCCAATTTTCTGGCAAAAAATTTTAATGGCGACCTATTGTTAGAAGAATTTGAAGAAAATGAATTTCTTAAGGACTTCTACGACGACAATAGTTTTGCTCTCCATGCTGAAGTGCAATTTGTGCTGGATAGAAGTAAGCAATTGTTTCAATTTCATTCGCAGCCACATAATTTAATTTTTTCAGATTACTACCCAATGAAAAGTTTAATCTTTTCAAAAATGAACTTAAGCTCCAAAGAGTTTGACCTTATAAATGAATTGATAGGTTCCCTTTATAAAACAGTACCGAAACCAGATATTCTTTTGTTTTTAAACAGGCCTCTTGACGAATTACAAAAAAACATTATTTCACGAGGCAGGTTATACGAGAAAGAAATCTCTCCAGACTATTTATTTACTCTAAACAAGGGCTATGAAAATTTCTTGCAAAAAATAGGTGGTATACCAATACTTTACCTCAATGCAAACGAAATAAACCTTAAAAAACCTGAATGGCTAAAACAATCATTTGAAGAATTACTCTCGAGCCGACATTCCGAAGGAATTAAGCGCATTAATTTAATAAAATAGAAAGGGTTGAATCGCACACAAAAAACTAGAGTTAGTGTTCTGTTTTTAAGTAAGATACCTTCTACAATTCACTTAAAAAACATCTGTTTTTGCTTATTGATGACATACATCCTTTCATAAACAAAAAAACTTACTTATACTTGCACGATATTATAGGAATAAAGCCAAAAGTTTTAAATACAATAAAAATGAAAAGAAGCACACTTAAAAACATCGCCCTTACCTCTATAGTTTCTACAGGGTTACTACTGGGAAGTTGTGATGTAATAAAAGACCTTAACTATAAGGTAAAAGAAAATCCATTGGAAATGCACGGAGATGAGGTTGATTTGCAAATCAACGCTACCTTTGTGGAAAAAGGATTAAACGCAAAGGCAATTGTAGAAGTAACGCCTACTTTCATTTGTAAAGACGGGACTGAGATTCCTTTTGAAATGGCTGTATATCAAGGAGCGAAGGCTGCTGGAAATGGAACGGTTATACCAAAAGAAGGTAAAACAGTTGTCTATAACTCTACCCTACCTTACAACCCTTGCATGCAAGAGGGAGAATTAGTTGTTAAACTTGTAGTTAAAAAAGGAAAGAAAGAAACAGTTAAAGAAGAAATTACTACTGAAAAAATTGCTGATGGGACAATTATTACTCCGTATCTAATGGAATTTGATGACAAAGTAATTATGGCAAATGATAAATTTGTTAGAACTACTGAAGAAAGTATTAATGCAGTAATCAATTACAAAAAAGGGAAATTCAATGTAAATGGTACTGAATTAAAAGACCAAGACATTAAAGACTTTGAATTATTTGCTACAGACGCTGCCATCAATATTCGAAGAGAAATGAAAAGTGTAAATGTTATGTCTTATGCTTCTCCTGAAGGAGAGATTGACAAGAATGCAAACTTAGCTGGAGATCGTGCTGCTTCTGCTTCTGAATATGTTTCTAAATTGATGAAGAAGTTAAAGTTTGCTCCAGGAATGGAAGAAGCGTTTATCTCCAAAACCCCAAAAGGTGAAGATTGGGATGGTTTCAGTGCTGAAGTTCAAAAAACAACGCACGAAGACAAAGATCTCATTTTAAGAGTTCTTGAAATGACTCAAGACCCGAACAAAAGAGAGCAAGACATTCGCAACATGGCTAAGACTTATAAATTCTTAGAAAAAGATGTTTTGCCGCAACTTAGAAGATCTGTGATTACTTTAACTTACGATCAAATTGGTTGGAGCGACGAAGAATTAACTGCTCTTACTACAACCAATCCTGACACCTTAACGATTGAAGAAGTTCTTTTTGCTGCTACGCTAACCGAAGACTTGAATGAAAAATTAAGAATATATAAAATCGCTGAGAAAAACTTTGTAGACGTCTATAGAGGTGCTAACAACGCAGGTTA
>Ga0209223_10006059_pt1 | contig 10504 bp, 9 predicted proteins | sample COG_06_FD_184750 | JGI IMG/M metagenome (GOLD analysis project Ga0209223, IMG submission 184750) | Pelagic Microbial community sample from North Sea - COGITO 998_met_06 (SPAdes) (version 2) | ecosystem: Environmental > Aquatic > Marine > Neritic zone/Coastal water | place: Helgoland, sampling...
TTTTTATTGTTTAATTGGCAACATATTGGCAACAAATTAGATCTTTTTTCACTAACCATTTGATATAAAAAGCTAAAAGTTTCTAAACATTATCTGATTTCTAAACATGGGGTGGGGTTTTTAGAATTGTTTTCAGATTAGACACTAGTTCTTGTAGTTAGTATATAACCTCTATGATACTCATTCCACAGTCACCGATTTGGCAAGATTTCTTGGCTGATCAACATTACATTCTCGCAACAAAGCTATATGATAGGATAACAATTGTAGAGGAATTGTTGCAAATAGTGGGGTGAAAAATTCTGAAGATTCTGGAATTTCAATTGAATGATTTGCCATATTTTTTAATGTTTTATCCCCTTTAGTGACAATGGCAATTATTTTTCCATTTCTAGATTTAATCTCATGAATATTGGAAACGATCTTTTCATAATGGCCTTTTTTTGTTGCAATTACAATCACGGGCATTTCGTTGTCAATCAGAGCAATGGGACCGTGTTTCATTTCTGCCGCTGGATATCCTTCGGCATGGATGTATGAAATTTCTTTTAGTTTAAGGGCACCTTCTAAGGCCACAGGAAAATTGAACCCCCTACCTAAATAGAGCATATTGGTAGCCCTATGGTATTGCTTAGCAATACTTTCAATATTTTTTATTTCTTTTAAAAACACCTCGATTTTTAAAGGAATTTCTTGAAGTTCATTAATTAAAGCAGTTCTTGATTCCTCACCAATACTGTTTCTAAGTTGTCCAATTTTAAGCGCCAAAAGCATTAAAACGGTTATCTGTGTTGTAAATGCTTTTGTAGAAGCCACCCCAATTTCAGGTCCTGCATGAGTGTAAATTCCAGAATTGGTTTCTCTTGAGATGGAGGATCCGACGACATTACAGATGCCATAGATGAAAGCTCCGCGTTCTTTGGCGATTTTTAATGCAGCCATTGTATCTGCTGTTTCTCCCGATTGTGAAATCGGAATTACAATATCACCTTTTTGAATAATAGGATCTCGATATCTAAATTCTGATGCATACTCAACCTCTGTGGGGATTCGAGTAATTTTTTCAATCATGTATTCTCCTACTAGACCCGCGTGCCAGGAAGTTCCACAGCCTAAAATTATAATTCGCTTTGCATCAATAAACTTAGTTTTATGTTGGATGACACTTTCTAATTCAATTGAATTCGATTTATGATTTATTCTTCCTCTAAGAGCATTTTCAATCGCTTTAGGTTGCTCGTAAATCTCTTTTAACATAAAATGATCATAACCACCTTTTTGAATGTTTTCGAGATTTAAGTCCAATTTTTTTACGGTAACTTTAACAAAACTATCTTCCTTTATGTTTCTAACTTTAACTTCAGTTCCAGGTTGGAGCATCGTCATTTCGAAATCATTTAAGTAAATCACTTTTTTAGTATATTCTATAAAGGGTGTGGCATCAGAGCCGATATAAAACTCGTTTTCTCCTAAACCAATTGCGAGAGGGCTTCCTAATTTTGCTGCTACTACAAAATCAGGTCTTTTTTTATCATAAACAACTATACCATAAGCCCCTACAACTCTATTGAGTCCGATCTTAACTGTTTCTTCAAGACTAAGGTTTTTGGTTTTTTGAATTTCTTCAAATAAATTAATCAATACTTCAGAATCTGTATCTGACTTGAAGGTGTAACCCCTTGCTAATAATTCTGTCTTTAGCGTCTCGTAATTTTCAATAATTCCATTATGAATCATTATTAATTCACCATTATTGGATTGATGTGGGTGTGCGTTTTGTTCATTAGGTTTTCCATGTGTCGCCCATCGAGTATGTCCCATTCCAAAAGTGTAGATATTTTTTGTATTCACCTCTCTACATAATTTTCTTAATTTTTTCACTTTGTCTGCAACACGTAATATTTTATCTTCCTTTTCATTTCTGATGAAAATTCCAGCACTATCATATCCTCTGTATTCTAAACGCTGTAAACCTTCTAGAATGATAGGTAAAGCATTTTTATTTCCTATATAAGAAACAATTCCACACATATTTTAATGTCTAATAGTCATTTGTACTTGTTCTTTTGAAAACCCTTGTTTTTCATAAAAAAGTTGATTTAATTCCGAACTATTCAAGATAGTTTTATAGCATCCTATTTTTTCAGCTAGTTGAACGAGTTCATATATTATTTTTTTTCCTATCCCTTTTTCTCTTTGATTTGGTGCAACGACTACATCTTCAATGAGCCCCATTTGACGGTTACTCTTTTGAATAATATGTAAGGTTCCCGTACCCAATATTTCATCATTTTCAACAGCAACAAGGCAGTTTATTTTTGAATCGTCAAAAAAATCTAAAGCTATAGGAAGTGAAGCAACTGAAAAAGCTTCATTTATTATCTGAATAATAGAATTGTATTCCTCTTTCAATGGTTTTCTTACTTGTATTGGCATTATTAATTTAAGACGTTAAGGTTGTTTTAGAAAGAAAGTCTTTTTTAAGAAATTCAAAATATTTGCAAAGATATACTTTGTCTAACATCTCATCAAAGACTTAATCGTATTTATTTTGCCCGTGAGAGGATTTTCTAGAATCGTTTTTTACTTAGACACTAGTTCTTGTATCTAGTATATAACCCCAAACCTCTGTATTTAAGACCCTACATACATTGCACCCCAAATATTCTACCTAATGTTATAACAAACAGCGTATTATAGATTTATTAAGTAGGGGGTTTTCCTTAGGGGTTAACTGGCATAGAGGGGTGTAATCCAAACTCTCATGGTCAGAGGCGTTTTCTTTTTAACCACAGGCATATCCTCTTCAGTGAGTTCTTCAATATACTTTACCAAGAATGAAACAAGCTACTAATGAAGTAAGTGAAGACTTGCCATTGTTTGTTCAGCAAACTATATTAAAAAAAAACCTTCCTCCCTGATCCTAAGCGAGGTGGAAGGTTTAGTTTAGAAATCAAATTACTGAATATTCAGGGAAAACAGTAAATTAAAATCGGTTTCGCCGTCGTTGGCTCCTGATGTCGAGGTTTTTACATCAGGCTGGTGTTTTAGCCTAACTGTAAAAGTGCCTCCTGATAAAGCCGTTACAGCGGTAGTCCATGTGGTGGAGAGACCAACCGGATTGCCGTTTTCATCCTTGTCATTATAAGAAATGGGGTCTGAAGCTGTATCTATATTGCCATTCCCCGCTGGGTTGGTAAAGGCATCATCGGAGAAGCCGAAGAAAAATTGATGCTCATTAGCCTCTTCCAATATTTCGTCACCTATATCCTCGCCGGGAGTTTCTAAATTATTGAATATTTCAAAGGTAAGGGTGTATGTTTTACCGGCATCCAAATCAATCTCGTTTAATATTACCAACTCTTGTATTCCAATTCCATCAGGGTCTTGTGCTGTAGCTTCAACCACATCATTGGCATCTGCAGTATTGGTAAAAACAAGCGTTACGTCTGTGATGACCTCCAGCTCATTTTCTTCTTCTGGTACATCATCGTCTTTACTACAACTGGTCACTAAGATGGTTCCAAAAAGAAGGGCTATCAATCTAAAATTTCTAAATCTGTGTATTTTCATTGTGTTTATTTTTATTTTATAATTATTTTAAGTGTGTTATTGTATTTTATTGTTTTTCAAGGGGGTCTTATCATCAGTATAGTTTTAAGAGTATTATTTTTATTTATTATTTTTTCCTTTAAAAGAATAATTGAGCGTAAAAAGCAAATTTCTTCCCAGGTCATCAGCGAAGTATCTCATTTCATTGAGGTAATCACGGTAACGGCTATTTAAAAGGTTTTGCGCCGCAATACTTCCACTTAAGTTTTTCCACTTAAAATTCCATGAAAGGTTTAGTAGAAAATAGTCTCGGGGAGCATTCATAAAGTCAAAAATTTCGGAGTCTATTGTAATTATTTTACTGCCGTCTATCAAGCTTTGGGGTAAAACCGTTCGTGGGGCCTGTAATTGGCGAAAAGTATAACTATATCTGACAATCCATTTAGAGGTTTTGAATCCCCATACTTTTCCTTGGTCCCATTGTATTTCAAGACTTGTGGAAATGGGGGATTGGTTTATCAAAGGCACATTTTCAATTATGTTCTTTGACCATAAATAGCTGAAACCAAGAATCCCTGAGATATTTTTGTCCAACTCTTTTTGCCAACTGTAATCAGCACCTAGGAATAGCGCATTCGCCTGATCAAAAATAAATGCTGGTGTAGGACCTCTTATGGTTCCAAATACACCTATTGGTCGATCAAAAATATAGTTCTCGATATAATGAGAGTATACGGTCAAGTTATGAAAGTTGCCGTTTCTGTAGGTTTTAAATTCATTGATAAACTTATATCCTTTTTCAGGTTCTACGACACTTTTATCCAATGGTAATATATCAGCGGTACTAAGCACACCATTGTTATCGGTGAAACGGAGTAGACCAAATGTGGTTTTAAAACCATGTTGCCCAAAACTGAAGAGTTCTGCCATATTCGGGGTACGCCAAGCAGTACCCAAATTTGTCCTGAACGAGGTATTTTCAGAGAGTTGTCTCGAATACCCAAATGATGCAGTAAGGTTTGCAAAACTATAATCATCTCTAAAAATATTTTGATTAGCCTTCCTTCCCCTCACATCATCGAATTCAAAATCGATTCGAACTCCTGCCTCTACGGTATTTTTTCCAAACTTTAACCTTTCAGTGCCAAAAGCACTATATCTGCTTATATTGTAATTTGGAATAAAAGGGGTAGTATCAGTGCCCGGATTATTGTCATTGTCTTGACTAAAATATTGAATTCCAAAGAGGCCATCTAATCTACTCCAATTGGGATGTCTCCACTCCAGTTGATAATCATAAGTAATTAGATCAAGATCGATAATCGGTTTTTTGGAATTTCTTCTTACGTCAAATTCATCTCTTTTATTGAGCTGCATTCCTCCGCGGAGACTAAGTTTTCCTTTATTAGAATACCAATTTATTTCCGCCTTTGCCAAGTGATGCTGTATAGTTTGATTTGGCGCATCAATATCATAAGAAAAGGGATCAATAATAATTGGAGCATCAGAATTTAGAGCTCTTACAAACGCATCACCACTGTGGGCTATAGATGACCTAAGAAGCGCTAAGTTTTGGTCGACGAAACTATAGTAAATTTTAAAATCCCAATTTTTAAGATGCCGAAGTACACCAAAACTGAATGATTTTTCCTCCTTGCCCGTATTGGTAAGGCTATAATCAGGGGCTTTTCGATCACCAATTTTGTTGAAATTTCCATTTAGAAAATAACCCCACTTATTAGAACCCTTAACGATCTCCAAATTCGTGTTAATTCCACCACCATTAGTTTGAAAACCAGTTCCAAGATTAATATATAGTGGAGTATTGAGACGCAGCGAATTGGATTCTACAATAATTACACCACCAAGCGCTTCAGGGCCAAAACGTACACTAGAAGCTCCTTTAATAACAGTAATACTATTTGCTGAGGTAATATCTATTTCGGGGGCATGGTCTGTTCCCCAATTTTGAAACCCATGTTTTAAGCCATTATTCAAGACCAAGATTCGATTTCCAGAAAGACCATGGATAACGGGTAATTGAATATTAGTGCCAGCGGAGGTAAATGTCACCCCTTGCAGCCCTGATAAAGCAGCCGCTAAAGACTGTGTCGCATCTCCTGTAATTTCATTCTTTCCTAATGTAACTTGAGAAATTGTTTCCGTTCCTTTTTCCTTTATTTTTTGAGCTTGAACAGTCACCTCGTCTAACCCCGTTACCTTTTGGGTCAAATATAAATGGGGAAGTGAACCATTTTCATGGTGATGATGGCTTGTGGATCCGGAATAGCCTAAGCACGATATGATTAACGTATTATTATTTGAGCACAAGTCATCAATCAAAAATTTTCCGACTTTATCTGTAAGGGTGTATTTCTCCGTATCCTGAATTTTAATAGTGACATTGGCTATCGGCTCTTTGGTCACAATATCCAAAACCTTTCCACTAACTGAATAGGGACAGTATTTTTCTTGCGTCATTACTGAATTTGACCAAATAAATAAAAAAAGGGATAATATAAATTGATGTTTCATGCTTTAGCAAGCAAAAATTAATTTTCTAAATGATGTTGTTTGTTTTTTAAATTGTAGGGTACAATTAAACTTGAACTAACCTTTATAGTCTTGTGACTAAAGGATAGTATTTATTTAATGATTCTTTATTTTGAGGAGGAGGAGGTCTACCGAAATAGGTGTCATTGATTGGTATTGATATACAAATACTATCATAATGACTTTCTAGTTGGGAAAAAAAAGGAATAATGTCAATTTCAAAACCGTGATACTGTGGTGGAGTAGAAAATTTTAAGTTTTGATTATGGATGGCCTTTTCGCATAGTTCGCAATCATTAACATTCCTGTCATCGGAACAATCATGTAAATAAAGTTGTATAGCTGAAACCTTAAGAGCAATCAATACAATTAGAAAGAGCATGTAAGAATAATTCCTTTTTTCCAAAGACGATAAAATTGTTTTATTTGGCATCTACGCAACATTTGTCGTCTTCACATTGACAATAACGACGATTATAAAAGTGTAAAAAAACAAGGCCTAAGGTTGTTAGGTAAATAAATACTTCTGCTATATGTGCTATTTCCCATTTCTCATTAATAATAATCAATGCTAAGAGCATCCAAAGTGTCCAGAAAGTGTATTTTACGAACTGTTTTGAGGTATTGTAGGTAGACCAATACACAGCAAAAAAGGAAATTACAAGGAAAACTATATCTAAAATACCCCACCACCATGGATGCGTATCCTCAATAATTGCAGTATTGGAATATGCAACGAATAAAAATGGGGTGACCAAGCAATGAATAAAGCACATAGCACTTGCAGTAGCACCAATAATATCTGACCTTGAGGTGAAATTTATAATTTTCATTAACTATAAAACTTAATCATGGAATATGCTTATGAGGTAAAATATTTTATATTTCTGAGAGCAAAAGTAATTTATTTTTTTTAAATGCCACAGAGTTGCATTTATTTTATTTCTATTTTTGTGGAAAGAGACAAAAAGATGTATTGCTCTAAGTAAATGACACGCTAAATTTTAAGGAGAATAATCTGAATTTATGTTATTTTCGAATACAAAAACCGAAAGGGTTAATTTTCAAATAAATAGTTGATTATGAAAGAGGAAAGCTACAAACAACTTTTAGAACAAAAGGGATTAAAAAAAACTAAAGTTCGGATTACTTTGCTCCAACATTTTATGAGTATTGAACATGCACAGTCTTACAATGACCTTCAGGCAGCATTGGTAAATGAAGTTGATAAATCCACCTTATACCGAAGCCTAGCGAGTTTTGAGCAAGCGGGTATAATCCATAGTATTAACGACCATTCGGGCCTAACTAAGTATGCATTTGGACAACCTCCATCACAAGGTAACGAGCACGCACATTTTGTGTGTGAACAATGCAAAATGGTTTATTGTATGGGGAAATTAGCACCACTTCAACTTAATGTTCCAAAGGGATTTAAAACAAATAAAGTGCAGGCCATATTAAAGGGTGTTTGTTCTGATTGCTAGATGGTGTGGTTGAGACCTTACTTATCTTGACAAAACACCTAAAAGATAGACCCTGAATGGAGTCAAAAGGAAGTTATTTCAATTAACTTTAGTGGTGTTTTCTTTTAAACCACAGTCATATTATCTACAGTAAGTTCAAATAGGCTTAAAATAAACTTTACCAAGAATGAAACAAGCTTTAAAGGAATCTTTTCAATAAAACATATCCTTAAGGAAGTTTAAAAAAAAGGATGAAAATTACTTAATTATTTTTTTTCATTTGCAATAGTTTCTTTTGTCCCGTATCAAAATCTTTTGTGATAACAGCCCGGTCGTATTCTTCTCCTAATGCATTATAAGCTACATAGGTTAATTTGTCCTCATTTACAGTAATGACTTGGAAAAATTGGGTTTGCTCAGCTGATTTATCTAATTGGTAACCTTGTTTTGAATAACCCAGAATCTGTTGTTTATCCAATGGGTATTGTTTGGGGCCACTAACAGAGGTAATATACATGGTGCCTATATTTTCACCATCATTATTTGTTGAAATCTTAGGAGTATGACCACGAGCATATGTGTGATCATGACCATTAAGTACTATATCGACATTATATTTATCAAATAGTGGTTTCCATTTTTTTCGTGCATACTCGAAATCACGTCCTTTTGCAGGAGAAAATACCGAATGATGACATGTAATAATATTCCATTTGGCAGAAGATGCTTTTAACTGTTGATCGATGTATTTAGTTTGCTCTTCTAGTTTACCGTTAGAATTGAGTACAATAATTCTTATATCCTGATAATCTACTGTATAAACTGTTTCGTGTAATTTTGTGTTCAATTCTTTTTCAACCGGTAGTGTAAATTGAGGTTTCCATTGAATAGCGAGTTTTCTTTTTTTCCCATTATTTAAGGGTCTAAATTCATGGTTTCCAACTACAGGTATTGCAGTCCATTGACTGTGGATAAACCCTCCAGCCTTATACCACTGGGCCCACTCATAGTCACTGTGAGCACTATTAATAAGATCGCCAGCATGTATTACAAAAGAAGCATCTGGAGCTGTTTGATAAGCCATTCTAATAACACGTGACCAATGAGAAAGTACATCGTTTTGGGCATCACCAAAGTAGACAAATTTTGTAGGTGCATACTCTTTTTTAGCTGTTTTAAATTGAATCCATTCGGACCAGTATTTATTGCCATCTCCAACTCTGTAAACATAGAGTTTATTTGGCTTTAGTTTTTTAAACACTACACTGTGATAGTTAACTTTTAAAGAGTTATTTCCTTTATAAAGTCCTAAATCAAAAGGCTCTTTTACAGCATTATATACTTCAGTATTTTCTGTAAAATTTGAGTTTACTGTTGCTTCCGAAATCTGAGCAAAGGCTTTTTTTATGCTTGTATCTGTTCGCCAAGTTACGGCTCTTGATGAAGAAGGGTCTCCATGGAATGTGAGCATGATTCTATCTGGATTTTTGCTTGGAATTTCCCAATGATGAAGTCCTCCATGATCGTGTTGATGTTGACCGGAAACATTTAGCGAAATAAGAAAAATCATTAAGTTCATTACATAAAACTTCACATAAAGAGATATCGTTAGTCTAGACATACAGGAATAAGTTTCTGGATTGTTTTTTATTAACATAATTTTCATATTGTTGTAAATATAAATAATCTAATAAAATATTGCGACTAGGTTGCAATAATTAAGCATAGATGTGATAAAAACCTGATTCTAAGACTTGCAGTTGTTTGTTCAGTAGGTTCTGGGAAAAAACACGGAGTAGAGATATTGTAGATTTTATTATATTTAAGTATTATTAATCATAAATCAATTTAAAATGAAAAAATTATTATTTGTATTTACTTTTTTTCTTGCATTTTATTCTTACGGTCAGTCTACAGTAATGTTGGCAATGGTTCTTGAAGAAGGAAAAGAAGACTCTTATTTAAAAATGGAAAAGAATTGGCAAAAAGTTAATGAAACTGCAGTTGCTGAAGGAATTATTACGCAATGGTCTGTATGGAAAAGAACCCCAAGAGAAGGAGATGACGGTTGGGCACAATATTTTGTTATGATGCGCCGAAATGCTGAACAAGAAGATGTCTTTGATAAAATGACAACATCCGATTGGGAGCAACTATCTTACAGAGCTTTTAGAGGAAAAAGTAAAAAATCAATTGACAAATCACTTTCAACCAACGGGATAGTTAAAGAAATGAGAAGCAGAACATATAAACTAGTCGTTACAACTGGTTGGAGAGGACTAGAATGGGAAATAGGAGACAAAGCTTCTTTTCACTACATGACTAAAAAAAATGATGACTTTATTAACTATGAAACTTCAGTATGGAAGCCAGTAGCTCAAAAAAGTATTCTTGAGGGATATTTAAAATATTGGGGGATTAGTGAATTAGTAGATTCTAATGATGTTACAAAAGAATTGAAATCAACTTCAACCCATATAGCGTTTAACTTCCCTACTAAAAAGAAAAATGAAGAGGCGTATAAAGTACCTGAAGACTTTCTTGGAAAAAAAGCCTGGGATGCTCTTTTAAATTCGAGAGAAATGTTACCTGCTGAAGAATTAACTTTGGTTTATTCAACATTCTAAAGCGAATATTTTTTTAAAATAGTTTTAACGCCTCTAATTAACTTTAGGGGCGTTTTCTTTTAAACCACAGGCATATCTTCTTCAGCAAGTTCTACAATTCACTTTACCAAGAATGAAACAAGCTGCTAATGAAGTAAGTCAAGACTTGTCTTTGTTTGTTTAGTTCTGGAATATGTTATCTTTAAGTATTATTAATCATAAATCAATTTAATTTTATTATAATTTTTGTTTGTGCTCTTATATAGAAATACTCATAAACTAACTAAAATCTACTAAAGTCAAATATCATATACTTTAGTAGATTTT
>Ga0209223_10006065_pt1 | contig 10498 bp, 7 predicted proteins | sample COG_06_FD_184750 | JGI IMG/M metagenome (GOLD analysis project Ga0209223, IMG submission 184750) | Pelagic Microbial community sample from North Sea - COGITO 998_met_06 (SPAdes) (version 2) | ecosystem: Environmental > Aquatic > Marine > Neritic zone/Coastal water | place: Helgoland, sampling...
GCCTCGTCGAGCCAGCTGTGGCCCCATGAGGGACCGTGGTCCACATAGAGGCGCGAAGGGTAGCCGTAGTGGGCGGCCTTGGAGCCGACGACCTTGTCCAGGCGGCTGTAGGGGCGGCCGCTGTGGGTGTCGAACTGCAGCATGATGCTCTTGCCACTGGCGGTGCCAATGAGGGTGGTGTTCACATCGCCGCACTTGACGCGCTGGGCCATGTCTTGGAGGGCGCCTTCGTCGGTGGCGGCCAGGGCCTCGCTCAGCGCGGCCTCCTTGGAGCTCATGCTCACCAGGTGGCTCAGGGTATCGCCGCGCAGGATGTCAAAGTACATCGACACCGGGCCAAGGCCGTGGGTGGTGTAGAGGTTGCCGTTGCGGTGCAGGTGGTGCTTCAGGCGCCAGCGGTCTTCGTAGTAGGTGGGGTCGAGCATCATCACGCGCAGGTCGTGCAGGTAGGCGCACTCGGCGTGGGTGAGGGTGCCAAAGACGCCCTCTTTGATCATCTGCATGATCCACAGCTCCTCGCCGTTGTAGCAGCAGTTCTCCAGCATGATGCAATGGCGCCGGGTCTCCTCGGCGGTTTGGACCAGGTCAATGGTTTCTTGGTAGGTCGTGGCGATGGGCACCTCGCTGGCGGCGTGCAGGCCCTGGCGCATGGCATGAATGGCCATGGGGGCGTGCCATTCCCACGGGGTGCAGATCAAGGCCATGTCGGCGATTTCGGTGTTGCATGCCGTTTTCCATGCGCCGTCGCTTCCTGTGAAGACCTGCGGTGCGTTCTTTTGGAATTGGCCAATGCGGGCCTGCGCCTTGTCGATTTTCTCGGGGTTGATGTCGCTGATGGCGGTGATTTCGGCGTGGCCTTCGCCGATAAGCCATTCGAGCATGTCGATGAGGCTCGAACCGCGGTTGCCGAGCCCAATGAGGGCAATGCGCACCTTAGGGATGCCGTCGGTGGCCAGGTCAAATACAGAACCTTGGAGGTCGGCTTGGGCCACGCGGTCCTGGAGAATGGCATTGAAGTCGTCGTTGGGCGTTTGACCCTTGAGTCCGCGGGAGGCCATGAGTCCGCCCAGGCCGAGGAGTCCGCCCCTCAGAAATTTCCGTCGCTGCATGGTCCCAAATTAGGGTGCGGCACTCAGTTCAAGGCAGCGAACCGCTGATCCTCTTGGAACGCTTGGTGTGCGCGACTGCGCAAAACGTTGGCATCTGGGTTGGGTTCAATGATGCATGCTGCATTTACGCTCAGTGCGTCTGCGTCCAAGATGACCACGACTATGGGCAGTTGCGCGTCAGCAGCTGTGCGAAAGAGGCCCGATTTGAATGAACGCAAGTGTCCTTTTTTGGACCGTGTTCCTTCGGGAAATCCAGCGATGAGGGTGCCGGGATTCGAGGCGGCGGTTCGTCCCCATTTCATCATGGCTATGCGGGCAGCGCGCGGATGACGCCGGTCGATGAAGCAGGTTCCGGTGGCATTGAGGAAGGTGCCGAGGACAGGCCAATGTCGAATGGCTGCTTTGGCGGTAAATCTGGGCACTGGCCCACAAGCTGACATCAGCAAGGGGATGTCAATCATGGATTGATGGTTGGCGATGACCAAAGCACCTCCCGCCTGAAGACGGCGCATGGCTCTGGGGTCTCCTTTTAGGGTCCAGGGGCCCGTGATGCGTTGAAGCCCGGGGACCCACATGTCGTGAACAGCGCACCGTACGGCGTCCTCCTCATGGCCTGCGTTGTGCAGCAGGGCCCAACAAGCGCAACGAACAGTCAACGTTGTGGCCCGCAAAGCCCGCAAGGAGCCGCCCATTCCTTGAAAGCGGTTCAATGGGAGGTCAGTTGCTCCAAGGCTGCATTGCCCAAGATGTAGGGTGATTCTCCCATAGCACCAATGCTGAAGTCGCCGATGGCATAACGGATCAGCCGGAGGGAAGGAAAGCCTATGGCCGCCGTCATCTTCCGCACTTGGCGGTTTTTTCCTTCGCTGAGGTGTATCTCGATCCAAGTTGTTGGGATGTTGGCGCGAAAGCGAATGGGCGGGGTACGTTCCCAAGGAGCAACATATTCGGCAGGAAGCAGGTTTGCTTTGGCTGGCAGGGTCGTGTATGATTTCCCCTTAACCGTGAGCCTCATAGGGCGTTCAAATGCAAGCAACTCCTCTTGGGTCGGGGTGCCTTCGACTTGAACATGATAGGTCTTCCACACTTTTTCGGAGCCCTCGCCCTCCAAAATGCGGCGCTTAAGTCGGTTGTTGTCGGTCAGAAGGAGCAACCCTTCGGAATCGCGATCCAGCCTGCCAACTGGATACACGTTTTTGGGGAATTCACCCAACTCTCCCAGGGCCGGGTGTCCAGCTTCGGGCGTGAATTGGCTCAGCATCCCGAAGGGTTTGATGACCGCGTAAGTCGCCATGGTTATTCGATCCAATCGGCGATGAAGACGTTCGTCGAACGTGTGCGGCCGTTGTAGCGGTTGGAGCTAAAAGCGATGCGCTTGCCATCGGGGGAGAACATCGGAAAGCTGTCAAACGCGTTGTCAAAGGAGATTTGCACTGGCTCCATTCCGTTGACGTCGGTCATGAAGATGTTGAATGGGAAAGCCCCCGTCTTGTGGTTGGAGCTAAAGAGGATGTGCTTGCCGTCAGGGTGGAAGTAAGGGGCCCAATTGGCGCCGCCAAGGTTGGTGATTTGACGGATTTCAGTGCCGTCAACACGGCCAACATAGAGTTCCATTTCGGTAGGTTGAACCAAGCCCTTGTTGAGCAACTTTACATACTCATCCACCGGAGCGCCAATTTCTGGACGGCTGGCACGCCAGACGAGATACTCTCCGTCCGGGCTGAAAAATGCACCTCCATCGTAGCCGAGTTTGTGGGTGATGCGCTTGATGTTGCTGCCGTCAATGTCGCACGTGTAAAGGTCCAGATCACCGTCGCGGGTGCTGGTAAATACAATTTTATCGCCTTGGGGACTCAATGTGGCTTCGGCATCATACCCTTCGCCACCGATGAGCAAAGTGGGTTCACCACCTCCAATAGGCGCGGTGTAGATGTCGTATCCCTCATAAATGGGCCAGACATATTCGTTGTTTGGGCCTCGCCGTGGCGTTTCAGGACAAGCCGTATCGGCTGCATGGGTGGAGGCATACAGCACTGCAGTGTCGCCAGGCATGAAGAACGCGCATGTGGTGCGTCCCAGCCCTGTGCTGACCGGTGCAGGCGGGGTGCTGGAAGGCGTGCCATCTGAGAGGTCCATCACGTAGATCTGGTCACATTCTGTGCCCCAACTGGGATTGCTGGCCTGAAAGACCAGGCTGCGTCCATCAAAGGACCAGTAGGCTTCTGCGTTGTCACCGCCGTAAGTCAGTTGGCGCACATTGTCGAAATGAACCTCTTGTTCATAGCCGCGGTCCAGACTGTCGGGAAGCTGCGGCATTGTCAAGGGCTCTGGGGCAGAAATCGCCGTTGCCGTTACGGTATTGCTGTCGTTGGCGGCTTCTTCTGTGCCGGATTCGGCGCATGAAAATAGAAGCAAGGTGCAAGCAAATGCAAGGGCCTTAGAAGGGTGGAGGGAGGTTGTGTACCGCATGGGTTGAAAAAGCGAAGCGAATGTAGAACTTCGCGGCACTACGTTCAGTCCATACCGCATGATTCATTTTCGATCCAGTGTTGCGCCAGCGCACATTCATGTTCTTTCCATTGGCACGGCCATTGTCGCCATGGCCCTGATGGGTTGTAAAGGCGGGGGCGATTCAGACCTTGTGGTTCAAGACATGGGGGCATCGGCGACGGTCTCTGCGATGAAAAAAGACGTTGAGATTTTGACGTCCGATACATTCGAAGGCAGAGAAACGGGCCAGCCTGGTGCTTATGCTGCTGGCGAGTGGCTGGCAGGTCGCATGGCACAATTGGGACTTTCTGCAGCAGGGGACTCGGGATTCTTTCAAACGTTTCGCTATAAACCACACCCGCCGATGCAGGTGCACGGGCAGGACATGAAAACCATGGGAATGGCTGTTGTCGGAGAAATCGTGGGCCGCAATGTCTTAGGTGCCACGGCTCCTTTGGCCGACACGGCCCAGCGCTGGGGGGTGATTGGTTGCCACCATGACCACTTGGGTTGGGGCGATGAGAACAGCTTGTGGCGGGGAGTCGAGGAAGGGGACTCCACCCTTCACCCGGGCGCCGATGACAATGCGAGTGGAGTTGCCACAGTGCTGGAGTTGGCCTCTCGCCATGCAGCGTCCCCGTTGGCAGACCACCCATTGCTCATGGCCAGTTTTAGTGGGGAGGAAAAGGGCCTTTGGGGGTCCAACCATTTTACAGATGAGCCTACAGTAGGTCTGGACCACATCGATTGGATGATCAATTTTGACATGGTTGGACGGTTACGAGGCGACACCCTGGCCATTTATGGCAATGGGACATCCCCGGTGTGGAACGGTGTTTTAGATACTTGCAATGCGCGCGAAGGAGCGGGGTTTGAAATGGTATTGAGTGAAAGTGGAGTGGGGCCCTCAGACCACACGTCCTTTTACCTTGCTGACATTCCTGTATTGCACTTTTTTACCGGGCAACATGAGGATTACCATAAACCCTCGGACACTGCAGACAAATTGAACTACGAAGGCATGGTGCGTGTGGCTGATTTTGCAGCGTGTATTGTGACTGAATTGTCTGCATTGGATTCCATTCCTTTTACCAAAACAAAGGACAGTTCCAATGACGACGCCCCTCGATTTAAGGTCACTTTAGGCGTTGTCCCAGACTACCTGTATTCTGGAATAGGAATGCGGATTGATGGTGTGAGTGAAGAACGGCCTGCGCAACTCGCAGGGCTTCAAAAAGGAGATGTTGTTGTTCGCATTGGAGATGTGGAGGTCGCCGATATGATGGGATATATGGAAGGCCTTTCCAAGTTTGAAGAGGGCCAAACCACAGACGTTGAAGTCCGCCGCGGTGAATCCACCTTGGTGGTGGAGGTGACTTGGGATTGAAGGGTATCTTTGGCCTTCAAGGTTTTCCACCGCGCCTCGGTTTACTGGGGTGAGGAAAGTCCGGACAGCGCAGGGTACCGAACTCTCTGAAAGGGGAGGCGCCCGCAAGGGTGACAGACAGTGCTTCAGAAATTTAGACCGCCGATGGCCTTCGGGCACAGGTAAGGGTGAGAAGGTGGGGTAAGGGCCTACCAGCGTGTTGGGTGACCACACGGCTTAGGTAAACCTTTCGGGCTGCAAGACCATGTAAACCAGTGTTTGAGGGCGACCCGTCCGATGCTGGAGGGTAGGTTGCGCAGATCAATGGTGGAAGTCCTTCGGGACAACAGAATCCGGCTTATGGCCTTGACGTCCCCGGGGCTTGCCCCGGGGATTTGTTTTTATTACCCCTTTAAAAAGTTGCCGTTCACACTGAATTTTGTTTCTTCGTCGTCCTAGCAAATGCGCAATGATCGTGTTTACTCAATACAAAACTTTGAAAATCAATGGCTAAGAATGCCAAGGTCCAATTCAAGGACGCCGAGCTGCAGTACATCCGCAGCTTTTACGAGCAGGAAAGATTTCAACTGCTCTCCCGACTTCAACATGTTGATCAGGTCATCGCAAGACTCAATGGAGGCACAACTGCGATTACAGAAAGGATGGCTGCACCGGTTGCACCATCGCCAACAATGCCTTTGGCCCCTGCCATTGCGGCTGCACCCCAAGATGTGACTCCTGCTCCCAAGCGAAAGAGAGGCCGCCCTCGAAAGGAAGAAGTGGTGGAGGTCAAGGCCAAAAAAGCGGGCCGACCGAAGAAGCGAGGTCCGAAGAGTGTTTGGGGCAATTTCATTCTTCGCAGGCTGCGCCAGTGCGACCGCCCACTGAGTTATTCGGAATTGATCCGCGATGCGATGGTGATGCACAACCTTCCGGCTGCGAAGGAAAAGAATGCCAAGGCGAGCATTCTCAATGCTGCGTTCCGCTTGAGGACGCATTTGGGAAAGGTGGAAACTGTTGGAATGCCAGGCAAAAAGGAGCGGTTTTTGGTGTTGACTTCTTGGATGGAAGACCAAGGAGCGCTCAAGGCACCTTACGATCAGTTGCTTGCAGAGGTGGTGGACACTCCTATGGATGACCGTGGACGTAAACCGCGCCGACCATCTGCCACTTCTCGGGCGGAATCCAAGGTGAAGGCACGCATGAAGGCTGCTGCGCCTGCTCCGAAAAAGGCCCCTGTTCAGAAGGCGGCTGCTAAGAAGGCACCGGTGAAAAAAGCGGCAGTCAAAAAGACGGTGTCTCGGAAGAAGGTGGCCAAAACGGTTCAAGAGCCTGAGTTGGCTTAATCCGTTTGACTTCCAATGAAAAAGGGCGCCTTGGCGCCCTTTTTCATTCTTAGCAGTTTTGCCTTACTTCTGGTGAAAGGCGTAACGGTAATCTGTTGGAGGAACCAAAGTTTCCTTAATGGTCCTTGGGCTGACCCAACGCAGCAAGTTCAGCAAAGATCCTGCCTTGTCGTTGGTGCCTGACCCACGGGCTCCGCCAAAGGGTTGCTGGCCAACCACAGCTCCTGTGGGCTTGTCATTGATGTAGAAATTGCCTGCAGCATTTTCCAACGCCCGCATGGCATCGTCAATGGCATAACGCTCGCGCGCGAAGACTGCACCCGTGAGCGCATATTGACTGGTAGAGTCCACCAGTTCGAGTGCGCCTTCGAAATCGTCAGCAGGATAGACATAGATGGTGACCACTGGGCCAAAGATCTCCTCCTCCATTGACTTGAAATGAGGGTCGGAAGCCACGATCACAGTGGGCTGCACGAAGTACCCGACACTGTCGTCATAGGTTCCACCGCACAGGATTTCGCCGTCAGGGTGCTCTTTCGCGTAATCGATGTAGCCTTTGATTTTGTCAAAGGACCGCTGGCTGATGACAGCGCCCATGAAATTCTCAGGGTCGCCAGGCGTGCCCACCTTGATGGTGGAGACTTCGGCGGCCAATTTCTCCTTAACCTCAGACCAGATGTTGTCCGGCAGGTACACCCGGCTTGCGGCGCTGCATTTCTGCCCTTGGAATTCAAACGATCCCCGCAAAATTCCGGTGACCACTTCATCAACTTCTGCTGATTTGTGGGCGATGATGAAGTCTTTTCCACCGGTTTCACCGACAATCCGTGGGTAGGTTTTGTACTGGGCGATGTTTTGGCCAATGGTTTGCCACAGGTGGCGAAAGACGCCGGTACTGCCTGTGAAATGCAGGCCTGCGAAATCGGGGTGATTGAAGACCACATCGCCTGCAACAGGACCGTCTACGGTCACCAAATTGATCACCCCATCGGGCAGTCCGGCAGCATGCAACAGTTCCATGATGACGTGGGCAGAATAGATCTGCTCGTCCGATGGTTTCCACACCACCACGTTGCCCATCAATGCGGCGACAATGGGCAGGTTTCCTGCAATGGCCGTGAAGTTGAATGGGGTAATGGCGAATACAAAGCCTTCGAGTGGGCGGTATTCCAACCGGTTCCAAATCCCAGGTGAACTCTCGGGTTGCTGGGCATAGATTTCTTGAGCGAAATGGGCGTTGAAGCGCAAGAAGTCGATGAACTCACAAGCCGCATCGATTTCTGCTTGGTGCATGTTTTTTCCTTGCGAGAGCATGGTGGCCGCGTTGATGCGGGTGCGCCATGGTCCTGCCAGCATGTCGGCAGCTTTCAAGAAAATACTGGCGCGGTGCTCCCAGCTGAGGGCGGACCAACTGTTGCGCGCTTGAAGCGCCGAATCGATGGCAGACTGAACGTGTTCGGTTTTGCCAAAGTGGGCATGGCCGATGACCCGTTTGTGGTCATGGGGTGGGGTCAGGGGGCGCTGGTCATCGGTAAAGATGGCTTTGCCGCCGATTACCATGGGGACCTTTACAGGGTCTTGGTTGAGCATGCGCTCATATTCTGCCAATTGGGCAGCACGTTCCGGACTTCCTGGGCCGTAGCCCAAGACCGGTTCATTTTCGGGGTAGGGGACTTGAAAAAATGCGTTGGACATGTGGTGCGAATCTGGGCGCAAAGGTAGTGGGCGAGAGCGGCGGCAAAAGGTCAGGCCTTTCCTGTTGAAAAACCGAGCGGCTCCTACGCATTGGTGTTGCTCTCAGTGTGAATTTGCTGTCATGCATCCATTCGGGATCGCGCGCTCAATTTTTCAATGCCATATGCGGCCTTGTTTGGCCATGCTCTGCCTTGTTTTTGGAGCGTTTGAGTCAGGGCTTTGGGGGCAGGGCGATGCCGTCCAAGCCGAGGTGCGAGCACGTGCAGAAGCCGCCTATGTTGCAGGTGACCTGTTGGGCGCTTTGCCTGACTATGAGCGGTTGGTCAGCCTTTTTCCCGAGGAGGCTTGCCTGCACGGGCGCTTGGCAGGATGTGCTCTGAAGGAACCTGGCCGCTTGTCTTTGGTCCGGCGGCATCTGCGCATCGCCTTGCGCATGGGGTGCAGCGATATCGACCTTGGCTTTCATCAGGCCCGGTTGGCACAACTTGAATACGATTTTGACCGTGCCCGTGACCTTTACGCCGCTTATTTGACCGCCGCAGGAAAAAAGGCGAGGTTCAAAACGGAGGCCGAAAGAGGAGCGCTTTTTTGCGAGAATGCAGATTGGAATCCTACTGAAGCGGTGTCGTTGGAAGTCTTCGAACGCATTCCGTCTGATCCCGATGCGGCGTTTCGTTATTACGACCCTGAAGTTGAAGGATTGCGGTTGGTGTCCACTCCGGCCTCATTGCGTTCTAAGGCCGACATTAAATGGGGGCAGGGGCGCATGGCATTGCACGATGGCGATACGGTCCTGGTGTTTGCTTCTTTGGGCAAAAAGGGCGCTACGGGGTGGGACCTATATCGGGTGTCCATCCAGCAGGGCGCTTACACAGAGCCTACTTTGCTTCAAGGCACCATCAACTCAGAGTTTGACGAAAAGGACGCCTACCTGTCCAAGGAAGGTATCTTGTATTACGCTTCGAACCGCCCCGGTGGATTGGGAGGCTTTGACATTTACGCGGTCACTTGTGGTTTAGATGGCATGCCCACGGGACAACCGTACAGGTTGCCTTATCCCATCAATTCTGTCAACGATGACGTCTTCTTTATCCCGGAAGCCGCTGGCGGTGCATGGATGGCTTCGAACAGGGCCTCCATTGAGGGGAAGGTGCACGCCTATCGGATTGGATTGGGTGAAGGAGAAATGGCCACGGGTTCCATTGCTTGGTCTGCCGACGAAGTTGAGGGAGAGGGATTTAAACTGAGGGTGTTCGCCAGTGGTGAGGAGGTTGCTGCAGGCGACTTGAATGGCGATGCTGTGGCACACCTCGCTTTTTCAGGAGACGCGAGTGTGCGCATTGTTTTGGAAGACGCTGCAGGTCAAGTCTTGGCGGAATCTTTTGGGGCAGGCGAGGGCGCTTGGGAGCTCAAAAAATCTTCGGGAGGGTGGAGTGTTGAAGACAAGTCGGACGTCTTGGCCGATTGGGCGGTGCTGTCCGACCTGCAGGTTGGAGCGTCTGTTCGAAATGTGTCTACTGCACCTGCAACGTCGGTCAATGGCGGAACGGATGCAGACAGCGACTTGGCACAAGGTGAAGCTGGTAGAGGATGGGCAACTTGGATTGGCAACAGAAACAATGACGCTGTCGCTTCGATGTCTGTGGAGGGTGTTGATGATGCAGCTGGAGGCTCTGACTTGTCTGTGCTGCTCGATAAGGGGGACACTCCTCATCAGACTGAGGCTGCAGAGGAAGTTCAAGGTGCTACAACCAGCAGTGAGTCGGATTCTGCGGCTGCGCCGGAAGATGCGGCCGCCATTGGGGATGTCGCTCCTGATTCGGACAGCGCCTCAGAAAGCTCCGCAGAGGAGCCTACAGGATCAACATCTGCATCAAGTGCAGCACCTAAAAATTCGGATGAAGCCATAACTTCTTTGGAATCATGGGATACAGGAGATGTAGAATCTCTGATGACACAAACTCCTGAAGGCCCAGAAGTGGTGGAGGAGATGCTGGCTTCCAAGCCTGGGTTGGTGGTGGAGATCTGGGAGGCCAGGGCCGCTCAGATTTTGACGCTGGAACAAGGGTTTTTGGATGAGCCGGATTTCAACAAGGCTGGAGCGTTGTACGACCTATTGGATGAAATGGAGTCTTGGGTCCCTCAAGGTGAGATGATGACTCCGCTGCTTCAGGACGGGGCTGACATTGCTGACATGCGGGACATGCTCGACGAGTGGAGTTTTGCTGTCCAATCGGCATCCAAAGCTTCTTTGGCAAAAGTGGCTGGGGAGGCGGCTTTGGCCTTTCGCAGGGAAAGGCTCGCCATTCGTGAATTGTGGGAGGCTTCAGAATTGGACTTGACACCATTAAAGGGGCGTTGGTCCGACTGGAGGGATGCCAACCGAGGGTTACCAGGAACACGGCCATCAGATGCCAGCTTGTCGGTAGAGGAGGGGGAGTTGTTGCTCGGGCGTTGGAACGGCGTATTGATGGCTGCGGATGAGACTTGGA
>Ga0209223_10006066_pt1 | contig 10497 bp, 12 predicted proteins | sample COG_06_FD_184750 | JGI IMG/M metagenome (GOLD analysis project Ga0209223, IMG submission 184750) | Pelagic Microbial community sample from North Sea - COGITO 998_met_06 (SPAdes) (version 2) | ecosystem: Environmental > Aquatic > Marine > Neritic zone/Coastal water | place: Helgoland, sampling...
TAGACACATACAAAGAGGAGATTCCTGAAAATCATTGGTAAGACTCCATAAAGTTAATTGTTTTGCCAATAAGTGTGGATACCTCAAGTGATTTGTTCAGTGGCTCAATAGTCGCTCTGTTATTAAAGACTTCTGTCACATGAAACAGAGAGTAAGCCGTGTTTGTTCCAGATAAAACTGCTAAACTATTTGTGCTGAGACCATGGCTGTGACCTAAATCAACAATTAATTTATTCTCTTCAAGTTTAATTTTTGCTGTTAATGGAATACATTGTAATTTATCCATTACTTCTGATACATGCTTCTCGAGTCCACTTTTAATTGAAAGTTTAATTTGGTCACGACTTTTTTTCCCTAATATATCAAATGAGCGCCACGGTGTTTCACTTTGAAGTTTTAGAAGGATTTCGTACTTTGTATCTTCCAGGAGTTTATAGTCTTCTCCTTGAAAAAGTTTTGATGCGATAGTCACTAATAAAAAAATCTCTGTTTCAATATTTTTTTTCGATTTAGTGACCCTCATGGAAATTGATGGTACGAGGGCAAAATCTCCAGTTTTAACTCTTATTTGTCCTCTTGTAAGTGCGTTGTAATCAAATGAGTCGTCAATACTTGCTAATTTAAGCCTCTGAAGCTTAGTTGGCGATACTTCTGTTAAAATTGCATTTGGGTGGTCATTTAGAAGATTCCCAATATTAGTTTCTATCTCTTGGGCAATTTGCCTGAGCCAAGCTGGTACTTTAGTTGAAAAATTAAAGTCTGCTCCGTATTTAACAATTTTTGCTTTAGATCGAGTTGAGCATTCTGTAGCGTTTAGTTCACCGACAGCTGCTCTTATCTTGGTCGTGTAGTGTTCCCCTGCGATACTCTCTTCAAGTATATCGTAATCCAATAATTTTCCTGCTGGGGTGAGTGTAAAATGATCTGTTAGGGTAGTTTCTTTGTCTATAGAGCTAAAACCGTTAATCTTGGCTCCGCCATGAATTGCAGCAAGAAAAATTGCATCTGCCAACGAATTCCGTCTTGCTTTATCTAAAGATTCATCGTCCGTAATAACGGCACGACCAGTCGTTTCAACAAATTGAATTTTTTCCTCTGCTGGGACAGAGGTTGACATAAATAAGAATATTAATACGGATAGGCTGTATATCGTATCTGAAAGTTTGGTAATCATGCTGATCTTCTAACCACACTATTTAAAATTTATGAGAATTTTCTAGCAGACTTTATCAAGCCAGAAATCATTTCATTATCGATTTCCAAAACTACCTCATACGTATCTGACCCTGTTGGATTAATACGAACCGTTCTAGCACCCCTAATTGTACCTGTAACTACACCTCGAAAAGTATCATTTTGAACCATTAAGTCTATAACTGTAGTGTTACCTTCAACTTTCAACCCATGAATTTGTTCAGCTAATTCGCGCATAGCTGCCATTCTTGCAGATCTTATTGCCATCAGACGCTTCTGATTCTCAGATCTACCTGGCTGAGATGAGACTACAGCGTAACCAACTGCATTGATGGTCGGTATTTCCATCACGCTGGCATCGAGAGTCTCGTTAATTGCTGCCACGTCTGACATTGTAGCATTCTGACTGCTTGTGCTTAATATCTCTATTTTAGGCTCTAATGTTCTGACCGAATTTGTAGGATCAGCTAAATTAGCTCTTAGCAGATTGCTCTGGCATCCTGATAGCGTGGTGTAACATAGTAGCGTTGTTATTAATGTTCTTGCGAAGGGCGCCATTCACTTTCTCCATTTGAAGGGTTAATAATTATTTGAATTTGATCTGCAAAATATGTGCCAGATAAAAATTACAAAACTTTTTAAATAATTTTCAATTTTGGCATCAGTTTTGCCTTCTATAAACAAGATATATCGGTATCCAATTATATGAAGGACGCAAATGCCCGCTAAAATATTGATTTTGTTATGTAAAAGTTTTTGCTTAAATGAATGTCATCTTTTTGACATTATTTGGACCTTAGGAAAGAAGCACCAATGAACACGTTATCCAGAGAGTCGGTAACAGTCAATTTGCTAGCTGTTGTAAAAAATGGGGTTCTTCCTCTTGGAGTCTTAGCAATAATCGCTATGATGATATTGCCTTTGCCACCAGTTCTTTTAGATCTGTTTTTTGTGTCTAATATCTTAGTTTCGTTACTTGTTCTGATGGTAGCTATGCATACAAATCGGCCCTTAGACTTTTCAAGCTTTCCAAGCCTTCTCTTGATTGCAACTATTTTGCGGTTGGCATTAAACGTTGCGTCTACCCGTGTGGTGTTAAGCCAAGGTCATACGGGTAGCGATGCGGCTGGTAAGGTTATAGAAGCATTTGGTAATTTTGTTATTGCCGGTAATTACGCGGTTGGAATTTTTGTATTTGTAATTTTGGTAATTATCAATTTAGTTGTTATCACTAAAGGAGCAGGTCGAGTATCAGAGGTTACAGCTAGATTTACCCTTGATGCGATGCCAGGAAAGCAAATGGCTATTGATGCCGATATCAACGCTGGTATTTTAACAACCGAGGAAGCTACTCTTAGGAGAGAAGAGTTAGTAACAGAAGCGGATTTTTATGGATCAATGGACGGTGCATCAAAATTTGTAAAAGGCGATGCTATAGCTGGCATTTTAATCCTTGTAATTAATATTGTAGGGGGCCTGATTATTGGAATTAGTCAATATGGCCTATCCGTCGGCGTAGCGGCAGAGACCTATACGCTTCTATCCATCGGTGATGGGCTAGTCGCACAAATACCATCTTTATTACTAGCCATCGCCACTGCAATCATAGTAACAAGAGTATCAGCCTCCGGCGACATGGCTGACCACATTGGGAAGCAAGTAAGTTTATCGAAAGCATGGTTACCTGTATCTGGAGTGCTCCTCCTAATTGGTTTCGTTCCCGGTATGCCAAACTTATTATTCTTAGGGGCCGCACTTGTTGCTGCTTTATTTGGTTACTTTACCAAGCAAAGAGAGACGAGCGATAAAGCTGATTCTGAGGTGGGAGCTAATGCTTCTGAAGAAGACGAGCCAGAGGACCAACATAGTATTTCTCTTAAAGATGTAACCGACTATTCGCCAGTATCTATTCAATTAGGATACGGATTAGTTGAAATGGTTGCTGATGACGTTGCTGGTCCACTGATTACACGAGTGACAGGTATAAGGCGACAAATTTCAAAAGCACTTGGTTTTGTAGTTCCAGCAGTAAGAATAAGAGATGATCTTACGCTAGAAGCAAATCAGTACAGAATTCGTATTGGTCAAACAATTGTAGGTGAAGATAAGATCTTTCCTGATCGAAAACTTGCTATCCCGGGTGACGATAGCAATGTTAGGATTGCAGGAGTAGAGGTAAAAGACCCATCGTTTGGGCTTGATGCATTTTGGATCTTATCAGCTAACGTTCCTGATGCCGAAGATAAAGGTTACGTTATAATCAATCCAGAGTCGGTCATGGCGACGCACTTAAGTCAATTGGTGTATAAGCATGCAGGTGAATTAATTGGACAAGATGATGTACAAGAATTACTCGATAATTTAGCTGAAAACTCTCCTAACTTGGTACAGTCTGTAGTACCTAAATTGGTTCCACTTCATACTTTGACAGGGATTCTCAGAGAGTTGTTAAACGAGAGAGTACCAATAAGTGATTTAAAACGAATACTGGAAGTATTACCGGGCTTACTAGCTAAAAATCTTTCAATAGTTGAAACTGCTGAGGCCCTAAGACCCGCTTTAGCCGGTTTATTGATTCAGCAGGTAGCACCGTTAAATGAAACATTACCAATTATTACATTTGACTCAGAATTAGAACACATGCTTATCACAATGTCGCGACAAAGTGGTGAGGAAGGATTGGTTCTTGATAGCAGCTTGGCTAAAAAGTTGTTACAAAGTATTTCTGATACCACTCAAAAATTTAGTGCTGACGGTAAACAGGCAGTATTAGTTGTTTCCCCAGAAATCAGGCGGCAGCTCTCACACATTACTCGCCAACATATTGACGATTTGCTGGTGTTAGCATTTACGGAACTGCCAGAGCATCGGAAAATAAATATAGTCGCGACAATAAGCAATGAAGCATAATTGAGAGACATTGGTGGAGAAAATCAGATGACTACAATAAAAATTACTGCACGAGACTCCTCAACCGCAATGGAAGAGATATCCAAGAAGTTAGGAGCTGATGCTTTTATTTTAGCGACTAATTCCCATGAGGGAGGGGTTGAGATTGAAGCGACCAATGATCCAGAAGAGTTAAAGAAGTTTTCTAACAAACCACGAAAAAAATTCTCTAACTTAATGCGAAAGGAGCTTGGAAATGTAGCAACTTTCCCAATATCCAAAAACAATTTTAATGAATTGAGAAGTTTACCTCAATCAAATAAAATTATACCTAATCTCGCTCAGTCAGATTTATCCGTTTTGAATAGTAATATCAGTAGTCTAAGAGATGAAATCAGAGGTATGTATATTACTGGATCTGAGGGTCTAGGTGTTGAATTAGGTGAGTCTACCTTTGTAAAATTGCAACAAGCCGGCTTTGATACTGAGGTTATTAAAGCTTTGAGTCCCGCTTTTAGTGGGCTCTCTATAGAACGGGGTCGCATCGCGTTTATGAAGACACTGGCCGCAAGTTTGACTTTGGAGGAGCCTCTTCGCAAATTTAATAGAATTACATTCGTAAATGGGTTTTCTGGTGTTGGAAAAACTACTTTGACAGCTAAACTCAGTGCAGCCCAGCAGGAAAATGTTACTGATAATATAGTTTTGGCTAAACTTGGTTATAAAAGTGACCCTCCGGATGAGTCTTTACGATATCACGCTCGGATGCTGAATAAACCAGTAATTCGATTAAATCCAGAAAATTTTATAGAGACATTAGTTTCAACAAAAGGCCAAATGCTTATCGATGTTTCGCTCGATGCGACTGATTTTGTGCGATTAATATTGGGTGCTGTGGACTTTCTAAGCCGTGATGAAATTACTTCAATTGTAGCAGTACCTAGCGGTTCAAACAACGCCTTCATCAACCGCCAAGCAAGCTTATTTGAGGATTTAGAGCCTTATATAATCCTGACCAAGTTAGATGAATGCGACATTAGCTCTAATGAAATGTCTGAGATTTTTAAAAATGGGATAAAAATCTCCCATCTTACAGGATCAAAATCGATAGTAGACAGTCTGTCTTGTTGTAGTAGTGAGATATTAACACAATATCTTATAGAGAATTGTTAAAACAATGTTAAACCAATATAAATTATCAAAAGAGAGATTTTAAATCATGCCTATTTCTATTTCTGTAGCAAGCGGTAAGGGTGGGGTAGGTAAAACAAGCATTGCCGTTAACCTGGCTTTAACTATGGCATCATTGGGTTCGAAAGTCACTTTTCTTGATGCTGATTTTGGGTTGGCTAATGCACACTTATTAATGGGATACAATCCAACCGCTACAGTAAGGGATGCTATCACAGGAACAAGAGATCTCCATGATAGTATCACTCATGGACCTTTTGGTCTTCAACTTATATCGGGTGGGAATGGCTTGTTAGATTTGTTAAACCTTGATCAAGCTACAAGATTTAATTTAATAAGAAGTTTTGATCCTTTAGCTGATAAATGCGATGTGTTTTTTGTTGATGTACCTGCTGGGGCTTCAGATAGCTCTCTTGCATTTGTAAATGCTTCCGATAAAGTACTTATAGTGTTGGTGGGAGAACCAACCAGTTTTATGGATGCTTATACTATGGTTAAAGCGGCGCATTTAGAGGGAGGGGTGAAAGAGTTTTCGGTAGTTGTCAATATGGCGGAAAATGAGGGACAAGCTAAAGAGACTTTTAAAAAGTTTCAAACCACAGCGTCAAAGTTTCTTGACGTAAACCTGGGTTATGTGGGTTTTTTGCCTCATTCACGAAAGTTGCGAGCCTCCATTGTGAAACGAAAACCATTAGTTCTAAGTGATAACAAAAGTAGAGAGAGTTTACTATTCAAGTCGATGTCAAAGAAACTTCTTTCCTCGCCAACGAACACTGCTTCTGGTATTACTTTTTTTAATAAGAGTAAAATTTGAGTTGAAGGAAAGTTTTATGTCGCAAAATTATCAGGCAACAGCACTCGATACAGATGATTTAATCACTAAAAACCTGGGTTTAGTTAAAAAAATTGCGTGGCATTTACATGGAAGAGTTCGAGGTGCTTTAGAAATTGAGGATTTGATTCAAATAGGTTATACAGGACTTGTTGTAGCTGCAAATAATTTTGTACAAAAAGAAGGGGTTCCATTTGCAAGTTATGCCTCAATTAGGATCCGAGGGGCAATCATAGATTTTTTTAGAAAAAATTCAAATCTTTGTCGTACAACTATTCAAATGCAACAAAAAGTTAAAGCTACTGAGGTTAGCCTAAGGCAGTCCCTCGCTCGGGAACCTTTGCCAAACGAAGTTGCTAAAGCAGCTGGGCTGAGTGATGAAGAGTATAGCGAGTGGCAACATGCATTTGCTGCAAACGTACATCAGTCCTTGGATGCAGTTTATGATGAGTATTCAATGTTCTTCGTTTTAAATGAAGATGGAGCGGAGAAAAAAATTGAAACTGCACAATTAAAGCAAACACTTCGGTCTGTTTTAGGTAAACTTCCAGAAAAAGAACTCATGGTGATCCAACTTTATTATGTTGAGGAGCTGAATATTTATGAAATTGCTGAAATTTTAAATGTTACCACTGGCCGCGTTTCGCAAATTAAGAAATCAGCTATTGGTAAATTAAGAGATTTAATAAAAAAAGAAGAACTCTAGGACCTTTATTGTGATTAACGAGAAGCAGCAAAATAAAGCTATCCAGATGTCTCTACAAACGGCAGAAGTACATATCTCTGGCGTTGAGACTCTCGAAGAGTTACATCTCTCTTTTTCATTAATGAGTATCGCCAGAGGAAATTGTAATATTCAAGTGAAGCCGGCTAATGAGAATCGTTTTGGGTTTTTAGGCAGGTTAAAAATTTCTATTGATAGACCTATTATGAATGGAGTAATCTTCTTACAACAAGAAAAATTTGAGAAACTGATTAGCTATTTTCGGGGACCGTTCCCACGACCTGTAACTCTAGTTATAATATTGGATCAAGAGTTAGTAATAAACTCTGTTGGCGATCTGATCTTGTCAGAGGAAAAAAATCTTAAAATAATTGATGTATCGTGGATAATGCCAGTTAGTTAGAGTTAACCAATTAATTTGTTAGTGATTTCAATTTCGGCTTGCATAAGCCTGGCGGCTCCATTAAATGATTGTTGAGCCCTTATCAAGGAAACAAGCTCGTCGGTAATGTTCACATTGGACATTTCAAGACTACCTGCCAGAACTTCTCCAAAACCACCAGTCATTGCAGCACCGGCTTGAGCATTTCCAGATGGATCAGTGGCAATATACCTATTGTTCCCAATGGACCTTAATGCACTTTCATCATCAAATTTTGCTAAAAGAAACTGACCCACATCAAGGTCCTTAGTCTGAGCATAGGACGCTTTTATCTTACCATCAGCGGATACTTTCACTTCTGATAAATATTCTGCTGAGCCATCTTGATTTTGTAAAGAAAATGGAACGGAAATTGGTTCATTATTTATTCCCAGGAGAGGTGCTCCGTCTGTCGTAACTATTGTTTGAGATCTATCCAGTTGGAATGATCCATCGCGAGTATACGAATTTAATGCGTTTTCACCAGCACCACCCAGAACAAAGAGCCCAATCCCACTAATTGCGAGGTCCAATGCCCCTCCAGTTTGTTTTAGTGATCCTTGCGAATGTAATCGTTTGGGATCATCAGAACGTGATCCCATTCCTGTAATTGATGCATTTCGTTGTTCATCAATTTTAGAAAAAACTTCTTCAAAATTAGCTCTACTCTTTTTAAATCCGGTGGAGTTTGCATTAGCAATATTATTAGATACCACGGATATTTCTTTGTTCGCCGTATCTAAACCACTTCGTATTATCGAAAACATATATTTCTCCACCTTTTGACACCATTTTATACAACATTTATGCCAAATATCATTTTTTATTAAAGTTTTTCAAAATTTGCCGTTTTGATAATTACTTTACAAATAAACTAAGAAATATAGATTAGAGAGTGTTATCAATCATAGGTACCGTTAACATTATCAATTTCAGTGAGTTCACAATGTCTAGTAATTCGAAGAATGCTTTAGTAACCATACCAAAACGGCAGCCTTTGGCGTTAAAAGAGAACGACTCAAAGGCACTGCCTTATCAATTAGTATCTGATAAAATACATTTTGAAACGAAAGATGACGTTAGAAATCTTCTGCCTGATATTTTGGGTAAGGTTTTAGCACGTGTTTGGATTGACCCATTATTTCATAGAAGCTTTTCGTTAAACCCACAAGAAACTCTTGAAAAAGGGGGTGTATTTTTACCCGCCACTATGTCAATTGAGTTTCAAAAAGCAGATTCTGATCGCCCAAGAATTGTTGTCTATGAACGCAAGGAGAAGTCAAAATTTCGGTTGCGCGTTCTTTATCTTCAACTAGTAATGATGGCTGGGAGATAATTTGTTTAGATTTTCTTTGACGTTAATTTTGAGTGTTTATTTGTTTTTCAGTTATACGCATGCCAAAGAACTTTCAGAAAGTGATGTCATGTTCCAGAGTGCAACTGAGGCCGTCAAAGAAAAACGGTATTTAGAAGCTTTGAATCTTTTTGAAGATCTTGGAAATAATCACGAAGCAGATGCACAATATAATCTGGCTTTATTACTGAAATCAGGGCGGGGCAGACCTCAAAACTACAAGAGTGCATTAAAATGGGGGTGGTTAGCGCTGTTAGGAAATATAGAGCCAGCTGAGGCTTTAGTAGATGAAATCAAAGGGATCATGCCAGATCCTGCTTTGCGTTCGGTACGAAATGAAGTAAAAGAATTCATAAGAAGCCGTGCGGACAAAGGAAATCGTGTCGCCATTTCGCAAATGGGGGATTATTTTTTGAAGGTTCCTGAAAAACCTGAATATAAGGATGCTTATTTGTGGTTCGTTATTTCAGCAGCATTTCAGATCGAGGGTAGTATGCAACAGCGCGATAATGTTGAGAAAGAAATTGAGGGTAAGGATATCTTGATAATCCAAAGCAAAGCCCTTGAAGTTTTTGATAATATTTATCAAGCTATGCAATAGTTTCATATTGGAGAATTAAATGAAAGTAAAAGTACACTGGATAATAGATGGCATAGCCGAAATTGACGCTTCAGATCTTGCAGATGCTGAGGCAATAGTTGATCAACATTTAAACGCAATTATAGTAAAAAATCCAGAGTTGACTGAGAAGTTGGGCGCGAAGTCTATACAAGGGAAAGCCTACCTTCCAGGCTCGCAAGAAAATTCTTCTCGAAATAACGATGGTACTGCAAATTAATAAAGCAGATTTACTCTATTATTCGCCATGTCAAAAGCCACTCTTGAGCACTAGCTTGGAATCTGTTTCTCAGTTCAAGGCTCGTGGAGGACTTATTCCCTAGTTCGAAATCTGACAGAAGGTCATTGTCCTCCGCAGAAGCGGCTTGATTTGGAATGAGGCCCCAGCGCCTGCGTATTGAGTTATCTATAATCATACATGTGTTAACGACACATTTAGCAAAGGTTTAGCTCAGTATCATAATTATTTTTAATAATTTTTATGATGTAAAAACAATAGGTTAAAATATTTTTATATAATCTTACCTTTTTTTACTAAAATATAATTTTTGTGGTCGTTTATAAAAGTAAAAATATTTAAAAATAAGTTTGCTACACATTGGAGATTACATGATTTCGCTTACAAAAATAATAGACCCTTTAGCTGGTTATATTGCTAAGGTACAAAAAGACGTATCTGATCGAGATAAAGAACGACAGCAAGCTAATCCACGAATATCTGGAGCTGCAAGACTACTCTCTGCAGAACAAGCTAATCAGGCCGCCTATGTAAATAGATTGACGGCGGAAATTAACGAAATCAAGAGTGGGTTGCGAAATATGCGTGATGGTTTAGGGGCTGTTGAAGTGGCAGACTCTGCATATAATGACGTTTTAAATATTCTAGATAAAATGCAAACTAAGGTAACTAATGCTCAAAGGGCAGAGGACCTAAATACTGCGGTATCATCAGATTCAACATCACTTGCTACGGCCTTCTCGTCATATAATGCTGAAATAAATTCAGTGGTTACTAACAGACAATTTAACAGTCAAAATCTGATTGATGGTACTTTTACAAACCGAGTCTTTCCTTTGTGGTCAGGGGAAACAAACTCCCCATCAATCTCTCTGGAGGATATTGAAGATACTATGTCCTCACACCGAACTTTTTCAGCATTGGCATTAGATGGAGACTTACAGGCTCAAATAAGTGGAAATAGTGTATCTGCTGGTAAAACAATTTCCATTGATGTTGAGGGTGATGCAGTGAGTTTTGATCAATTAGCTGGGG
>Ga0209223_10006079_pt1 | contig 10480 bp, 8 predicted proteins | sample COG_06_FD_184750 | JGI IMG/M metagenome (GOLD analysis project Ga0209223, IMG submission 184750) | Pelagic Microbial community sample from North Sea - COGITO 998_met_06 (SPAdes) (version 2) | ecosystem: Environmental > Aquatic > Marine > Neritic zone/Coastal water | place: Helgoland, sampling...
CATTCAGCATCAAAATTCTTTAACTCTTCCATTTCTGGACGTAAGAACATGTTGTAAGCAAATTGATTCGACCAAGGAAACTCAGTAATAACACGTAAGTTTAATCTGTAATTTTCGTCTGCACAAGCGTAGGCATCTCTTACATAAACATCTCTTTGTTGTAAGTAAGAAGTAACTTTATCATACAATTTATCGAAATGATCTGGAGTCATTTTAATATTGATGTCTCCCCACCAAACAGCTTCTTCTGTTTTTTCATCGCAAACGATAAACCTGTCTTTCGGTGATCTTCCTGTAAATTCACCTGTATCAATGGCTAGTGCTCCATTGTCTGCAAGCACTCCCATTCCTTTTAAAATGGTTTCTTCTACCAATTCCGCAGGTGACAAATTCCAAAATGCGTTGGCAACATTTCCTAAACCTAGTTCTTTCAAATTAGCAGTTTCAGGTCTTATTCCAAATTCGTTCATATAATTTTAGTTTCTGTTTTAGTTTAACAAAACTAAGTCATTTAATTCCTCTTAGCTTTAGCTTTTATGCAGAGTTATCCACAGAATTGATGAATTGTTAATAAACTTACATTATACTAATTATTGTTAGGATAACTGTTAGTTATTCATTATTCAAATAATCTGAATTACATTTGCAGCATGAATTACCGAACTATAGTGGTACCCAAGGATTTCGATTTTGAAATATCTCATCAATCAAATTTGTTGTTGTTGGGTTCTTGCTTTAGTGACAATATAGGAAGCAAGCTGGTAGTAAATAAATTCAACACATTGATTAATCCTTTTGGAATTTTGTTTAACCCGATTTCCATAGTAAATACTTTGAACGATATAATAGATGAAAAAGATGTTGGACTAAGAGATTTACATTTTGAAAATGGTTTGTACCATAGTTTTGCACATCATAGTAGTTTTTCAGGTCCAAATAAGGATGAAGTAGTAAATTTGATTAACCAAACTAGGGCAGAAGCGACTCAATTTTTGATTAAGACGGATGTGATAATATTCACTGTTGGTAGTTCTTGGGCCTACAGATATAATGATACTGGAGAATTCGTTGCGAATTGTCATAAAGTTCCAAATAAAAAGTTTACCAAAGAATTATTGGAGGTAAGTTTTATAGTTGAAAAATTGCAAGAGATTATAAATAAATTGCAAGCTATTAACCCTAAATTAAAAGTAATTTTTACCATTAGTCCAGTCCGTCATTGGAAAGATGGAGCAGAAGAGAATACTTTGAGTAAATCAATTTTAAACGTTGCTATACATCAGCTAGCTTGCAGTAAATCAATTTATTACTTCCCGGCTTATGAGATGATTATAGATGATTTACGTGATTATCGATTTTACAAGGAGGATATGCTTCATCCCAACAATGTTGCCATTGATTATGTCTGGAGTAGATTCGAAAGTGCATTTTTTTCTACTAAGACGATCAAACTAAATAAAGAAATTTTTAAAATAACCCGAGCCAACAAACATAAACCTTTCAATAGTGCTGGAGATGAGCATCAGCGTTTTTTGAGAATGCAATTGAAAAATATAAATACAATTAAAATGAAGAATCCAATTATAAATTTTGACAAGGAAATTGGTTTTTTCGAAAAACAATTAATTGACCCAACTCTTTAAGTTGTTAAGGATTGTTTATCCCCAAATAATTCTAAAAGTTATTCCATTGTGAATCCCTCGGGGAGCAAAGTCCTCTTTCATTTTTGTTTTGGTATAGTATAAGCTGTAGGCTAAATCAAAAGTAAAATTATCATTAAACTTATACTTAATGCCCAAACCTGTACCTCCTCCAGAGCCAACTCCTCCTGGTAAAATGTTTGGCTTACCTGGAAAAACATGATTAATAAAGTATTGCCTTCCATTTACAACAAAATAATTTTTTTCCAGCCTGGTGCTATTTAAGTTTCCAAACAGCGTAAAGTAGGCGTTCATTTTATTTTCATTGTAAAAACTGAATTGTACTCCTATATTTATATTCATTCTTTTTTCCTCTCCGAAAAGAGGAATCTGCTCATAGGTCGGATCTGGAGACTGATTGTTAGGATCTTCAATAGATACAGTAAAGAAGTTTTCAAAATCCAATGAACTAAAATTTGCGTCAACATAAATTGTATTGCCTTGACCTAAGTGAATTCCACAATGGCCACCTATATCCAATGCAGGTCTATATTTCCATTTTTGTGGAAGTTCCACAATAGCATATGGATACTGAAAGTAGTTGTCAAAAATAGGTTTGTTAATCGTATTCGAGAATAAATCTTCAACGCCATAGTTTGAAAATGCATCAGCACCTGTATATAATATGGAAGTGTTTTTATTTGCGAAAAACCCGCCCACATTTATGCCAAAAAAAGCAGAACCATTTTCTTGAGCCGAAATTGAAGAAAATGTAATAATTGAAACGAATAGGAGTAAGACTATTTTTTTCATAGAATTAATAATTAACCAAACTTGCTAATTGCCCTTTAAATCGGTCCTTTGGTAAGAAGTCTTTTTCTAATGCTGTTGCAAATGGAATCGGAGTATCTAAACTTGCACTTCTAACAACTGGGGCATCTAGATATTCGAAACATTCTTCGCTAATCATAGCAGAAATATCTCCTCCAATTCCACCGGTTAAACAATCCTCGTGCAGAATAATTGCTCTACCTGTTTTTTTAACAGAAGTTAAAATAGCTTCTTTGTCTAAAGGAGCAAGCGTACGTAAATCAATTAGGTCAGCCTCAATTTCAGGGTTTTCTGTTAAAGCTTCTAACGCCCAGTGAACTCCCATTCCGTAGGTTATGATAGTAACTTGGCTTCCTTCCTTTAGAAGGTTAGCTTTACCTATTTCTATCGTATAATAATCATCATTAACCTCTTCTTTTATACTTCTGTAAAGTGCCTTGTGTTCGAAAACCATTACGGGATTTGGATCCTCTATCGCAGCAGCTAATAATCCTTTTGCATCTCCAGGAAAAGCTGGATAGACAATTTTTAAACCAGGAGTATGGGTAAACCATGCCTCTGTGCTTTGTGAATGAAAGGGTCCGGCACCAACACCTGCTCCAGTTGGCATTCTTATTACTACATCAGCATTTTCTTGCCATCTATAATGGAGCTTCGCTAAGTTATTTACTATTTGGTTAAATCCAACCGTTACAAAATCAGAAAACTGCATTTCCATAACTGCTTTGTAGCCTTTAATAGAAAGGCCTAAAGCTGCTCCAACAATAGCAGATTCACAAATAGGCGTATTTCTGACTCTCTCTTTTCCAAATTGTTCTAAAAAACCTTCAGTGATCTTAAAAACACCCCCGTATTCAGCAATGTCCTGTCCCATGATAATTAACTTATCATGTTTCTCCATGGATTGTCTTAATCCGTCAGAAAGTGCATCTATTAATCTTTTTTCAGTTTTTTCATCTGAAGATGGTGCAATTGGTTTATTGTCGAAATCTGCGAACAATAAGTCATATTCTCTTTGTGCATCTGCTTGAATTTCTGGAGAAGCATAAGCGATATCCAATCCGTCGTTTATTTGCTTTTTTATGGTAGCTGTTGCTTTTTGAATAAAAGCATCATCTATAACTCCTTCGTTTTTCAAGAACAATTCAAAATTAGCAACAGGGTCTTTAAGCGCCCATTTATCTTGTATTCCTTCCGGGTAATATTTAGTTCCAGAAGCTTCCTCATGACCTCTCATTCGATAAGTCATACATTCTACTATAAAAGGACGCGGTTTTTTTGCTATAGAATTTTTTACTTTACGAATGGTTTCATAAACATCAATAATGTTGTTTCCATCTACTTGAATGGCTTCCATTCCATATCCAATTCCTTTATCAATAAACTGTTTACATTTAAATTGTTCATTTGAAGGTGTCGATAATCCCCATTGATTATTCTCAATTATAAAAATCACAGGTAAATCCCAAACAGCAGCAACATTTAAAGCCTCATGAAAATCACCTTCACTTGCTCCTCCATCACCAGTAAAAGCAACGGTTATCTTTTTATTCTTTTCTAATTTGTTTGCCAAAGCAATACCGTCAGCAATGCTAAGCTGAGGCCCTAGGTGCGATATCATTCCTACAATATGATCAGCTTTTGAACCAAAATGAAATGATCGATCATGCCCTTTTGTGTAGCCATTTTCTTTTCCTTGAAATTGCATAAACAAGCGATCTAATGGAAGGTTTCGACTTGTAAAAACACCCAAGTTTCTATGCATAGGGAGCATAAACTCATCTTGATCTAAAGCTAATCCAACACCCATCGAGATAGCTTCTTGTCCAATTCCAGAAAACCACTTTGAGATTTTACCTTGCCGTAACAAGATCAACATTTTTTCTTCAATTAGTCTAGGCAGAAGAATTGATTCATAAAAAGATTTTAACTCGTTATCTGATAAAGAATCACGATTATATTTTAGTTTTAACTTTTCTAATGTTTCCATTTATTTCTGTTTGGAGCATCAAATGTATGGATTTGCAAATTTTACACTACTAAAATTTTAGGTTAATTTTTGAACCATTTTTAGAATTAAATAGGATAGCTATATTTATTACAACCATTTCATTTACTCTTAAATGTATATAATCTATGTTTTATGTCATTGTAAAACTATGTAAATCAAATTATTGCGGGTATTAATATCTTGTGTAGTATGCCAGTTTTTGCGTCTCATATTGTTTGAAGAGACATTTTAGTGCAATGGATTGCAGCTAATGATTATATCATAAAAGTTCAAGTTTATAGAGGTAATGTTAATGGACAGCTTACTATCCCTAAAAGTCTTGATATTGATGTATATCAGATAGGAACAAATATTCAATAATTATCAGTTACTATTGCGCTAACTACTTCTTCAATTGTCACCTTGGGAAATCATTGTTATTAGCCAGATCCAAATGTTGTAAGTTTCTCAGACCCCTATTTTATGCGGAACGGAACAAACAAAGGAGGCGCTGAATACGCAGAAGAAGCATATGTTGTTATAATTTATGGAACATATGGAAGTACTTATCATCTAACTACAATAGAAGTAATTCCAAACATTGTTATTAATGAATATACATTAAAGTTATTTAGATAACTCAATCGTTTTTCTATAAAGATTTTCGTAAAGTGGAAGTATTTGATTAATATCAAATTCTTTCGCTTTTTTTCTTGCTGCTTTTTTGAATTGATTAAGTCTTTCTTCAGATTCTAAAATAAATAAAGCATGTTTCACCATTCCGTCAATATCTCCAACGTTTGTTAAGCACCCGCTTTCTCCATGAGTAACTACTTCGGGTAATCCTCCGGTATTTGACGCAATGACCGGAACTCCAGATGCCATAGCTTCTAATGCGGCTAAACCAAAGCTTTCGGTTTCAGAAGGTAAAAGAAATAAATCAGAAATATTTAGAACCTCTTTTGTAGATTCCATTTGCCCCAGAAACAAGGTGTTGTCCATGCAGTATTTATCTCTGCATAACCTTTCTAATCTAGGTCTTTCTGGACCATCTCCAACCAATAAAAGTTTACAAGGAATTTTCTCTCTTAATTGATTAAATACTGCTATAACGTCATCAACTCTTTTTACCTTTCTAAAATTAGAAATATGGGTAATAATGAATTCTCCATTTGGAGCATACCTCTTTTTATATTTTTCATTATTGGGTAAATTATATTCTTTAAGGCAGATAAAATTTGGAATAACTTCAATTCCATTATTGATAGTAAAATGCTTGTAAGTGTCATTTTTCAAGCTTTCCGAAACTGCTGTTACAGCATTAGAATTATTAATCGCAAATGTAATTACTGGTTCAAAAGATGGATCTTTACCAACAAGTGTAATATCCGTTCCATGTAAAGTTGTTATAAAAGGGATATTAATTCCCTGAGATTTCAGTATTTGTTGTGCCATATAAGCGGCAGATGCATGCGGAATAGCGTAATGTACATGCAGTAAGTCTAATCCTTCAAATTTTACAACATCAACTAATTTACTTGTAAGTACTTGTTCGTATGGTGTATGCTCAAACAATGGGTATTCTGAAACAGAAACTTGGTGAAAATAAATATTTCCTCTTAATTCATTTAACCTTACGGGTTTACTATAAGTAATGAAATGTATTTCATGCCCTTTTTCTGCTAAAGCTTTTCCTAACTCCGTTGCTACAACACCACTTCCTCCAAAAGTTGGATATAAAACTATTCCTATCTTCATCTTTCTACACTTTGTGTAAGCGAAGGTATGTAATTATATGGAAAGGATTTTGTCAGAAATTTCACAATCTATGATTCCTTTCTTATCTTCGTGCCAATAGCTACTAGAACTATTGAAAATGTATTATGGCAACAGAAGAAACTAAAATGAAGAAGCAAGATTTAAAATTCAATAAGAATGAAGATACTATGAAATTAAAACTTTCTGCACTTCAGCTAAAAATTGACAAAATTCATTTAGGGGGTGGAGAGAAAAAGATTAAAAAACATCATTCAAAAGGGAAGTTAACAGCAAGGGAAAGAATAGCGTTTTTATTGGATAAAGATACTGACTATGTGGAAATGGGAGAATTTGCAGGATACGGAATGTACGAGCAATATGGTGGATGCCCAAGTGGAGGGGTAGTTATAGTAATAGGTTATGTAAGTGGAAAACAATGTGTAGTGGTTGCAAATGACGCAACTGTTAAAGCTGGCGCATGGTTTCCTATTACAGGAAAAAAAAATCTAAGAGCGCAAGAAATTTCTATAGAGAATAAATTGCCAATTATATATTTAGTCGATAGTGCAGGGGTTTTCTTACCAATGCAAGACGAAATATTTCCAGACAAAGAGCACTTTGGTAGAATATTTAGAAATAATGCTATTATGAGTTCTATGGGAATTACGCAAATAGCTGCTGTAATGGGCAGTTGTGTTGCAGGTGGGGCTTATTTGCCAATAATGAGTGATGAATCATTGATAGTTGATAAAACAGGTAGTATTTTCTTGGCAGGATCCTATTTGGTAAAAGCTGCAGTAGGAGAAGTTATTGATAATGAGGCCTTAGGAGGTGCAACTACGCATACTGAAATAAGCGGAGTATGTGATTACAACAGTCCAGATGATAAATCATGTTTAACAACAATTCAGGAAATTATTGATAAAATTGGGGCACATGAATCCGCTGGATTTGATAGAAAGAAAAGTCTTGAACCTAAATTAAATCCGAAAGAGATTTATGGAATTTTCCCAAAGGAAAGAACAACTCCTTACGAGACGAGAGATATTATTAAACGTTTAGTTGATAATTCTGAATTTACGGAATACAAATCTGGTTATGGAAAAACAATTGTTTGTGGGTACGCTCGAATAGATGGCTGGTCTGTTGGAATTGTAGCAAATCAGCGTGAGCTTATAAAAACTAAAAAAGGGGAAATGCAATTTGGTGGTGTTATCTACAGTGATAGTGCTGATAAAACAGCTCGTTTTATTATGAATTGTAATCAAAAGAAGGTTCCGCTAGTCTTTCTTCAAGATGTAACCGGGTTTATGGTTGGTTCTCGTTCTGAACATGGTGGAATAATCAAGGATGGAGCTAAATTGGTGAGTGCAATGGCTAATTCAGTTGTTCCGAAATTTACCATTGTAATGGGGAATTCTTATGGTGCAGGAAATTACGCAATGTGCGGAAAGGCTTATGACCCTAGATTGATTGTTGGATGGCCAACAGCTCAAGTTGCGGTAATGGGTGGTTCCCAAGCAGCAAAAGTGCTATTGCAGATTGAAGTGGCTAGTTTAAAAGCCAAAGGAGAAGAAATAACAGCTGATAGGGAGAAAGAAATGTTTGATTCTGTTAAGGCCCGATATGATGAGCAGACTACGCCGGAATATGCAGCATCAAGACTTTGGTTAGATGCGATAATAGATCCGCTAGAAACACGTAAATGGATTTCAATGGGTATTGAAGCTGCCGACCATTCGCCAATTGAAAAACCGTACAATGTTGGAGTCATACAAACTTAATTGCAAGAACTAGCAGCATAATGATTTTAATGCTGCGCCTAGTATTCCTTAACTTTCTATAACTATCCAAAAAGATACAATTGAATAAATAAATTATACTTATGAATAAAGTAAGAATCTCAATAGTTTTAATGGGTTTATTAGTGGTTCAGTGTTTTGGGCAAGAGGTTAACGAGCATCTATCACATAGCAGCTGGGACGCTTTATTGAGTAGTCATGTAACTTCAGAAGGAAAAGTGGATTATGATGGTTTTAAGTCAGATATGTCCAAACTAGATAATTACCTTAAGCTAATTGGAGATAATGAGGCAGAAACTGGATGGTCGCAAGCAGAAAAAAAAGCATTCTGGTTGAATGCATATAACGCTTGGACAATTAAACTCGTATTAGAAAGATATCCTGTGAATAGTATAAAAGATGTTTCTACAAAACCGTGGGATAAAAGATTTATCAAGATTGGTGCGAATACACATACCTTGAATGATATTGAAAATAAAATTATTCGAAGACAATTTAAAGATGCAAGAATTCATTTTGCAGTTAATTGTGCAACTATTTCTTGTCCGAAATTAAGCAACAAAGCATTTACAGTAAAAAACGTAGAAAAGGAATTAGATAGACTTACTAAAGAATTTTTTAAATCCGAGAATGTTAAATTAGTTGAGAAATCTGCACAATTGTCCAAAATTTTTGAATGGTATGCTGATGACTTTATCGAAGAAAGTGAATCCGTTCTAAAATTTGTAGAACGATATTCAGGAATGACATTTCATCCCAAAGTAAAAGTTAGTTACCTGGATTACAGTTGGAAACTGAATAAGCAATAAGCTATAAATGATAGAGACAAAACTCCGTAAAATATCTTTAAAAGGACAAGATAAAGCTATCGTTGAAGCAAAAAAACAACTAATGATATTAGAAGGGGAGTTGTTTGAGAGTGATTTATATCCTAAGTTTTCAAGTAAATTAAAGGTTCAGAATAACTTTCCGCTTAAAGTTAAAAAACTTGAAATATTTCAGGTTAATATTGGCTACATGTGCAATCAGGTTTGTGAGCATTGCCATGTTGATGCAGGGCCTGACAGAAAAGAAATTATGACCAAAGACACTATGGGACAGTGTTTGGAAGCTATAAAAAAATCTGGAACGCATACAGTGGATATTACAGGTGGAGCACCCGAAATGAATCCAAACTTTAGATGGTTTATTGAAGAGTTAACCAAAATAGGTGTAGATGATATTATCGTTCGTTCTAACTTGACTATTATTGTTGCAAATAAGAGGTATCGGAATTTACCTGCTTTTTTTAAAGCGAATAATATTCACTTAATTTCTTCACTTCCTTGTTATACGGAAGATAATGTAGATAAACAAAGAGGAGATGGTGTTTTTATTGACTCGTTAGAAGCTTTGAAAATGCTTAATGAAGTAGGGTATGGCGTTGAAAATTCAGGCCTTCAATTAGATTTAGTTTTTAACCCAGGAGGAGCATCTTTACCTGGTGATCAACATAGCTTAGAGCTAGATTATAAAAGAGAATTACAACAAAATTTCGGGATAGCTTTTAATCAATTATTTACTATAACAAACCTACCAATAAGTCGGTTTTTAGATTTTCTAGTTGCGAGCGAACGATTTGAAGAATACATGGAGAAACTAATTACGTCATTCAATCCTTATACCGTCGAAAATTTGATGTGTCGTAATACCATTTCAGTAAGCTGGGATGGTCATTTGTATGATTGCGACTTTAATCAAATGTTGCAGCTGAAAACAGCTTCATCGGTTCAGCACATAGCAGACTTTAATGTTGAGCAGCTGAGTAAAAGAGATGTCGTAATTTCACAACATTGTTATGGGTGCACCGCTGGTGCAGGTTCTAGTTGCCAAGGAACGGTGGCTTAATAATACTATTTTTCACTGAGAAAAGTGTGCATTAAGTCCAATGAATTAGACTTAATGCACCAAATAACTTTAACTATATTACTTCTTAATAGCAGTATTCATTTTTCTCAATTAACCTGATTGCAATTCTTTGTCTTGCTTCTTTTGCATTGAAGGGAGCGTGTTTAGTAAATCGTTTTAATCCCATTAACATCATTCTCATTTCATCACCTTCTGCGAAAGCATTCAAAGCATCCTTACCTGATTTGTTTACAGAATCACAGGCATCGTATATAAGGACCCGCATTATGTCTAATTGTTCTTGGCATTCTTTTTCACTTTTCATGCCTACCATTTTCTCAACTCTTAACAATGTCGATTCAGTGATATAAACCATATTGATCATATCGGCAATATTCATTACAATTTCTTGCTCCTTAGCCATTTTTTCTCCAACTTTTTGAGCAGCAGAACCAGCAATCATTAATACAGATTTCTTCAAATTGGCAACATATTCTTTTTCAGCTGCAAAAAGCGCTTCATCTGGAGCACCAAAATCAGGAATACCCATTAATTCATTCCCAACAGCCATT
>Ga0209223_10006083_pt1 | contig 10478 bp, 8 predicted proteins | sample COG_06_FD_184750 | JGI IMG/M metagenome (GOLD analysis project Ga0209223, IMG submission 184750) | Pelagic Microbial community sample from North Sea - COGITO 998_met_06 (SPAdes) (version 2) | ecosystem: Environmental > Aquatic > Marine > Neritic zone/Coastal water | place: Helgoland, sampling...
GTAATGGTCTATTACCTCGTACCCCTTTTGCTGGCAAAACATCCGCAGACGTCTCTCCTGGTCTTGAAGGCTGAAGCCCTCCTCTTTTTGCCCTGCCGTTGATACGCGTGAATAAATGGCGACTCTCATTTCAGTTGTCCTTAGTTTCTGATGAAATTATCTCATATTCAACCTCTGCCAAAGTATACAATGCTTGAATAATTGCGTCGATTTGTTCTGGAGTGTATTCCAGCCCAGATTGCCTCAACTGCTCTTTCACCTTCGTTTTACAATTGCTCTTATACTTAGTATGCATTCATACCTATATCGGTTTTAAATCTGTATTATAGAAAATACGCTAGAAGCCGCAATCAAGCTTGGTACCGGTGGAAATTGTTAAAAGAAATGTCCTAAATCTATTCGTCTTCAGTCATTTATAATTCGAGTAAACTCAACATGACTTAGGTAGGAGTTGGCGATTTCAACGCTTGCTTGTTTTCATTGTATTATTACTTGTATTCATACTTGTATTATTATGTCGTACTTTTTTACGGGTCTCAACCGTAGTTTTCGATGGTTCAGAACGGACTTTTTTACGGGTGGTAACCGCAGTTTTTGACGGGTGTTAACCATAAAATCCTACAGGGTCATTCGATATTCCACTGCATTCGCAATCAATTTTTCAAGCAAAAAAAAATCGGCTGCAAATCACCTGAGCACGACCATCAATTCATCCACGCAGCGTTCATCAACCGCCTCAAATTAGGCCCATGAACGACATCAAAACCATCGAAGAACTGAGGGCTTATCACGAACGATTGAGGGCCGTGCTGGAGGCATTGACTGAGTTACAAAATCGCCCTGTCTCCAACCCTCAATTTATGGAGTAAATACGAACGTGACCGGACAAATCGCCGTTGCCGGCGTTTTGATACGCCCCAATGGCAACGGTTGTACCGTCGGAGGAAAGTGAAACGCTCCGGCCGCTATCATCACCCGACGCTTCGCCGTCGATGTCTGCGCCTTGCTGTTCCCAAGCACTTGTAGCGCTATTCCATGAGTAGATACGGACGTGACCAGAGTCAGAGCCGTTGACGTCGTTACCTGGCGCGCCAATAGCAACGGTCATGCCATCGGAGGAAAGGGAAACGCTGTTGCCGCTAAGATCACCCTCCGCTTCGCCGTCGATGTCAGCGCCTTGCTGTTCCCAAGCACTTGTAGCGCTATTCCATGAGTAGATACGAACGTGACCGGAGGCTGAGCCGTTGCCGTCGTTAAGATCCGCCCCAATAGCAACGGTCGTGCCGTCGGAGGAAAGGGAAACGCTCCAGCCGCTAAAATCACCCGCCGCCTCGCCGTCGATGTCAGCGCCTTGCTGTTCCCAAGCACTTGTAGCGCTATTCCATGCGTAAATACGAACGTGACCGGAGGTAGCGCCGTTGCCGTCGTTATATGGCGCCCCAATAGCAACGGTCGTGCCGTCGGAGGAAAGAGAAACTCCATTGCCACTATAATCATCAGCCGCTTCGCCGTCGATGTCAGCGCCTTGCTGTTCCCAAGCACTTGTAGCGCTATTCCATTCGTAAATACGAACGTGACCGGAGTAAAAGCCGTTGTCGCCGTTACCACGAGCCCCAATAGCAACGGTCGTGCCGTCGGAGGAAAGGGAAACGCTCTCGCCGCTAAAATCACCCGCCGCTTCGCCGGCGATGTCAGCGCCTTGCTGTTCCCAAGCACTTGTAGCGCTATTCCATTCGTAAATACGAACGTGACCGGAGTAAAAGCCGTTGTCTTCGTTACCAAAAGCCCCAATAGCAACGGTCGTGCCGTCGGAGGAAAGAGAAACGTTCCGGCCGCTATCATCATCCGCCGCTTCGCCGTCGATGTCTGCGCCTTGCTGCTCCCAAGCACTTATGGCGCTATTCCATGCGTAAATACGAACGTGACCGGACAAATCGCCGTTGCCGTCGTTACCATTCGCCCCAATGGCAACGGTCGTGCCGTCGGAGGAAAGAGAAACGCTAATGCCGCTATTATCACCCGCCGCTTCGCCGTCGATGTCTTGGCCAAACTGCGTCCAACCCATCACGCAGCTTCCATCGTCGTCCGTTGCCGTTTCATCATAATTTTCAGCTTCGATGTCCGTACATCCAGCAATTTCGAACTCATTACAGATACCATCAGCATCTGTATCTATCACACAAATACCATCGCAGTTGTAACCAGATTCGGCTATTGACCCCTCGCAATCACACGTTCCTTCTGCGAAACCAACCCCTCCGCACACCCCGCATTCATCTGAGTAGAGGCAAGAGCCATCATCCTCAGTTACCGTAGGGTTGTAGTTACAGGCCTCCGGGTCTGTGCAACCCGGACACGTACCAAATTCACACGTGTCATTGGCTGCTATTGTCGCCGTGGGGTCATAATTGCATGCAAACTCATACATACACCCTGCGCAGGACTCGTACTCACAAGAGACATCGCCAAGAGTAGCCTCTGGATCGAAATTACAGGCCTCCTCATCCATACATCCTGCGCATGATTGAAACTCACACGTGCCGTCGTTCTCTGTGGCTTCCCCATTGAAATTGCATGCCTCAATCTCTGTGCATCCATATATCTCATCCTCAAGGCATACGCCATCGCTATCCTCATCGCTAAGACATTGCCCTTCGCAATCGACATAGTCAAAGCCATATAAATCGAAAGGGTACTCACATGAGCCGTCTTCCTGTATTGCCTCTGAATCGTAATTGCAGGCTACCTCATCCGTACATCCGGGGCAATAGAAAACACAAGACCCGTCATCACTTGTTGCTTCCAGATTATAGTTACAAGCATTTGCAAAGGGACAACCGTATATGATACACGAGCCGTCGTCGACATTCGATTCAGGGTTATAGTTCGCCGCGTTCTCATCGGTGCAGCCATCTACAATCTGCGGACACGAAAAATAATACACCCGAACGTGACCGGAGTTAGGGCCGTTGCCGTCCCCAATAGCAACGGTCGTGCCATCGGAGGAAAGGGAAACGCTCCCGATCCCGCCGATTATATAACCAGCCGCTTCGCCGTCGATGTCAACGCCATGCTGTTCCCAAGCACTTGTAGCGCTATTCCATGCGTAGATACGAACGTGACCGGAGTTAGTGCCGTTGCCGTCGTTACCTTTCGCCCCAATAGCAACAGTCGTGCCGTCGGAGGAAAGGGAAACGCTATAACCGCTATAATCAACCGCCGCTTCACCGTCGATGTCAACGCCTTGCTGTTCCCAAGCACTTGTAGCGCCATTCCATACGTAAATACGAACGTGACCGGAGTTTTCGCCGTTGCCGTCGTTAAAATACGCCCCAATAGCAACTGTAGTGCCGTCGGAGGAAAGAGAAACGATGTAGCTCATATCACCAGCCGCTTCGCCGTCGATGTCATCGCCTTGCTGTTCCCAGGCACTTGTAACGCTATTCCATGCGTAAATACGAACGTGACCGGAGCCTGGGCCGTTGCCGTCGTTATAAGGCGCCCCAATAGCAACGGTCGTGCCGTCGGAGGAAAGGGAGACGCTCCTGCCGCTTTCATCAAACGCCGCTTCGCCGTCGATGTCTGCGCCTTGCTGATCCCAAGCACTCGTAGCACTATTCCATGCGTAAATACGAACGTGACCAGACCAAGAGCCGTTGCCGTCGTTCTGTTGCGCCCCAATAGCAACGGTCGTGCCGTCCGAGGAAAGGGAAACGCTAGTGCCGCTAATATCATCCACCGCTTCGCCGTCGATGTCAGCGCCTTGCTGTTCCCAAGTACTTGTAGCGCTATTCCATGCGTAAATACGAACGTGACCGGAGTCAACGTCGTTGTCGTCGTTACCCCAAGCCCCAATGGCGACCACGGTGCCGTCGGAGGAAAGAGAAACGCTCCCGCTCCAGCCGCTCTGATCAAACGCCGCTTCGCCGTCGATGTCAGCGCCTTGCTGATCCCAAGCACTTGTGGCGCTATTCCATTCGTAAATACGAACGTGACCAGACCAAGAGCCGTTGCCGTCGTTCAATGGCGCCCCAATAGCAACGGTCGTGCCATCGGAGGAAAGGGAAACGCTCCCGCCCCAGCCGCTCTGATCAAGCGCCGCTTCGCCTTCGATGTCAGCGCCTTGCTGGATCCAATCCGAAGCGACAAAACATGAACCATCATCTTCTGTAGCTAGAGGATCGAAGTTACAAGCCCCAATATCTGTGCAGCCCTCAATAGCACAAACACAATCGTCTTCTGAATCCCAAATACCGTCTCCATCTAAGTCTTGCTCACCAAAAGAACTGAGCAAAACAAGTAAGTCGTTGACGTTAACAAAACCGTCACAATTCACGTCAGGACTGAAGCAGTCGTCACCGTCAAGCCAAGGACCATCCTCTTCATCCCCGAAGTAGCTGAGCATCCCTAGAAGGTCATTTACGTTGACAAATCCATCACAATTCAAGTCTGGATTCTCACAATCATCCTGCGCATTGAGGTTCAACCCCAACGCAACGGAAAACAAAATGAAAAGGATTCGTTTCATGACAGTTCTATCTGAATGGAATATACGAAATATCAATGCAAATACCATTCAAGCACCCTCACAGCCTCGGCAGTACCCTAGCAATTGTGGCTTTGTACCCACGCATTTTGAGGACTTCAACCCACTCCTTTTGGCTCGGACTGACTCGGCCTAATCCACCGTTTTGATGAGAATAAACAAGGGCGCTAACAAAGGGGGGCCGCTAATCCTTGCCTAAAAAATGGGGCCAGCTAATCCAGCCTTTGTTCTTATATTTCTTGTATGGATCACCTGGAATATCTGCTGGGCGATTACCCTCGTCTACAAACAAGCGCCATTCCTTCCTAGTACTCAAGCCGAAAGGCCTCATCTTATTGCGAGCAGATTCATAATTCAAGAACTTTTTCATTTGAGGTTGTAGGGAAAGAGTCCTTAGGAAGTCTCCCCACCCTTTCCATCCATTTTCCTTGTATTTAAGCTGCGGGTTAGATGGAATATTGCTAGGTCGTGCTCCGGATTTACAAAATTCTCTCCACTCGGTCCTAGATTTTATTCCTTGTTTTAAGGCATAGTCACTACACTCGGAGTAACTGACAAATTCTCTGTTCTGATTTGCAATGGAGCCTGTCCCTAGAAAGTCACCAATTCCCTGCCACCCGGTTTCTTTATAGCTATCGTGGGGAGCCTGAGGTAAAAACTCGGGGAAATCATCAGAGCATCTAAACTCATCCCATTGACTCGTGCTTGTAAAGCCCTGTTTTCGAGTATAGCGACGTGCCTCTTCAAAGTCCAAAAATCGACTTTGGCCGCGCATTACTTTGCTTCCCAGCCAATCTTTCATGTCAATCCACCCTTCATTGCAATATGTAATATTCGGGGCCTTTGGAATGTTTTCCGGAAGGTTATTTAGAATTGAATACCAGTCCTCCCAGGTTTGGAGCCCCAGTTCTCTGATGTAATCCCTAGCTTTAGCGAATGGTAGGAATTCTCTGTTTTGATTCGCAGTGGAGCCTGTCCTTAGGAAGTTTCCCCACCCTTTCCATCCATTTTCCTTGTACTCAAGCTGCGGATTAGATGGAATATTGCTAGGTCGTGCTCCGGACTTACAAAATTCTCTCCACTCGGTCCCAGACTTTATTCCTTGTTTTAAGGCATAGTCACTACACTCGGAGTAACTGACAAATTCTCTGTTCTGATTTGCAATGGAGCCTGTCCCTAAAAAATCCCCCCAACCTAGCCATCCATTTCTGTTGTATACTCTGCTAGGGGCCTTAGGTATTCCGCTAGGTAAATTATTCGAAAGTAACCACTTGAACCAATCATCTTTTTTTTTCAGCTCTAACGCATGGGCAAAATCCCTCGCCTCCGCAAAAGACATCCAGACATAGCGTCCTAGGTTGTCCCACAACCGAATATCCAACTGCTCAGACAATTGAGATTCGTCGATATGGTCTGAAAACACTTCGAATTGAAATTGATCGCCTGAATCTGAAGTTTTGCGATTCTTTTCTGGTTGGTTTTTATCTTTGAAATGCTCAATAATGCGTTCATCATTTGAAGCTAGTCCTCTGACTACAGCAAGAATCTCATTGAAATTTTCATTGTCAATTTCCCCTGTTTCTTCATCGTAGATGACGGGCAAAACCACGTAACCCCAATCTTTGCCTTTCTTCTTCCGAAGCGCTCGGCCCAAAGCCTGCACAATGTCCACTTTGCTCTTACGGGGATCAGCAAAGACAATGCAGTCAATATTAGGCACATCAACCCCTTCTGTGAGGCAGCGTGCATTGGTGATTAGCGAGCGTTCCGATCGTGCAAATTCCTGCACAATTTCATTACGCTTCGTTGTGGGAACTTTCCCTGAAACTGTGAAGGTGTCTATCGGTTGGTACTCATACGAGTCTGTGATGTACGTCTGAAGTTCCTTGTTTCGTTTGGCTTTATCAATCGACAAATGAAAGGACACCGCATTTCGAATGGGAAACCGCTTCATAGCCTTTCTAAGCGCAAGCATAGAGGCCAATGACCTAGCTTCTGTCTCCTTGCCCCACTTGGCATTCAACTCAATGAGGTTATTCTCCTGAATGAACTTGGCTACCTCGGACTCTTGCACCTCAATGGTGACCACCTTGTAGTCTGTTAGTAATTCGAGTTCTATCGCCTCTTTAAAGGTCATCTGGGTGAATGTCTCACCATACACCTCATCATCGTCCATGGAGATGATGTCATCCTTCGAGCCCGCATAGAATCGCTCTGTCGCGGTCATGAAGATTCGGTGCTTGATTTGAATGTTTTCTTCAAAAAGCAGATGGCTAAACAACTTGTCTTTTGCACCAACTGTTTTATGTGCCTCATCGAATATTCCAACATCAAATTGCACGTCACAATTTCGAGCCGCCTCGGCAATTACGCGACCACTCTGATAGGTGGTGAAAACTACTTTTTTATCATCTGCGTTGTCTTGCAGCCAAGTTTCTATGGAGTCCAAATTGGTCTCACATGGCACCCCCAAATCATTGTGATACATCACAACATCATCCCCGCGACCAATCCCTTCATCAGAACAAATGCAGATCCACTTCACCTTCTGACCATTCGCTGCGCATTCCCTCAAGTAAACCTCAATGGTCTGCTTTACCAAAGACAAACTTGGAACAGCAACCAAGGTGTTCTTTGCCCCTAACGAATCAATCATCCAGTACCCCGTTAGGCTTTTTCCAGCTCCACATGGGAATATCAGCTTGCCTCGGTCATTTCCCTCCTTCACGAAGTGCTTTGACGCGGCTTCAATCGCTTTTCTCTGGTGCTCGCGAGGTTTGTACGGCGTGATTGATTCTATGGCTCCTGATTGAGCCTTGCGAAGCCTTTTAAAAAAGGTTTCATCAAGCCGATTCCAGGTATCAGAGAGGATTCGCTGAATCTGTTTCGTGTTCTTGCTAACCTTTTCAAAATTGGCTGTCATTCCATTCGCACTCGAACAGATATACCCCAACGAAATACGATCGTTACTCTCAAGTACGGATAAGAAAGTAGCAACCTCACGGAACGACACATTCGCATGATGATTCGTATGATACTTGCACTGTACTGCGTGGTACTCTTTGCCTTTCTTCAAAAGCAAATCAATTCCCAAGTCTTGATCAGGTAAGTTCAGTTCCTCTTTCACCTGCTGCGGAACATCAGCCCACAGCCAAACCTCTTCATACTGACTTGCATGAACCTCATTCAACCGAAAAAACCAATACGTCAGCTCCTCGAAGGCATCACCTTTCGCCTTCTTACCGAGCGGAGCGAGTGCAGCTTCAAATTCAGCCCAAGAATTGGTGGTGGCGAAGGTCATGATGTGATTTAAGCCGTTACGGTTTTAGGGGTTATAAGCACCGAATTCATTATCTATCTCATCGATAACAAAAATCAATTCTGGAATCCAGTTGATTCTTGGTATTCTTCCAGACTTCAAGCTCGCTTTGTGGTATGCATCTGCTCGATATTTCTGGTATGCCTCCAATCTAGTTTTCACGTCAGGACTTCGGCCGTGTAATTTTTCAACCCAATAGTTGACACACTCTGTTTGAGCCAATTCAAGTTCTTCACCTTCAACCAAGCACTCCACGTCTTTGATAGGTAATTGGCAATCCCTAAAATCATAGTAGCCTCCAAACCCATATTGGTTCCATAGAGACGTAATTTTTTTTGCGCCTTGAGGGTCCCTATCAAATCTCGAAAAATCTATTAGCCCGATCCGTTTGAGCTGTTCAAAATCCAAAGGGGTATTTAACGCTTTATATGTCATCCTGGCATAATGGATGCATGACGCTTCTTTTTCAGACTTCATATTGCAAGAAATGTTTTCGTGGGCCCAACACTCAACTCCACAAGTGTTTTTTTCGTTCAATTAGTGCTTCGGAGTTACTAGCTCTCATCAGAAACATCCTCTGATAACTTTAATGACTCCTCAATATTATTTACGTTGAGCCTGTTTTCGATTACAGCCTTCTTTGTTTCTTTAAAATCTTCGCCCTTTAGTTGATTTATTTCTTTTGCTATTTGATCCGCGGCCTCAGTGAATTTATATCTTGGGTATAGACCTTCAAAGCATTCTAGAATGGCCTCGAATAACAACTCATCGTTTGCGCCCTCCTTAACCTGTTCCAGGGCTTTTCGCAATATTTTTCTGTATCTAATTTTTGAAAAGTCATCATGCAGGCGACGGTCGCCAATCGACCTACAGTGATTAAAAGATTGGTTAAATCCGATATTGCTTATGACAATATCCACCCTTGAAACCTTCTTTTTAAATAAGCCAAACATGTGAAGTAGATTTTGAGCGATTCAAATGATTAGAGCAAACAAAACTTAAAAAAAATTTAGGAAAATCTTCCAGATCATAACCAATCCTACACCAAAGTTAATCCACGTAGATTGTTTAGTCTTTGGCTCCACGTTTTGGTCACCAGTCCTAGAATCAACCATCTTTGAAGAACGCTGAGCCCAAGCTCCAAAGATTGAGCCAAGTAAATATCCCAGGATTAAATCATAATCGTAAACGGTGACCCAAGCTAAGTAAGAGGCGACTGCTGCTAATGCAATTTGAGGGGCTTTGGTATTCTTCAATGCCTCAGTAATTAATGGCGGAATGAAATACATTCCTGCAATACAGCCAGTTAGTTGAACCCAGTCTCCCGGGGTGTCTAATAAATCCATCGTTCGTAATTACTTATTTAAATGTGCTTTACGGCGTTAATGAATCTTGCGTCGAATCAGTGAACATCCCAGTATCTTTCAATTGACCGTTTTGGTCATACAATTTCCAGAATTTATCTTCGAAATCAATCTCTTTCTTAATCTGGCCATTAGGGAAATAACTTCGAACTACGGGGAAACCGTCATCAAACATCAGCTGGCCAGTTTCGTAGTAAAACACCCCTAGGCCGTTTCTTTCGCCTTTAGAGTAGCTCACTTGGTTTTTGAGTTGGCCATTTTTGTAATAGATGCTGCTGAGGCCGTCTAACTCACCTTTAGAGTAGTTAGCCTCGTATCGCCAACCATCTTTTAGCTGAGTTCGAAAGAGCCCGGTTATTGGTTCATTATTAGTCCTACTAACCAACAAGCTATCTGTAGCTGTGAAGTAAACATCTCCTTCAGAGTATGCTAATTCACTGCAGCCGCTGCATAGCATTGCTGCTGTTGCCAAAACTATAATTCTATTCTCAATCATAAGTTTGCTCCTCAAGATTCCTGGGCTTCTTCAAGGACAATAGTTACAGTTGAACCCGAAAGAATAATTACGAGCTTCCTCAGCATATTGTGACGCTTCTTGAGCTTCAACCTCAGCATTTTCGGCATATTCGGCGGCATCTCTCGCAAAGTCGGCCGCAACTCTCGCAAAATCGGCGGCATCACTCGCATCTTCGTACGCACGGTTGGCCTCGTATTCAGCGCCCTCTGCATATCCTATGGCTACTTCAATTCTAGTTTGGAGGTACCAGTTGTGGGTGAATAGCCCCGCGAATGCCATAACGAAGAGAAGAGGCTTGAGTTTTAGATTTTTCATCAGGAAAATTTAGTGTTGAAATATACCAAAACCGTAAACAAGAAACTCAGGGGCTGATGCAATAGCCGTAACTCCTGCAGACTTGAATGAATACCACGTCAACGAGTTCACGACTGGCGTTGAGAGTTTGATCTTCGAAATATTCAATTTGTGCCAATACCTCGGTGCAGAATTATCGCATCCAACTACCCTTCAGTCGTATCAAACCAACTCGGTTTCTTGATGGCAGTCTCGTCCTTAATCGTATGAATACTGCCCTTCGGTAAAACGAACGCAAGCAGCTTGGTCATAGCATGCAAATAGGCCCGCTTATCCGACTCAAACACCTCCTTCAGAGCAACCTCAAGGTTTGAAGATTGACCTTCTAAAATTTCCACGAGTACTCTCTTGGAGTCTGCGGTTGTCTTGTTGGGTATT
>Ga0209223_10006086_pt1 | contig 10476 bp, 10 predicted proteins | sample COG_06_FD_184750 | JGI IMG/M metagenome (GOLD analysis project Ga0209223, IMG submission 184750) | Pelagic Microbial community sample from North Sea - COGITO 998_met_06 (SPAdes) (version 2) | ecosystem: Environmental > Aquatic > Marine > Neritic zone/Coastal water | place: Helgoland, sampling...
TGAAGAAATTTTATTAGAATTTTTAAATAACGGATTAAAAAAAGAGCTATTTAAAAAAAGTATGATAAAAGGAACGATAATATTTGATAAATATGTTTTCAAAATAATGATATCACAATTAAAAAAATTTGCGCAAACATACATAAAAATTTAATTATCTGTAAATCAATTGATTATCTCTTAATCTTATTTTTTTTTAGCCATGAAGTATATTGTCTTTTGTTTCTATTGTGTTGTGAATTCGTATTTGCAAAAATATGATAGCCAGGTCTGCTTACATCTGCAACAAAAAATAAATACTTATGATCTTCTAAATTTAAAACTGATTCAATAGAGCTTATATCTGGCATGTAAATTGGACCTGGGGGCAAACCCTTATTTCGGTAAGTATTGTAAGGAGATTTTATTCTCAAATCTTTGTACAAAACTCTTCTTATTTTTGAATCAAAACCTTTTTTTTGTTTTATTGTATAAATTACTGTTGGATCTGCTTGCAATTTCATTTTTTTCTTAAGTCTATTATAGTATACACCTGAAATAGTGGGTCTTTCATCCACTTTAGGAGTTTCCCTTTGAACAATTGATGCCAAAACAGAAACTTCAACAGGACTTAAACCATAAGACTGTGCTTTGGTTGATCTAGAATAGTTCCAAAATAATTTGAATTGTTTTAGCATTTTATCTCTAAATTGATCTGCACTTGTGTTCCAATAGAATTCATATGTATCAGGTAAAAAAATAGCAAAAACAGAATGTTTATTTAAACTATTTTGATATAAAAATTCTTTATTCATAAAAGATTCCATAAGACTGATGCTATCAGCCTCAATTATTTTTGAAACCTTGGAAGCTAAAACCTCTATTCTCTCAATATTATTAAAGGTAACTTTAACTGGAATATTGTTTGATCTAAGAGAATTGATAATATCGTTATTTGAAAAACCTTTTTTAATTTGATATTTACCTGCTTTAATATTACTTAAGTATTCTTTCTTTTTAGCAGCTTTAAAAAAAGTAATGGTATCTAATAAATAAGGATTCAATTGTTTTTTTAAGTTATCAGATCCAGTTCCAGTTGGAATATGTAAATAAATTTTTTCTTGTTCAAAACTTGTGTTTCCTAAATAAAAAACCTTGTAATTATTAATCAAGAATGCTAAAACAAAAAACAAAAAACAAACAGCTCCTAAACCTACTGCAATATTATATATATATTTTTTTTTCAATTATTTAAATTATAATATATCCCTCAAAAACAAATTCTACATCACCTGAAAGGATAATTTTTTCAAATCCATCTGCTTTAGGCTTAAATTTTACATTTAATATACCACCTTTTGTATTAATTTTTATTTTTTTCAAATTAGTTAATCCTAATTTATACATAGCTAAAGCTACAGCAGTGACACCAGTTCCACATGATAAAGTTTCATTTTCAACTCCTCTTTCATAAGTCCTGACATAAAACTCTGAATCTGAAATCACTTTTACAAAATTCACATTAACCCCTGCTTTTTTAAATTTAGAATTATACCTAATTTTACTTCCATGATCAAATACGTTAAAATCATCTAATTCATCTACAATTTTAATGTAATGAGGAGATCCAGTATCTATAAAAAGATCACTTTCAAAATATTTAACTTTTTTCACATCTTTCATAGAAAGAGAAATTAAGTCACCTAAAATAGTTGCATAATGATTTCCATCAAATGCATCAAAAATTGCTTCATCTTCAATCATGCTATTGTTTTGAGCAAACTTAACAGAGCATCGTGCCCCATTTCCGCACATAGACCCTAAACTTCCATCAGAGTTAAAATATATCATGTCAAAATCAGTTTTTTTTGAGGGATTTATTAGAATTAACCCATCAGAACCGATACCAAGTTTTCGATTACATAAACGATTAATTAAATTCTTATCATTAATTGGAAAATTCAAAGCCTTATTATTTATAATAATAAAATCATTTCCTGTACCTTGATATTTTTGAAATTTAATTTTCATTGTAATAGTTCACGAAGATAAAAAAAAGTAGATGTTGTTAAAATGTAGTTAAAATATATTTTTCTATAATTTAAAAAATTATTTTTGATGTAAAATTTAATTAAAATGAAAAAAATAATTTATTCTCTTACAATTTCAATTTTTGGGGGGATTACTGCCCTGTTTATTCACAATTTGAATTTTGATCATAATAAATCAAACTATAACGAGACATATGAAATGATTAAAAAAGAATTTTTATCTAAAAATAATTCTGTTAATACTTCTTATGACTCTAGTTTATCAATAAAGTCCAATTCTAATGTTGATTTTACATTGGCCGCTGAAAAAACAATACACACAGTAGTGCATGTTAAGAATACTAGTATATCAAATGGGTCTTCATCAATGTGGGACTATTTTAATAATAACAGAAGTGATAGAACAAGAATTGGAATGGGTTCTGGTGTTATAATTTCAAAAGATGGTTATGTGATTACAAATAATCACGTAATTGAAAATGCATCTACCATAGAAATAACGACAAACAACAATAAAACCTACAAAGCTAGTTTGTTAGGTTCTGATGAAGTTGCAGACATTGCAGTGTTAAAAATTGATAGCAACGAAACATTTCCATACATAAGATTTGCAGATTCAGATCAAACGAAAATTGGAGAATGGGTTTTGGCGGTAGGCAATCCTTTTAATTTAACCTCTACAGTAACTGCTGGAATTATAAGTGCAAAGTCTCGTGATTTGAATGATTATGACTCTAAAAATCAGTCATTTATCCAAACTGACGCAGCAGTTAACTCAGGAAATAGCGGTGGAGCTCTCGTTAACACTACAGGAGATTTAATCGGAATAAATACAGCCATCACAAGTGGAACTGGAGGATTTGTGGGCTATTCTTTTGCAGTTCCCAGTAATGTAGCAAGAAAGATATTCGAAGATATTATTGAATTTGGAAATGTTCAAAAGGGGTTACTTGGAGTTACTGGATTTGGTTTAAATTCTAGAAATGCTGATCAATTAAATATATCATTAACTGAGGGATTTTATGTAAATGATGTAGATCCTTCTATGGGTGCAGCACTTGCAGGAATAAAAAATGGAGATGTTATTTTAAGTTTGGATAAATTAGAAATTAATAAATTTTCTGATCTATCTGGGTATTTAAGCACCAAAAGACCTGGAGATGAAGTATTAGTAGGGATTGTTAGAAATAATGAAACGATTAAGCTAAAAGTTACATTAGAAAAAAATGAGAATGTTGAATTCTACGGAATGCAGTTAAAAAACATGTCAAAAGAAGAGTTAAAAGATTTAGATTTAAATTACGGCGTAAGAGTTTTGAATCATAGAAATAATACATTATATAGAATGGGTATTGCACCAGGATATGTCTTAACCGAAATTAATGGGGAAGAAATTAAAAATACAGCAGAAATCTCTGGGCTAGAGAAAAAATTAAAAATTAATCAAATTACTTTTGTTAGTCCTCAGGGCGAAAAAGAAAAGTTAATATTTGAATAAACATGATAAGGATAGATATAATAAGTGTTTTGCCTCAATTAATTGAAAGTCCTTTTAATGCTTCTATTATAAAAAAAGCCATTGAAAAAGAAATAGTAGAAATTTTCTTCCATGATTTAAAAGATTACGGGTCTAAAAAAAGAAAGCAAGTTGATGATTACCAATTTGGTGGTGGATCTGGAATGGTAATGATGATTGAACCAATCAAAAAATGTATTGATAATTTAAAAAAACAAAGAGATTATAAAGAAATTATTTACATGACACCTGATGCAGAAATATTAAATCAAAAAATAGCAAATAAGTTATCTTTAAAAGGAAACTTAATTATTCTTTGTGGCCATTATAAGGGAGTTGATCAAAGAGTAAGGGATAAATTAATAACTATGGAAATATCTATTGGAGATTACGTGCTTTCTGGTGGAGAACTCCCTGCGGCAGTATTATGTGATTCCATAATTAGATTAATTCCTGGTGTGTTAGGTGACGAAACATCAGCACTGAGTGATTCTTTTCAAGATGAAATGCTAGCTCCTCCAGTTTATACAAGACCTGCAAATTTTGACAACATAAAAGTTCCTGAAGTCTTACTCTCAGGAAATAAAGCTAAAATTGAAAAATGGAGAGAAGAAAAGGCTTTAGAAAGAACGAAAAAAATTCGTCCAAATCTTTTTAATTAACATAATTTCTTTGAAAGAAAAAAAAATAGTAAATTCGCAATCCATTTGATATAACCGCTGACGATAATCGTGCATGTTGTAACAATTGACTTTAAATTTTTCAAAATGGAATCTTTAGTAAAATTTGTACAAGATGAATTTGTTACAAAAAAAAAGTTGCCAAACTTCAAATCAGGTGATACCATAACTGTTTTTTATGAAATTAGAGAGGGAGAAAAAGTTCGTACTCAGTTTTTTAAAGGAGTAGTTATTCAGAAAAAAGGAACTGGCTTAACCAAAACTTTCACAATCAGAAAAATGTCTGGCACAATTGGAATTGAAAGAATTTTTCCTCTCAATTTACCAACAATTAAAAAAATAGAAATTAATAAAAGAGGTAAAGTAAGAAGGTCTAGAATATTTTATTTTAGGAATTTAAGAGGTAAAAAAGCTAGAATAAAAGAAATTAAAGTTTAATTTCGCCACTTTTCATGAAAAAAATTATCGTTAAAAACCCTATAGTAGAATTAGATGGTGATGAAATGACCAGAATAATCTGGGATTTTATTAAAACTAAACTTATTCTTCCTTATTTAGAAATTGATATTAAGTATTTTGATCTTGGAGTAAAAAATAGAGATTTTACTGATGACCAAATTACAATTGATTCTGCTGAAGCAATTAAAAAATATAATGTAGGAATCAAATGCGCTACCATCACACCTGATGAAGATAGAGTTAAGGAATTTACTCTGAAAAAAATGTGGAGATCCCCTAATGGTACTATTAGAAACATTGTTGGAGGAACTGTATTTAGAGAACCAATAATAATGAAAAATGTTCCTAGGTATGTTCAGGGATGGATTAAACCTATCTGTATTGGAAGACATGCGTTTGGAGATCAGTATAAGGCTACTGATATTGTCACCCACGGCAAAGGAAAACTTACTATGACTTTTACCCCTGAAAATGGCAAACCTGAAAAATCATGGGAAGTTTATAATTTTCAAGAAGATGGAATTGCAATGAGCATGTATAATATAGATTCCTCAATTTTCGGATTTGCAAGATCTTGTATGAATCAGGCCTTAACAAAAAAATGGCCATTATATTTATCTACAAAAAATACTATTTTAAAAGCTTATGACGGCAGGTTCAAAGATATTTTTCAGGAGGTTTATACTACAGAATTTAAGGATAAGTTTAAAAAAGCTGGGATTACTTATGAACATAGATTAATTGATGATATGGTCGCTGCAGCAATGAAATGGAATGGTGGGTTTGTTTGGGCATGTAAAAATTATGATGGTGACGTTCAATCTGATACCGTTGCACAAGGTTTTGGTTCGTTAGGACTTATGACCTCAACACTTGTTACCCCTGATGGCAAAACTATGGAAGCCGAAGCTGCCCATGGAACTGTAACTAGACATTATAGAGAACATAAGAAAGGTAATGAAACATCCACAAACCCAATTGCATCTATATTTGCTTGGACAAGAGGCCTTGCTCACAGAGGAAAATTAGATAATAATAGTAAGTTAGTGAGTTTTTGCAAAGATCTTGAATCAATTTGTATTGAAACTGTTGAAAGTGGAAAAATGACAAAAGACCTAGCTATTTTAATTCACGGTAAAGACTTAAATAGAACTCACTATTTAAATACTCAAGAATTCTTAGATTCTATAAAAAATAATTTAGAGTCAAAAATTAAATAATTTTAATTTAATTACACGGCATAATTATTGTTATTTTGTCTGTAATAAATTTATTTATGCATCGCTTAAAATTATCTTATTTAAATATAATATTTTTAATTTTTTCATTTATTAGCTATTCTCAAGAAAACTTTACTTTAAATGGTTATGTATTAGATGAAAATGATAATGAATCCATAATTGGAGCAAATATTATAATTCCGAATATTGATGCTGGGACAATTACAAATACTTACGGTTTTTTTTCAATTACAATTCCAAAGGGGAACTATGAGTTACAAATAAGCTCTTTAGGCTATAAAAACATTACAACAAAAATAGATCTTATAAAAAATGTCAATACCACATTTTTCTTAAGTGAAAATGTAGAAAATTTAGAAGAAGTTATTTTAGTGAAGGACATTGAAGAGATAGATATAACAAAACCTATAATGAGTTTAAGTGTTTTATCATATCAAACTATAAAACAAACCCCTGTTTTATTTGGAGAATCAGATGTCTTAAAAACAATTCAGTTACTTCCCGGTGTATCAAATGCTGGAGAGGGTACAGGTGGATTTAATGTTAGAGGAGGAGCTGCAGATCAAAACTTAATTTTATTTGATGAAGCCATTATATACAGTTCATCTCACTTATTTGGTTTATTTTCTATTTTTAATTCTGATGCAATTAAAGAGATTAAGCTCTTTAAAGGAGGTATACCTTCCTCCTATGGTGGAAGACTTTCTTCAGTACTAGATGTTTATCAAAAAGACGGCAACAGTAAAAAACATAAATTAAGTGGTGGGATTGGAGTGATTTCTAGTAGATTATTAGGAGAAGGTCCGATAAAGAAAAATAAAGGTTCTTATTTGATTGCAACAAGAGGGTCATACGCACATCTATTCTTAAAATTTACAGACATTGAAAACGTTGCATACTTTTATGATATTAACAGTAAATTAAACTATAAACTCGATAATAAAAATACTATTTTTTTTTCAGGGTATTTTGGTAGAGATAAATTTAAACTTAGTAATACATTTTCTAATACTTACGGCAACTCAACATTTAACCTAAGATGGAATCATTTAATTAATGAAAAAACATTTTCTAATACTTCATTAATTTTTAGTGATTATTATTATGGTTTAACACTAGATTTCATTGGATTTGACTGGGATTCAGGGATTAAAAACCTAAACATAAAGTATGATTTAAAAAATTATTACTCAAATAATATGCAATTCAACTATGGCTTAAACTCTATTTATTATGAGTTTAACCCGGGTGAAATAAAACCTATTAATGAATCTGGAATTAATTATACGAAACTTGATAGAAAATTTGCTACAGAAAATGCAGCATATTTTGATGTAATTCATAAAGTTTCCACAAATGTGTCAATGAGATATGGTTTTAGATTAAATCAATTTTTAAGATTTAAACAAAATGGTCTAAATAGGTATTTGAACGAGAACCCAGTGATTTTTGATCAAAATTTAGGTATTTATAAACAAGGCGAAATAATTGGAGAATACCTAAATCCCAACAATTCAAAAACTATTAAATCCTTTTACAATTTCGAGCCAAGATTTAATATTTCATATAATTTTAATAATCAATCTATTAAAGCCAGTTACAACAGACTAAATCAATACATTCATTTAATTTCGAATACAAATGCTCCAGCTCCTCTTGATGTTTGGGCTCCGAGTGGACCATATTTAAAACCTCAAAGATTAGATCAAATTGCATTTGGTTATCACTCGAATTTAAAAAATGACAATAAAATAGAAACTGAATTTTTTTATAAAAAAATTAAAAATAGACTCGATTATATTAATGGAGCTGATTTAGTTGCTAATGAGGCAATCGAAAGAGTTTTATTAAATGGGCAGGCAAGAGCGTATGGAATAGAATTTTTGTACAAGAAAAACAAGGGACGTCATAACTTTTGGATAGCTTATACTTTCTCTAAATCGGAGCAAAAGACAATTGGACGAAACTCAATTGAAACTGGCATCAATATGGGAAATTGGTACAATACACCCTACGATAAAACACATGATTTAAGCTTTGTTTCTAATTATAAATTAAATGAAAAATTAACATTCAATACAAATTTTATATTTCAAACAGGCCAACCAGTAACTTATCCAATAGGTCAGTATACCTACATGAACTTAAATGTGCCTAATTATGGTACGCGAAATTCAAACAGACTTCCAAATTACCACAGACTTGATATCTCTCTAACTCTAGTTCCTAATAAAAATAAAAAAAGAGATTATAAAAGCGAATGGGTATTTGGAATTTACAACATTTATAATAGAGAAAATGCAAATTCTATAACATTTCAACAAAACGAAAAAACATTAAAAAATGAAGCAATTCAATTATCTATTTTTGGAATTGTTCCAAGTATTTCCTATAATTTTAAATTTTAAATGAAAAAATATTTTTTTTACATAACAATTATAATATTCTTTAGCTGTGAAAAAGTTATCACTATAGAATCAAATTATTCGGACGAAAGAATTGTTTTTGATGCATCAATTTTTAAAAATATAAATGAAAAGTTTGCAACTGCAGTAGTAAAAGTAAATAAAACGGCTCCATATTTTGAAGAAAATAATACGGAAATTGGTAATGCAAACGTTTATATCAAAACTAAAAATGGAAATATTGATTTAGATTATGACTCCAAAAAAAAATATTATACAAATACAATTAATTACATAAATTTTGAGGAAGATTATGAACTCTTTGTAAAACACGATGAACAAAATTATTATTCTTATGAAAAATTAATTCAAATCCCCGGAATTGAATCTGTAGAATTTGGAGAAAGAAAATCACTTAATAAAGATGAAATTGAATTGCTCATAACTTTTACTGATCCTATAGGAATTGGAGATTTTTATCTTTGGAAATTTGGACCAAAAGGAAATGAAAAACAGTATGATTATTTAGTTTCAAAGGATCTTTATAACGATGGAAACCAATTCACTTTTTCTTTTTTTATTGATAAGACTGAGTATTTTCAAAAAAATGATATTGTTATTGTAGAAATGAGTGGTCTTACGGAAGAAGGTTTTAATTACCTTAATGTATTAACGGCGCAAGCTGGAACACAAAATGGTAGACCTTTTTCTTCTGCAAGCTCAATTATTAGAGGAAATATTATAAATCAATCTAATTTAGAAAAATTTCCACTTGGATACTATAGAGTTTCTGAAATTGATTATTTTAGTATATCAAAAAAAGATGCGCCTGATGGACTTTTTGATTAAAAGATAATTAATGAGCTTTGATAAAATAACGGAATCTGATTCTAAATATGATAACTTAGAAAAAAAATCTGTTAAACAACTTTTAAAAATTATAAATTTTGAGGACCATTCTGTTGCAAATTCCGTAAAAAAAGTAATTCCTAAAATAAACATACTTATAAATAAAGTAATTTCTCAATTAGAAAGAGGAGGAAGACTTTTTTATATAGGTTCAGGCACAAGTGGAAGATTAGGCATAATTGATGCTTCCGAATGCCCTCCAACCTTTGGAGTGAGTCCAGATTTAGTTATTGGCATTATTGCAGGAGGTGATAAAGCAATAAGAAATAGTATAGAAAATGCAGAAGATAAATTAAATCAAGGATGGAAAGATCTTCTAGAATATAATATTTCTAATAAAGATTTTGTTATTGGTATTGCTGCTTCAGGAACTACACCTTATGTAATTGGGGCATTAGAGAATTGTAATAAAAATAAAATTCCAACAGGATGTATAACCAACAATCCTGGAACTACAATTTCATTAATTTCTGATTATCCTATTGAAGCTATTGTGGGTCCGGAGGTCATAACTGGGAGTTCAAGAATGAAGGCTGGTACTGCTCAAAAGCTTATTTTAAATATGATTTCAAGTTCAGTTATGATTAAGTTAGGTCATATTAAAGGCAACAAAATGATAGATATGCAACTGACTAATAAAAAACTTTTAAAAAGAGGAACTTTTATGGTTATGAAAGCTCTAGATATATCTCAGCGTAAAGCATCTATACTTTTAAAAAAATATAAAGGAATCAGAAAGGCTATAAAAATGCATAAAAATGAAGTCTAATCTTTTAAAGAAGGGATTCAAAAATATTTTTTTATCACTTTTTTTAATGTTTATTGGTCCGACCCTGCTCTTTCAATCATTTAAGAATCAAGATCACCCTTGGTTTGAAGGAGTATTATCTTTTAGCATTCTAATATGTATTTGTTCAATATTTTTTGGGGTAAAAGGATTAAAATACATAATGAATTCAATTTTTCAAAAAAAAAGAAAGTAATGTTGCTAACTGAATCAATGATATTATCTTTGTTATCATAATTTATAAAAAATAATGATTGAAATTACCTTCCCTGACGGAGCTTCAAGATCATATGAGATTAATTCAAGTCCATATGAAATTGCTAAATCTATAAGTGAAGGATTAGCTCGAAACATAATATCTGCCAATTTCAATAACAAAACAATTGAAACAACAACTAAACTTAGTGATAGCGGAAATCTTAAATTTTACACATGGAACGATGCTGAGG
>Ga0209223_10006087_pt1 | contig 10475 bp, 9 predicted proteins | sample COG_06_FD_184750 | JGI IMG/M metagenome (GOLD analysis project Ga0209223, IMG submission 184750) | Pelagic Microbial community sample from North Sea - COGITO 998_met_06 (SPAdes) (version 2) | ecosystem: Environmental > Aquatic > Marine > Neritic zone/Coastal water | place: Helgoland, sampling...
CGCGAACCACAAGTCAAAAAGGCCTCGTGGCGCAACTGAATAGCGCACCTGATTACGGCTCAGGAGGTTACAGGTTTGAATCCTGTCGAGGTCACTCTAGCGGAGAATTGGTTAAAATTAACTGGTTCTCCGCTTTTTATTTTTGCTAAATCCTCTGATAATAAAGGGATAGCGGAGAAAATAGAATTTACTCTTTTGGTTTGAACTTTGCCTTTTAACTTGTCGTAACCTATTCCGGATGGAAACACTAAATTTTGTATTTTCTTCTTTTGAGGTAAATCGCCAGAAGTCCATAATTCACTGAGGTTAGAAGACATTTTTAATGCTTTGTCTATTGCTTTTTGAAGGTTTGAACTCGAAATTTCAGAACTGAATAAATTTGACTGTATATTCTTTCTTGAAAAAATTAAAATGATTAAAATATTTAAACGATGAAAACACCAATGCCAATAGACCAGTTGCCAAGCTTCATTGCAAAAAGCAACGGCTCGAACCAGCCAGGATCAAACCCCTGGTTGAAATTTATCATTGTAGGGGGAGTTCTACTCTTGGGAGTAGCAGTTTCCGTATCATTGATGAGAAGAACACAACAGAATACTATTAAAATAAAACCTAAAGAAAATGAAAACGGAAAAGACTAAATCTTCTAATGAAGAGATCCAGAAAATAGTTAAGACAATGATTGGAGCGGTAATTATTGTAGCAGGAGTAACTGCATTGTTGAGATTAAGCAAAATAATGATTGGCGATTTCAAGGAGATGGGGATGTAAATAAATCGCACTTATTCAATTTCATTATTCAGGTCTTAAGGTTGAGCAAAACTGCTTGACCTTTTTTTTTGTTTTTTCAAATATCCTTCTTCTCCATTTTCAAAAAATCAACCATAATACGTCGTTGAATGCCGTTAAACGTCGTTGTACTTCGCTGTTCGTATTAAAACGTCGTTTTCTGGTTAAATAAATATTGAAATACTCTCTTTATTTATCTCGTTTTTCAATATATAATACCTATTTTAGAAACTTCAATTTTCAATTCCTATGAATAGAATAAAAGAAGTCCTTGAAGAAAAGGGTATTAAGCAAACTTGGCTAGCTGAAAAGTTAGATAAAAGTTACAATATGGTGAATGGCTATGTTCAAAATAGGCAGCAACCAAGACTTGAGGTACTAAATGAAATCGCGGTATAATCTTTTTGGAAGATAATTGCATTTTATCTGAAGAAAAAACAAAAACTAATGTTAAATCATTTGTCTATTTGAACCCTAATGCGGATAATCCAGTAAAAGCAACACTTAACAGCTACTTAATGGGACTAGGTAACCAAGTCTACGATAATTTCGAATTCGATAATTATTAATTAAATTCCAATGAGAACCTCAGGAAATATCGTATCAATTAGTGGTTATCTAGGATTTGTTCAAATTCAAGATGATAAAAACTGGATACCATTCGATGCCGCAGGAAGTGATTTTAAGATCGGAGATATTGTCGAATTCGATGTTGTTCTTAGGGAGGTTCCAGGAGCCGAAGAATCTATTGAAGAGGCCAATGGCTTAATTTTGAAGGAAAGGCCAGAATCTCGCAAGGTCAAATTAGCTGAAGCTTCACAACGGCTTAATGTTTCAATCGTAGATCTAATTGAGAAACTAGAAATGCTTAACGGTCAGATATACGAAACGGACCCGGAAAATACAATACCAGCAGAATTATTTGAATCAATATCTAAAGTTTATCTAGAAGAAAAAAAGATTGATAAAGGTGATTCGAAGCCGTTTCTAGAACGCTTTCCAATTGGTACGATTCTCGAGACAAGTATCATTAAGAAAATTAATCCTGGAACATTAGCTATATATATTGATGATGAGGTTTCTGCGACTGTGTCCATTTTGGATTTGGCATGGAATCTTGCCAGAGCTGAACTTTTATATTCAAAGTATAAAGAAGGTGATCAAATTACGGTTGTCGTTCTGGATTACTCTAGACTAAACAAACATGTTCGCTTAAGTATCAAACATTTATTACCGAAGCCTTCTGAGACAGAGCTTTGGAAAGAAGTAAAGCTGGGCAATGTAATAGCTGGTCAAGTAATAGACAATCTCTATAATCGCCAAGTGGTTGAGTTAGAAAATGGTTTGATAGGAGTCTATAATGGTCCAAAATCTACGTCTGACGATTATCAGGTAATAAAGAAGGATAAGTTAACGAATCTCCTTGTCTTATCTTCTCCTACTGATTTCGCTACAGTTCAGGAGGAGAAAAAGAAAGTTATTGCTCCTGCCTCCGATATAAAAACAAAGAATGTTGATCTGAGATCTCATGCAGAATTTAGTAAATCTATTTTTGCGGATTTTGCAGAAGAGGAAGATCTCAACTTCATAAAATCTTCCTTCGAAGTTGAGCCTGATTTGTTCTCTAAGGAAGTTGTTACCACAGGGAAAATACTGATGAATTTTGAATTCGATTCTAACGCATGGTCTTCCTTTCAATCTCAAATAGTACCAGGTCTCTTGAATGTAGACAACTCAATGGGTGAGCATACTAAAAAAGCTATTTCGGATATCGAATTAAGTTCATTCTGGATTAGAATATCTCAAAAGAGAAATTCAGAACTTGATCTATTTACCATATACAATGATAAGCTTAACTTTCATGGTGGAATTACGATGATAGACGAAGATGCTTGTCATTTTAACGTATTCAACGTTTCTTTTGGTCGAGTTAATAAGATGGCTGGTAACGGAAAAAAGAATGGTGCAAAGCACGGATCATTCTTGCTGATCAATGGGGTTTCCATTTCACCACCAGAAAAAAATATAGATGCAGATAGTAGTAAAGAACAGTTGAACTTATATGGTAGACTGAAAATTAAGCATAGAGCATTTGAGATTCTCGAAATACTCAGGGTGAAGACAGGTGAGATCATGAGGAGTGAAGGTGAGGCTCTGCAAATATTTGATAAATTCTTAGAGTATCAGGAATATTATACTCGTTCAAATCAACCTCCACCAGTAGAACTGAAAGACTTAAAGCGAAGCTTTGGCGGAGAATTTGTGAGTTGGGAACTTCCACCTGAGGTGTCAGATTATTTAAGCGATCAGGAAGAGGAAGTATACTTAGACCTGCGCGAAAAAGTCAAATCCACAAAAAAAGGCATAGACTTTGAGTATAAGAAAATTGGATCAGCAAAAGCCGTTGAAAAACTAGATAGATGGAGTCTCTTAGTTGAGGATTCTCTTCCATTAGATGAGGTCAAAGATCTCTATATTCAAAAGAAAGCATCGGTAAGACAATTTCAAATACAACGTGAAATAATTCGAGACTTCTTTGACAAAAAGCTACGTCTGGACCACATAGAAAATCTCTTAGTTAGACCTGAACGAATTATTGAACCAATGGTTCCTGATGTCGATTTCAAGAATCCATTCTTAATATCAACAGAAAAAGAGCAACAGGATAATAATCAGGTCAGGGCTGTCAAAAAGGCAATCGGCAATCAAAATATCTTCCTGATACAAGGCCCTCCAGGAACTGGTAAAACTACAGTGATTGCGGAGGTTGTGAAGCAGCTAGTTGACTCAAATGAAAAGATATTAGTTGCTAGTCAAACCCATATTGCTGTCGACAATGTGCTTGAGAAGCTTGCCTCTGAACAAGAAATGTCTTTACTCAGGATTGGCTCGAAGAATAGAATTCTGGAATCAGTTAAGCATTTTCACCCTAGTGAACAGATCAAATTGTATACAAGTGATTTTGAAATATTTATTGATATACAATCTGAAATAATACAAATGTTTGCTAACGAGCGAGAGCATGAGGAGATTAAAGTTAAAGTTAGATTGCGTGCAGAAGAGTACTCTGATTCAATTCGAGATAAATTAGGTGGATTTAATTATCGTTTAATAGATTTAATTCATCAGAGCAGTGGGAGTTTTGATTTTAATTCGATTTCAACAGTTCTAGATAAATGGAAGACTGATGTTAGCTCAGGTCTTAATGACCTAATTGCACCTTTGTTATATAGTAGTGTCGATGTTGTTTTTTCCACTTGTATTGGAATTAAATCAGATAGAGATTTTGAACAGGGGGAATTCAAATTTGACACAGTAATCATTGATGAGGCAGGTAAGGCCAATCTAGCGGAGTCCCTTGTAGCTGTATCAATGGCAAAAAAAGTGATTTTAGTTGGAGACCAAATGCAATTACCTCCTTACATTGATGGTAACCTGATCGATCCGAAAATAAAAGGGAGTTTTCCAGGGTCAAAATACGGACATCGCTTTTTAATTGAAGATATTGAACATGCATTAAAGACCTCATTTTTTGAATTTTTGGTGAATCGAATAAAAGCTAATGAGTTTCCCACAACAAACATGGAAATGTTGAATTATCAGCATAGGATGCACCCTAATATAGGTCAGTTTGTAAGTAAGTCTTTCTATGGTGGCGAGGTTAATATGGGATCTAGAACGCATTTAAACAGAATTGAATTACCTCCCCCGTTTGACAAAGAAGTTACCTTCATTAATACAGGGTCATATCATAATCCATACGAAGATACCGATGGGTATTCTGCTAGAAACAAAACGGAGGCTTCGACAATTGTACAAAGTGTATTGCCTCAGCTTCGTGCAGGTGGGCTTCAATCTTCTGAAATTGCAGTCATTGCTCCATATAAATCTCAAGTAGCACTTATTAAAAAAGAAATTGATTCATCTCAGAGTCATGAACTTGCTGGAATTGAAGTTTCAACGTTAGATTCATTTCAAGGAATGGAGTTTGACGTAATCGTCTTTAGTTTTACCAGAAGTGCTAAACCTGAACAAGAGAATAAGAAAGTAGGTTTTCTAGATGATGCTAGAAGATTAAATGTAGCCTTTAGTAGAGCAAAGAAGAAACTTATCCTTATCGGGAATGCTTCAACCTTGACTCATCGTTCAAGTCATTTCGACAGATTGTTCAATTACACAAATTTATTTAAAAGTCTCGTTGAACTTAGCAAAGACCCGAATGTTGGTCAATATTGTGATATGACAGACTTCAAGAGCTTAAAGTCACCATTTGAAAGGTTCAAAGAGGACCACCCTTTGGGGTCAACAGCAGAAGGAATTGTTAAGGGAATTGCAGCCTATGGGATTTTTGTAACTATTGACGGACAAGACGGCTTAGTGCATGTTTCTAATCTTTCATATGAAAAGGTTAATCGAGTGTCCGATCTGTATGAAACAGGTCAACCTGTTAAGGTGAAAATAATTAACTTTGATGAGTCAAAAAATAGGATTGAATTCGGTATAAAACAGCTTAGTGAAAAAGCTTCAAGGACAAGTAAAGAAATCAAAAAATCAAAGAAAAAAGGTGTTTCCGACGAAGAATGGGGTCTTCTTAAAACAAAATTGCCAGTAGGAGATATAATAACAGTTCCTATTGCCAATATTGTAAATTTCGGAGTATTCATCAAGCTAAGTGAAGAGCAAGATGGATTGGTTCATGTAACTCAGTTAGACCCATTAAAAAGAAAGGATCTTGAATCTAATTATATAGTAGGAAGTGACATTTCAGTTCTGATATTAAACCATGATGATGATAAGAAACGGGTTGAATTGTCAGAAAGTTTAGCCTTGTTAAAAATGAAAGGACGATAATGCAAAAGTTTAATTTAAATATTGAACAACATTTGAACGATATCCAAGATCGTGGTCAGGGGCAATTGCGCGCTATTCTCTGCTTACAATATCCAATCTATTGTATCCATGCAAAGATTCTTGACTCGACTCCTGAAGAGATGGATAAGTTTGATAAAGCTATTCTTGGACTGATTCGAACTAATTCATTGGATTCGCAATCAATGGCTACTATTCTTGGGACATCTAAAAGACTAGTTCAGGGACGTGTTAACTCAATGGTTATTGAGGGATTCATAATAGACAAATCGAACAGTTTAACGGATAGGGGGGTTGAATTTCTACAAAGTGGTACTGAAAAGAGATTTAAGAAAAGAGAAGTCGATTTTTATTTAGATGGTACCAGCTTGAAGCCCCTAATAAAAGAATTCGCTTGGAATAACAGTTCATACCTTATTAGTGAAGATGATTATTCATATGTAACAAAGAGAAATGGAGACACAAGGATTCATAGACCCTTTGCCCCTGACCTTGTTCACGCTCCAATAGGGGTAGAAAAATTCGAAGAGCAGCTATTGGGTCTTACACCCGAGGAAAGGTCTTTATTCGGTGTTCCACTTGGACTAGAACAAGTTGAGAATTTCTCATTCACAATGCTTACGTTACCAGTCTTGGTGTCTTTATCTGATAATGGATCTCCAGAAAAGTTCGTTGTTAATGGATTTAATCATACTGGAGATGTTGAGTATTTGAAGGAGATTGTAACCAACATGGAGTCGAAACTCGATGGTGTTATGGTTCAACTAAAGATAGATAAAACAAGAGGAGATGGTAACAAATCTGACAATGAATATCCAGTTGTTTTTAATAATTGGTTTGAAGTTGATAAATCTGATTTTGGCCACAATCGTATATTCTCTTTTTCCAAAGAAGACTTTATCGTAGCTCTGAAAAAAGAATATGGAATAGAAGTATATGAAAACGAGAAGGTTTTTTGTCAGGAAAGCGAATTAGTCGTGAACCTAACTCGTAACATGTTAGAATCAGTTGCATCGGCCGGAATACATTACAAAACAAAACAGCCGTTCGAAGTACGAAAGATTATTGAGAATGTACAGCGTGGTCGTGATTATTTACCCGGCTCTCCTTTTGGTTATGGTGTATGGTTGATATTTATAAGTTTTATAACTGAAGATGAATTTGTTAAATATGCATGTGATGTTTTGAATGCTTACGATTCTTCTGAAAAGGAGTCATTATTAAAGAACATCAACCTAATAGAGCAACCGAAAGATATTTCTCTAAGAAAAGTTTTGATTATGCTAGGCCTTTACGAAGTGCTTGAGCAAATGGATATGGATAAATATATGTACAAACCTATACAATAGAATGGTCACTATAACTAATATGGATGTCCTTGATCAATGGTCTTTTGTGCAAAGAGATGTTGTTTACCATTCATGGGGTAGCAATGAATACTTACCGGTTACTCTGCAGGAAAAAATAGAGCTCAAAAGGTTAATACTGAAGGGGATTGATGAAGCGAATGAATGCTTAAAAATCTGCTCTTTTATTTTAACAGATGTAGATGTGATAAATGCGCTGGTTCGTAAACTTGATTCAACTGAAACAGCGATTTTTATATTGACTCAATTGGATGAGAGTAAATTTTCTACTAGTTTCTTAACTGATGAAGAGATAAAAGAAAATCCATCTCAGTATCATCTTGATGCGATTGCTACACTCAACGATAAAGGAGCACATATTAGAGCATCAGGGTCCGTTCATGCAAAATTCATAATTGTTGATAATGACTACACTATACTGACATCTGCGAACATTACTAGGTCATCATTGAATGAAAACCCTGAATCAGGGGTTATCCTAAGAGATGATTTATGTAAAGACGCGGCTATAGTATTTGATTTGGTCTATAGATATGGAACGACATATAGTCGTTTTATTAAAGCTGGTGGTAATAAGAGATATATTCTTCAAAATGAAAATAACCTACAAGACTCTTGGTTACCAGATGCTTCAAATGGATTCTTATTCACTCTCTCGGGTTCAAAAAGGTACATATATGATGAAATGATTAGAATCATTGATGAAGCAAATTCAGAACTGATTCTTTCCACATATTGCATTGTGGGCGTTGAGAAACTAAAGGAATTTACTGACGCTATTAAAAATGCTATTGATAGAGGTGTTAGGGTGGTTGTTTTTTGTCGAGGTATGAATTATAGGTCAGATCATTTATACGGAAGTAAACTTCTTGCAGACCTTGGATGCGAATTATACGGCGATCTATTAAATCATTCCAAAGGGCTTTCAAACGAGAATGATTCAATGATTTTCACGGCTAACGTGGATGGTAGACATGGACTGGAAGGTGGTTTTGAAGTAGGCGCGAAATTGTCGCTAAATCAACATAATGCTATCCGATCATTTATGCTTTGGCAAGTTGAGAATGCTCCATATAAGTTTCTCAAAAATGTTGCACGTGAGGAAGTGTTTAGAACTTATGAATGGTACTGTAAGACAAGAGGAAAAAGAAGCCCTGAAAGAATTAAAAGTTTAACCATCCATGGGAATGGTTTGAGCAAGAAAACACAACAAGACCTTAAAAATAAGGCTTTCTACGGGGTTTATAAAGGGGAAGAGTTAGTTGCTTTAGATATAGAAGGCGAATTTCTATCTGCTAAAAAAATCGGGGAAACACTAGAAGTTGAACACACGAATTATAAATATTATAATAATGAAAAATACCTCATTAGGTATGACGAATTAAGACTTGATTATGAGTGATATAAAATATACATCAGAATGGTTAGAGTTATCTCGGTCAGGAAAGTTTAAAGAGGCCCAGGAGATGTACTTCTCAAAATTATTACCGGAGATAAGTGAAGTTTTTGCGGAAAAACATGACGATATTCTTGAGAATGAGGAATTGTTAATCTCTATTCTTGGATTTTCACCTGAACCAATTATCATGACCGCTTTAGCCATGAGGCCGTCTAAGCATATTATTGTTACAACAGGAGAAAATAAAAAGGTTGAAGAAATCTTAACCTCTTCTCTTGAAGACTTTAATTTAGTCAGATTGCCTGACGAAAGTTTCTTGTCCATGTACAAAGCTCTAAAAGAGCAATTGGTGTTAAATAATTACTCGCGCGTCGTTATCGATATCACAGGTGGTAAAAAGTCAATGGTGGCTTCTGCAGCAATCTTTGGTAAGGATTATGGTTGTAAAATTGTATACGTTGATTTTTCTGAATATCTCGAGGATCTGAGAAAACCTAAACCTGGAACGGAAATCCTCAATCTAGTATATGATCCTAGTAGAGACCAACCTGAATTAAAAAATCAATAGAAGATGAAAAGACAAATTGCATTAGTCGGAGGGCAATTGGTTCCTGTTTATTTAGGTATTCGTGAAAGAAATCCTGAACATGTACATTTGATTTATTCAGATGAACTTGTTTCCAAAGTAAAGACACTGAAATCACAATTTAACTCTGTTGTGTTTTCGGATCACATTGTTGATCCTTATGATTTTCAAGAGTTAAGTGATTTAGTTGAATCTTTAGTTTTTGAAAATGACAACGATTCATGGGGGGTGAATTTGACTGGAGGAACTAAAGTGATGACTTTAGCAGCTCACAACATATTTAAAGAATTAGATTTTGATTCCTTTTATATTGACCAGAGTAACAGACTTTTTTCATTTAAGGAGAAGTTATTTACTGAAATAGAAACTGACATTAAAATAACCACATTCTTAAAGCTATCTGGACATACTAATATTCGTAAAAGCACCTTGTCTGCATACGATAAAGAGGAGTTTGGTATAGCTGAAAAAATGTTAGAGTTAATGCAGGATTCTGATGTTGATTTATTGTTTAGAACAGTTGCTTCGAAAGTGAGAGATCACAGTGTTAAGTCATTCAAACAAAAACTTGATTCTGGGGCAGGTATGTCATGGAGTTCAGGAACATTAATGATTAAAACTGCAAAGTCAGACTATATCACTTATCATCCTAATGCTTTCTTTATTTGTTTTAGTGGGTTGTGGTGGGAACTAGTTGTTGCGAGCGCTGTAAGAAGCTGGAGTCTAAAAAAAGAAATGCTTGTTGGTGTTGAACTTCTGGCGAATACTGACGAGAAGTTCGCTAAGAACGAAATAGACATTATAATGAATACGGGCAAAAATATGGTGTTCATAGAGTGCAAAGCAGGAAATGTTAAACAAGAGGACATAAACAAGATGCGAGTCGTGAAGCGTTTATATGGAGGGATTGCTTCAAGGTCTATATTAGTTTGTTACAAACTTCCAAGAAAAGATTTACTGGAGAAATGTGTCGATTTAGATATTGACGTTTTTGCACTGCAAAGAAGAGTGTCAAATAAATCTAGGAAAGGCTACGTTGCTATTACAAGCCTTGAACATCTCAATACTAGACTGACGAAATTGATTGGTAAGAAACAAGTTTAATACTTAGCTAACCTTGATCCAAAATCAACCTAATATCATTATTCAAAAAGTTTGAACTATGTCCTGCCGAGGTCACTCTAAACAAAAAGCTTCCCTTTTGGGAGGCTTTTTTATTTGGTATTTGAATGTATATTTAAACATAATTTAAAAGAAAATGCCGAAAATCATTTCCATTAATATCAATGAGAATGGGGGTGTACCTAAACATCCAGTTGATAGTGCCTATATAGGCACGTATGGAGTTAAGGGCGATAAACAAAATGATTTAAAACATCATGGTGGAGAAAATAGGGCAGTTTGTTTATATTCTAGTGATCTAATTGCTCAATTACAAAAAGAAGGACATCCGATTTTTGAAGGA
>Ga0209223_10006091_pt1 | contig 10474 bp, 7 predicted proteins | sample COG_06_FD_184750 | JGI IMG/M metagenome (GOLD analysis project Ga0209223, IMG submission 184750) | Pelagic Microbial community sample from North Sea - COGITO 998_met_06 (SPAdes) (version 2) | ecosystem: Environmental > Aquatic > Marine > Neritic zone/Coastal water | place: Helgoland, sampling...
CCGCAACCACACCGCGAAAGGTCCAAACGCCAAGATCGACAAACAATTCACGCACACCGAACGGGTTGCCTCGCGCGACAGCGACACCATGCTTCGCCGCTAAAAATAAAAAGATAAAAAGCCCGAAATAACAAAGTATTAAAAAGCCGGCAATCCGACAGGACATCGCCAACCCCGCCGCCAAGCCAATACAAATAGCTGGCTTCCAATCAGGGCGAGGCAAGCGCGAGAACAGTTCAACCAACGCCCAAACCCCAAGCGTATAGGTTGCCGCAAGCGGCATGTCCTTCGGGTTAAAAAACATGTGCCCATAGTAGCGAGGCAAAGTTGCGAGTAGTAGCAACGCCCAAAAACCGGCCCGCTCACCGCCAATACGTGCAGTCAATCGCCAAACTGATAATAACCCCACCAGCCCAAAACACAAACTCCAGACGTGGCCCTTCTGGCTCCGAGTGCCCCAATCAGAAAACTGATTATGCACAATCGCTAGAGGTAGGTCGAACAATCCCGGATAGCTACTGCTTTGAATATCTGGCTCACCCCCGCTTAGTAATTCCTCATAATAAGCAAGTTTTGAATCCCCACCCTCAAAACGAAACGACTCGTCCCATGACATCCCATAATCACCGATGCTGCAGAGGGAGAATAGGACAAGCCCGACAAAGAGGACAATTGAGCAAAGACGATATCTATTTTCAACCATGACTCTGCTATTCAAAATTACCCAAGATTAGACGCAACTGTTCGACTGCATCAGTCCTTTCAATCGCAGCAGGGTCTTCCCCGACCAAAATCAATGCAATTTCACACGAACGAGCATGCTCGCCAAATGCCTCGACACCCGCACGCCAACACTCGATTGCCAGCTGCCCACGACCACTACGCCACGCATACACCCCCGAGATGAAAGAGGTCGCACCATCCCAACCCTCGACAATATTCAGGGCATCATTCAACTGCCGCCAATAATCCGCACGTCGCTCAGTGCGCTCGGTTGTTAACCATAAATTATACAAGCTTACCACCTGTAGCCGCTGAGCCTCTCCACGCAGCGGATCGCGAGCCAGCACCGCCTGCGCATACGTTAAGGCTGCAGCATCCTCCCCCAACAGAGCAGAGGCACTCGCCAGCAATAATTCATCTTGAATGAAACTCGACCGATCCCGTGCCTCAAACCAATCCCCATAGACCAACGCCCCAAAACCGAATAGAGCCACCACCAACAAGGCAGCTGACTTCCCTCGCAACGCAGTGATCTGAGTCGGCCGGACCAACGCAATCCCACCACAAAAAATTGCCAGAAATGGCACCAGTGGTAATCGGAAGCGGGCACTCACATAGAACAACAAGACCCCGGCGGCATACAATGCAAACACGCCGCCCATGGAGAGCAGCAGGCGCCCATCCAGTGAAGCACGAAAGAACCAACAACAACTCGCGGCTCCAATCAACAACAGCCCCCAGCCCAGTGGATTATACTGCAAGAACGCGAATCGTTCTTTATGATACGCATAGGTCAAATTATTATACTGCTCCCAATCGTTCAACAGGTAGAAGACCTTGCGCCCCATCAACCCGAACCAACGAAGCGGGTCTCCAGCAATATCCTGCACTAATTGCTGACGCCAATAGTGATTCATGGCATCAATATCCAATTCAGCCTCCGCCCCTTTTACGCTTCGATAAAGATACTCCGATTCCATGCGGTTCGGATTCTTACCGACTGGAATCTCGATAAACGAGACACTCTGCTTAAAATACTTACCGTTGGCCTCCGCCTTATTGGCAGTCAATAAATTGTAGCCCCCCTGCCAAGGCAGCACCCGAAAATCACCGGATTTCGAGACATTATAGACCCCTTGCCCCAACAACGGCAGCAACATAGCGACCGATAGAAGACATGCCGGCAATACCGACTGTCGCCATCGACGAGTCACATCCGGTTGTAAAATAAAGGGTGCAAAAGGCACACAGAACAGCGGCAATAAGAAATTCGGCCGCGCCAAGACCGACAGCCCAAGCAATAACCCCGCAGCGATATGGCAGCCCCAACGAGACCGCAAGCTCACCGCTTCGCTCCCACGAACAACGCACAACAGCCCCGTCAAAAAGAGCGTCATCGCAAAGGTCATGTCCAGCACCTGAACGGAAAAATACATCGAGACTGGGTAAAGTGCATATAGAATGCCGGAAAACCAAGCAGCAGCTCGCTGCCGCCAAAGACGCCCCGCCAACACAGCCACCAAAAGTGCATTCACACAGTGACAAAACACTCCAAACAACGTCGCAAACTGAGCAAGGAGAGCGCCTTCAACATGAAAAAGCGAAAGAACCCAAGGATACAGCAACGCTCGATACAACGGCTCATCGGGCAATTGCCCATCCGCGATCAAACCTGCCCAAGCCAAATTCTCATTCGCATCTAACACTGGCGAACGGCCCAACGGATCCAACATAAACTCCACGGCAAAGCCGGAGATATAAGCGCAGCACCCAAGTACTACGATGATCGAGTAAAATGATGCGCGAGTGCTCATTTTATTCGCAGTTCACATACCGCGGGTTGCTGCTTAACGGAATAGGCCATATTTTAAAATGGCATAGATCGCACGCACGCCGTCACGCCAGCCGATCTTCTTGCCTTCAGAGTAGGTGCGCCCGTAGTAGGAAATCCCGACCTCATAGATGCGTACATTCAACTTCGACACCTTTGCGGTGAGTTCCGGTTCCACCCCAAATCGATTTTCTTCAATCGTAATTTGATCCAACACCTCACGACGAAATAACTTATAACAGCACTCCATATCGGTCAGATTTAGATTCGTCATCATGTTGCTCAATAACGTCAAAAACTTGTTGCCCAGCATATGCCAAAAAAAGACCACCCGATGCGGCCCGCCGCCGATGAAACGTGAACCAAAAACAACATCCGCTTGATTAAGTTCAATTGGGCGAATCAAGCCAGGAAGTTCTGCCGGATCATATTCTAAATCGGCATCTTGGATCGCCACAATATCACCCGTGGCAGACGCAAAGCCGGTCCGCAGCGCTGCTCCCTTGCCCTGGTTCACATCATGATACAGTTTCTTGAACAGCGGCTCTTCAAAATCGTGCTTTAAGAGCTCTCTTGTGCCGTCCGTCGAACAGTCATCCACCAGAATGATTTCTTTCACATCCATCCCGCGCACTGCACGCACCCGCCCGACTATTTCGCGCACAGTGTCCTTTTCGTTGAAAATGGGGATGACGATTGAAACTTGCATAATGCATTCAAAAAAGCAGCGACTCCGGGTAAAGCGCAACTGTTATTCTATAGGATCATCGCCAAAGTTTGCTTGCCCAGATGAGCGAAGACCAAGTCATCGACTCAGCGAAATAGTATGGACTCGACCACATTTTAGCCATCAAATCCTGCAACAGTATGACATCACTCCCCAAATACACCAGCTCGATAATACTAGCATTCGGAGCGCTGACTTTCCTACTCTTCAGCAAAACGTTACACTTCGAATTCCTGTATTGGGACGACCATGTCCAGATCGTGCGAAATCCAATTGTTCTTAGTGGTTTTTCAGATTTTTCAGGCCTTTTCTCCATCAATGAAAACATGCGCTTCATGCCCGTCACATGGATACTGTGCAAGTCACTGATAGCTATTTTCGGCCTGGATCATGCTGCTTTTCATTTAGCAAACATAAGCTTGCATGCCTTCAACTCGGCAATGCTCGCGTATATTCCTCAAGGCCTTTCAAATCAATTCGCACTTGGATGCAACCCTAGGTAAAGCACACCTGACCGCCGCACTGGCATTCGCGACTTTATGGGCGTGGCACCCAATGAGGGTTGAGCCCGTAAGCTGGTCCACAGCGATCACTTACCACACCTGCACCGCATTTTTCCTGATGACTCTCGTTGCCCTACTTGAATACATCTACACTCCAGCTCGTCGCACTAAATGGGAACTCACCTACTATCTCTTTTTCACTCTTTGCGTCTGCTCTTACGCGCTCGCTTACACTTGGGCTGTGACACTGTGCTTTTTAATCCCTGTTTTACTCTCAAAACAACAAGCTCCCAGTATCAAGAAATCACCTCAGCAATTATTCAGCCACTGCCGCCTAATAATTATATCAGGGCTCATTGCCCTGCCTCCAGTGTGTTTAACAATCTGGGCCCGTATTTTCCAATCATCCACTTATTATGCCCCGATTGATGTAAACATCTCCATCACAGAACGATTACAAGCAATGACAATAGGAACTGGCTACCTGTTTCACCGCATGCTTCTACCATTCGACCTAACGCCTGCCGTATGGGACGAAGGTGTAGCGTTTTTTCCAAAAACATTACTTCCCTTTATCCTACTATCACTCCTAGGTATTGCCCTCATCTGTTGCTACCGCTCGACATTGGCAAAACGATTAAGATGGCTATTATTAGGTACATTGGCGCTAGCGTTACCAATCATTAATCCATTAGAGAACTCCTCCTTCTACCCCCAAAGATATGCACACTTACTACAAGCATTCGTATTGTTCTGCCTCGTTCTACAGATCGCTCAAAGTCAAATCACGGTGAAAAAATTATGGATCGTAAGCAGTTTCAGTTTAATGACTGCACCGATCAGCATTGCCTTAGTTCTCAAAGAACTACCCAAATGGGAGAATAGCTCTGTCCTTTTTGATCACATCGAGCAGCTGCCGTGGGCCAATGAACCTCATTCATCGCTAATGCTGAATCGCCTCAGGGCAGACAACTACGCATGGGAAGGGGACTATGAGAAAGCAATAACTCTCTACAAAAAGCTAATTACTAGCACGCCCAAAAACAGCCTATACTGGCACCAAATTGGGCTCTGCCACTTTAGAATGGGCGATCTGGCAAATGCACAATATGCACTGGAAAACGCCATCCAATCTACAAATTCACCACATCCCGCAATCCTGAGGCTATTACAGCACATTGAGCACCTGCTTCTTCAAGAAAGCACAAATGGAAATCGCCCCATCAAATAGCTGATTGACAGTGACTGTCCTTGGATAGTTTGGCTTTGCGCAAAATATGATGTGACTTAGCGCGCGCGGCTTCAGCAAACGAACCTGAGAGCCATCCATACACCATCGCGTATGAAACTCTGCTTGCCTATATGAATGAAGCGGAATTATTCAAAGTCCAGGTCTGCTCCCCGCAACTTTCCATCGTCATTCCCCTTACAATGAAGAGGCCACACTCCAGCCTCTCTTTTTTAAATACTACTTAATTGATCGCATCAACCCGAACCAAGAGCGCTATTGGAAGAAAATTTACAATGAAACAGACCAACAGTTAAAATGGTGGCTCCCGCTACGCTCGCTAGACTCTGTTCTACTACGATTGCCTTTAGTGAAGTGTCTGAGTTGGAATATTGTAGTCAACGCAAAAATTCCGAAATCACCAGAAGATCAACCGTCCATAGACTAGAGCCTCAAAGTCTGCTGGCTTAAATACCTCCGCGCTGAAATCTACGAGCAACCCAACGAGCTCAGACAAGCCGACTACCTCGAACGCGTTGGCATCGACAGTGCGAAGAGATTACCTTCTAAACTAGCTGGCACTTGCAAGATAGGTCAGCTAAAATCACCCACCATTTTTCTCCAAAACAATCACCATGCGTAAGCCTAAAACGCGAAAGAAGCACTGAGGAATTAACGCTTCTATCCGAGTGAATACTCGCAATACACTGGTTGCTAGTAGCTGCGGTTTCGAATAGCCTCCAGTCAACGGATATACCAAGAAATCACGATAGCGAACGGACTTCACCGTTAAGCCGAATTCCGCCAAGCGCGCAGCGACGATGGATCGATGATCACGAAACAACCCGACCCCCATGCCCATATTGGCGAATTCGCCACCAGCCCCATTCGCATCAAACTTGAAAGACGGCACAATCAACTGCGGCTGGATCGGTTCATGATGAAAGAGTGAATAAAAAAGTCGCCCGCCAAAAGTTGCCGCGGGCTCCACCAATATGATACGTCCACCCGGCTTCAAGACAGCCGCCGCACTTTTAAAAAAGCGCATCGGCTGTGTAAGATGGTGCAACACGTCGATCGCGAAAATATTTGCCCACGCGCCGCCAGCATCAGGCTCAATTTCATAGGCCGAAATGGCACGATCCACGTAAGGCGTTTTGACTATATCGGAAGTCACCAAATTTTCGAAGAAGGCTTTGCCCACTCCGATTCCTGAGCCGATTTCAAGAGTCGCCCCGTCAGTGCAGCGGGCGCGAATACCTCGATAAATCCCCTTGTAAACAAAGCGTAAGCCCTCGGAACGATCCCACGCCATCTGGCTACCTGCCAAAAGATCGAGATCATAAGTCACTTCTGTGGATTCTTTCGTCATATTCATTGGGTCGATAGCCGGTCAGCCGGTAGATTCGGGTCAGTTCAAACGGACGAAAGCTGCGCTCATCGATCAGCTCCATCTTAAATACCTTCTGCAAGTCGACGATCGCCTGAGCATCCGCGACAAATTCATCGTCCTCATAGTGCATCCGCTCCACCAGCAACACTTCAGGGTATTTCTTAGACACGACTTCCCCAGTGATACGTTGTACATTCAACAGTGCGACTTGCGGCTCCATCGCCACCCACTCGCGCAGCGACCATGGCACCGTAATACGGTCGACGACCAAACTCCTCGGCTTGAAGGTCGCATCACTGACCGCAGCAAGCCAGTTCAACTCATTCACTCGAGAATTTGTCTTCGAGAAGATGGCCTTCGCATTCATCGGCAAAGTGAATGTTAGGATGAAGAGCAGCGCGATACCGTTAAAAACCCGCCACACCTTCGGCCAGCACGCGCTCACATTACCCAAGACGGCAATAAGGGAAAATACTAATATCCAATGAAAAGGTAGTGCGCATCTGGATACAAAAGGGCGATCTAACTGTACCGCATGGGAGCTCATCACAAGGCAAAGATGCAGCAAAAGAAAGGCTCCGAAAAGGAGAGTTACAATAGCCGCGGGATTCGTCTTCCAATATTTTGTCAGCTCGCGACGCGCCATCACCAGAAAAACCACTAGTGCGGGGAAGCCAAATAGGCTCAATAAGAGCGAATTCGCCAGCGTATCGTCGTAGCTGAAAAAGAAGTTCAACGCGTGAGGTATATTCTCCAGCAGATTATTTACACTGAAGGGTGAACTCGCGCCCGGCATCATCTCCCATGAGGATTCCGGCGCCGCACGAATGCTCGTCTGCAACACAACACCGAGCAGCAAGGGAGCGGCTAACACCGATCCCCACGAAAGCAAAATCCGACGCTCGCGCAACCAACCCAGCACGATGACCATACCAACAGGGATGATCAATAGCCCAGATTCATAGCACGTATAAGTCAGCAGCACCGCCGCGAGGCTCAACGCGCCCTCCAGGCTGGAACTCGGCTTCCGCAGATAGCACACCGCCAGCAGGGCGACAACTTGCAGCATTAACAGATTGAGCATCTCCATGCCCGCGCCCGTCGCATTTTCCGCCAGCAGTGGCAGAGTTGCCCAAAGTAGAACGCTGAGCACGCCCGCCGCCTGTCCCGCCAAAAGATAAGCAAATACATAGGCACCGCTCAAAAATAGAACCGCGGCCACCGTATTGACTATAAATGGATTGGCTTCCCGATAGCCGATCAGATCATGCAGACTTGAGACTACAAAAGGATAAAACCACGGGCGCTTATCGACGAGCACTTCATCCGACTTAAAGGTATTACCAGAAAATGAGCCAACCTGTGTGACCGCCACCTCTTTGTTTTGATGCATGCTTTTGGCAGTGCCCACCAACAGATATTCGTTCATCGCAATTTTATAACCAAAATCCGCGTGCACAAAGAGAACCCAAGAGCCGACCAGAACACTCCAAATTCCGATCATCAGCTTGTTCCGGCAAAAACTTGAGACCGATAATGAGCGAAAGCTCAAAACTAGATACACGGCAAGGCCGGCACTCCCGACTAAAGTGAAGAAATAGCCTCCGTAACGCACCACATTACGCGCCTCGGTTGGTTCGATCAGTCGTATAGCCAACAGCGTAATAACGACCGCACTAAATGCGACGATTACCCGAAGCAGAGTCTGGAATGGTAAACTATTTAATGAAGTTAGCATGATACTTCTCAAGGCAACGACCTCACAAAGGATCGAATAACCTCTTGGTTTTTAAAATCAATCCGTCCCGATGGCAACACACTGACCTCGCTCACATCGAAAACAATACGCTCGGCATCCGCCAGATGCACGTCGGTAATTCGAGACATCCTAATATATACCGCGTCGTTCAGCTTTTCCTCTTCGATGATTTCCATCTCAAACGCTTCGTCCAAAGCTACATTCACTTTCAACGCCTCTGCGAGTACTTCGTATTTTTCGACATTCGCACGCTCCGTCGGAATCAGCGTGATCACAAGAATATCACTAAAAGTTTTCAGACGTTGGTGCAGATCGATCTCATCCTTATGCTCCAACGCGTCTTGAAATAGAATACTCGAAACCTGATTGATAATCGGGATAACATGACGGTCCGTTACGATCAGAATGGATTGGCCCTTTAACTCAATCGATTTCTGGTGGATCCACTGTACCGACTGCGGAGAAATGCCCCAAGTCAGAAAGTCGCTGCGTGCGCAAAGCGGACGTGTCATCGAAACGAAAAAGACCGCGATAACCGCAGCCAAGGCTGGGCCGGCAATACGATCGATCCGAAGTGCGCCGAAGACCGTAATAATCAAGAAAACTTGCAGCAGAATAAAAGGCAGCCCCAGTCGAGTCGCCTGTATATCATCGATCTGCCCCCAATGATAGGCCATCAGCAAGGCAAAGTTAACGACAATGCCTGCGGCGAAAACGAGAGAGACAACCGTGCTGGGATCATCGAGTCGTAGACGCAGGCGACGCTTAAATAGAAGAATCGGAAGGATGACAAGCGAGAGAGTGAACAGTACGGAAACGAGGAGGCTGTTGGGCTGGTTGAGGTTGTTCGCAAAAAAATACGAAGCCGCACTTGCCAGATTCGGGGCAACGAAGTCCACTGAGAACGGCGAGTCCACCCCTGCTTCAAGCTGCCAGAAACCTGCATTGGCATCCATGATGCTTCGTAGGAGTGGAAAACTGATCAATAACAACGGCGCAAGTATCGCCACCCAGGTCAACTCAATCTCTTGCTTATGCCACCAGCCGACTCCAACAACAAGACCTACAGCCGCAACATATAGAACTGATTCGTAGCGCGACTGGGCCAGAAGAATACCCATCAAAATGAGCGTATTCATGCGCTGGGCATTCGGAGCGCGTAGATAGGAATAAGCTGCAAGAGCGGTGCCTAGTAGCATCACTAGGTTTAACAAGTCAAAGCCCCCACTGTTAGCATTCATCGCCACCAGCGGAACGGTCGCAATCAAGCTGACCGCAAGGTATCCGCCCCACTGGCGTGCGAGTAAACGGCCGACGACAAACATCAGGCCGAAAAACACAGGGGTGAGCAAAGTGTTTAGAATCACAGTCTGGAACGGTCGATAGCCAGTCAAATCATGTAGCAAGCTAGTGCAAAACGCAAATAAATAAGGACGCTTGTCCACGTATCCTCCAAGCAGATAGAAAAAGCCGCTGATCTCATAACCACGCGCTGGGGTGAGGATCTCTTTTTCCTGATGCATTTGCAGTGCGGTTGCAGCCAAGGCCGGCTCATCCATCACAATCTTATAGCCGTCAGGTTGAAGCTTAAGTATAATCGCCGAGCACACGAGAATGTAAACCGCTGGGGCCATCCATCCCCGACGCCTGAGCCAAACCGCGCCCGCATGTACCTTGCCGCGCTGAAACAAATTCCAACCGAGCAAAGCAGCCGCTGTCAAAATCAGCCAATAGCCGCCGTAGCGTATGATCTGGTTCGCTTCGGCAGGTTCAAACGCCAGGAACCCGATATAGATCGAGGCCAGAGCGCTGGCAACCATTAGCCCCAGCTTGTATAGATTATATTTGAACATAAAAAAGCCGCCCACTTTAGTAGGCGGCTGACATTAATTTCGCAATCTAAACCGCCGAACTAGAAATCAACTGAAGGCTGATTAGTGAGTGGGCTGCCAGTGACAGCGATATCTGTGCCTTCTGAGATTTGGGTTGGATATGTTTCGCCAGCAACAGGGGAAATTGGCTTCACATAATTGTCTGTGCCAACGATGTCGCCATAATTAACTTGGGTAGCACCAAATTCTATGAAGTATTGATCGGCACCCGATGCCAACTGGCGAAGGTTATTAACAATAGCTTTTTCCTGAGAAGTCGCACGAACCTTTTGGAAGGCTGGGACTGCCATTGCAGCGAGAAGACCGATGATAACTACAACGATCATGATTTCAACGAGTGTGAATCCTTTTTTGCTTTTGTTTTGCATGATGATATTCCTTTTTTGTTATTATTATTTATTATATTTGCACCCAGAGA
>Ga0209223_10006098_pt1 | contig 10467 bp, 7 predicted proteins | sample COG_06_FD_184750 | JGI IMG/M metagenome (GOLD analysis project Ga0209223, IMG submission 184750) | Pelagic Microbial community sample from North Sea - COGITO 998_met_06 (SPAdes) (version 2) | ecosystem: Environmental > Aquatic > Marine > Neritic zone/Coastal water | place: Helgoland, sampling...
TCAATAAAAAGGCAAATAAAATTTGTTTGATTTTCATAATGTCTGTTTTTAGATTGTTTAGCAAATATAATTATATCCAAATAACTGGAGCTATTTTTTGATTAAAACATCAATCAGATGCAGCAGAGTTTGAAAATCAAGTAATTAAATGGTAATATTAGTATGTTTTATTTTTATAATTTAATATTCTAATAATCTAACTCAATGAAAAAAATAAGTCTCACCTTACTTATCATCTTTTTTTCTTCTTGCTCGCTCAAAACTTCTAAAGTTGAGAAATTAGTTATTGATTTCTTTAAAGGAGAAACCCTTGATCCTGAACAGTTTGAGTTAATTATGATAGAAACGTCAGAATTGACAGAACGCGATTTAGAAATATCGGAGATAAAAGAATCGCTTAAAGACGAAAAGAAAAAGGTTGAATGGTGGAGAATCCTAGAGAAGTTCAAGGCAGACCCTGAAAATGGTAATATTTATGGTGTCAGTAACTATTCGGTGGTTTATGGTGATTCATTTGATGGCACAAGAAAGAGTCTTCGTACTTATCAGAGTGAATATAATAAAAATCCTCGTTCCTCTTATACGCGGAAGCTCAGGGAGAGACTTTTGTCAGATGTTGATTTTGTGCAATCATTGTTCTGTTCTTCTCCCGAAGAAGGCCAGAAAGCAATTGAAGAGTATGAGCAAAGTATCAATTTATTGAATAATGATAAAAGTGATTCTCCGATTTCTAGATATGATGTGAAGCTTAGGTTCTATGCTATGAATCGTTTAGGTACTCGCGGAATTACCGATGTGGCAATAGAAGTCTATCTAGACGAGGAGGGAAACCTAGTTTTAGGATTTCCTGAATACGGTGAATTGTAAGCTATTTTATGCAAATTTTATGCAAATAAAAAAAGGGTAAGAATATAAATATCCTTAACCCTTTGATTATTAAGCGGAACGGACGGGACTCGAACCCGCGACCTCCTGCGTGACAGGCAGGCATTCTAACCAACTGAACTACCGCTCCAATATTTTAATCTGGTTTGTAGTTTAGGAAAACCTTCTGCGTTACAGCAAGGTATTCTTTGACCAACCTGTCTGCCGACAGGCAGGCTGAACTACCGTTCCAAAATTCTTTGTATTCCCTTTCGTTTAAGGTGATGCAAAAGTAGTATTATGGATTTATTTTACAAGCATCAAGGCGAAAAAATATGCATTTATTTTAAACTTTTTTGTAGACACTAAATCCGATGTGTAAATCGCACACTTTGTTACCTGAAATTCGGGTAAGGTTATTTAATCAAACCGTTGTAATTAATGTAGTTGCGCAATCAATTTCAATAAACTAAATTTCAGCCTTGGAAATTACGACCATATGACCAATCGATTTTATCTTCTATTGATGGTTCTTTTTTTGTGTGTTACTTCAGTTTATAGCCAACAAAAAGATCAAATACTAGTGACGAACATTTATTCAAATGTATCACTTGAAGAGGTATTCCAAGATGTTCAGTCTGATTATGGAGTGAAAATATTCTATAATTCCGCTTGGCTGAAAGGAACCAATGTCTCTAAATCAGCAACAGAGGTCCCAATACTTGAATTTCTAACTTCAATTTTAACTCCTCTCAACATGAATGTTGAGGCCTATGACTCCTACAATTATGTGGTTTTTGTTAATGAGAATTTTGACAATAGGGCCAATGCCGGAATACCAGCCAACCCGCTTGCAAGTGCTGCAATAATCCAAGTTGGAAACCCGGCAGGTCAAAGTGGTTCAATCGCTACTTTAAATGGTTATGTAAAAGACGGAAAAGATGGAGAGACAATAATTGGTGCCACCGTATATTCTCTTGAGAATGAAAAAGGAACAACAACCAATGACAAGGGATATTATAACCTGGAGCTTCCAACCGGAATTCAAAGGATACGGGTAAGCTTTATTGGTTTTTCGGATGAAATTAGGGAGATCAATTTGGGCTCTGATGGAACTATTGATGTGGAGCTATTCGAAGGTTCATTTAACCTAGAAAGTGTGACTGTTACTGGAGATGCTCCTGATCAGAATGTTAGAAGCCTTGATATGGGTGTGGAAAAGCTAAGTATAGGTACAATTAAAAAAATGCCATCCTTGATGGGGGAAGCAGATGTTATAAGAAGTTTAGTTTTATTGCCTGGTGTTAGTACCGTTGGAGAAGGAGCGGCTGGTTATAATGTAAGAGGGGGAAGTGTGGGAGAAAACTTGATGCTTCAAGATGGTGCCGAAGTGTTTAATTCCTCTCATTTGTTTGGTTTTTTCTCAGCATTTAATCCTGATATGGTGAGAAACGTTACTTTATATAAAGGTGGGAATGTCCCTGCAAATATGGGAGGTAGGCTTTCTTCAGTTTTAGATGTACAACTAAAAGAAGGGAATTATAAGAAAATTGAAGGAAACGGAGGCATTGGCCTAATGACAAGCAGGTTGTCTTTGGAAGGGCCCATTGTAACGGATAAAACCTCGTTCTTAATTGGTGGTAGGATATCTTATTCAGATTGGCTTTTAAAAAGATTTAATGATATCGACCTTCAACAGAGTTCAGCAAGTTTTTATGATGCCAACATAAAGATATCGCATGAAATCAACGCCAATAACAAATTATTTCTATCTGGTTATACAAGTAAAGATAACTTCAGTTTGGCTAGTGATACTGTTTTCAATTATGGAACAGACCTGGCCTCATTGAAGTGGAATCATCTTTTTTCACCTAATGTCTTCCTTTCCAGTACGGTGGCAATTGGCAATTATTCTTATGATGTTGAAGATAATGATGGCTTAAATCAATTCATCTTAAACTCTTCAATTAACTACCAGTCTGCTGAAACAGTATTGGATGTTGACCTGAATGATGAAAATAAGTTGACTGTAGGCTTCAAGGCGACTTCTTATCAGAATTCACAAGGTGATTTTATTCCTTCAGATGAAAGTTTCAATTTGGAACCTGTTTTCATTCCAGAAGATAAGTCAATAGAATCTGCTTTGTTTATTGCTGATAATTGGGACATCACAAGGGGGATTAGCCTATCACTCGGTTTGAGGTATTCAAATTGGAGAAATGTAGGTCCTGGGGATGTCTATGTATATGAAGACGGAGTGCCGATGAGCCCTTCTACTATTATTGATACATTAAGTTATGCCAAAGGTGAAGAGATTCAATCATATGCTGGTTTTGAGCCTAGGGTATCACTTCGACTGAGTTTAAATGAATCTACTTCTTTTAAAGTGAGTTATAATAAAATGCTGCAGTACATGCATTTGGTGTCAAATACAGTGGCTATAACACCAATTGATGTTTGGCAAATGAGCAATACTCATATTCGTCCGGCAGTGGCTGATCAATACTCAGTGGGTCTTTTTAGAAACTTCGCTAACAATACAATAGAAACATCGGTCGAGTATTATTATAAAACCACGAAGGACATATTGGATTATAAAGGCGGAGCGAAATTATTGTTAAATGAAACAATAGAAACGGATTTGCTTCAAGGTGAAGGACGTGCGCGTGGTATTGAATTTTTGATCAAAAAGAAAGAAGGTAAAGTAACAGGTTGGTTGAGTTACACCTACTCAAGAACTGAGTTAAAAGCCATCAGTGAGTATAATGAAGAGACGGTCAATAGAGGAGAATGGTATGCTGCTAATTATGATAAACCACATGATTTAACATTTGTTTTTGACTATAAAATTGGCAAAAGAGTGAGTTTCAATGCTAATTTCACTTACAGTACAGGTCGACCAATTACGGCTCCGACTTCTTCTTATTCCATAGGGCAACTTAGAAGCTTGGCCGATTATTCACAGCGTAATCAATTCAGAATACCAGATTATCATCGGCTAGATGTGGCAGTAACAATTGGTAGAGGGTTCAAGAAATCTAGAAAATATAAAAGTGAATGGAATATTGCCATTTATAACTTATATGGCCGAAAAAATGCCTATTCAATTTATTTTGATGAATCTTCCAATGCCAACAAGCTTTCAATATTAGGTACTGTTCCATCTGTGACTTATAACTTTACTTTTTGATGAATAATTTTGTAAAGATCTTTTTAGTATCAATAATTTTTACTGCAGGTTGTAGTGAGCCTATTGATTTGAATGTAGGCTTGGCTGATCCCAAAATTGTTGTTGATGGCTATATTTCTGATCTTTTTAAAGCTCAAAAAATAGAACTAAGTTTTTCGTCTACTTTTTACCAGACAGGGAACAATATTTATGTCCCGTTACCCATAAGAAATGCTGATGTAAAGGTGATAGATGACCTCAGTAATGAATATGTTTTCATGCATGACGAAGACGGTGTTTATCTAAGCCAACCATTCAAGGCGGAGGAAGGAAGAATATATAAATTAACCATTGACTTTGAGGGAGTTCTTTATGAATCGTCCTTCGAAAACTTGCCCGCGATTAATAATCAAAATGCATCAGTAGAAATTGAATATGTTTCGAGAACGGTAACCAATGACGAAGGGGAGAGCGTCAATGAAGAAGGTGTGCAGTCTTTTGCCACAATGCAAAAAACGGTTAATGAAGACCATTTCATATGGGCAGTAAACCATCATTTTATGGTGCAAACAGGAGAAGGTATTTGTTATGCTAAGGAGTTCGACTTGAATCAAGTCATAATAGTAAAAGATCTAGAAGCAAATGGGAATGAGGACTTGCCCTATAAAGTAGACTTATCTTTTAACCTCCCATCTTATAAGACCAATATTGATTTTGCAATCGATGCGACCTTATTGACAGTCTCAGAAGGAGCATATATTTATTGGCAAAAAATCAAAGATCAAATTGATAAAACAGGTGGCTTATTCGATGCAAATTCAAATACAATTCGTGGAAATATCATCAATAAGGCTAGTATTGATGAGGTTTTGGGTTTTTTTGGTGTTTATAGAGAAGTGAATAATTATTACTTCTATAATCAAACGGATTTGCCAATTGAACAGGATATTTATTCTTGTCCAGGTCTTTGTTTTAATTGTGCATCTATTCATGCAGAAACAAGCGAGGAGGATAAACCAGACTGGTGGAGGTAATTACAACAGGTATGAAGAAGATTTTTATTCTTATCATTTTTATCATAGCTCCATTTTTGAGGGCTCAGGATAAATCCATTGATTTTGTTCAAGAACAAGCCCAAAATCAAGAAATTTACGTCCATTTTGACAAACCGCTCTATACAGCTGGGGAAACAATTTGGTTTAGTGTTTATAATGTAAGCGCGGACGAACATAAATTGGTTTTTGGTCGTAGGTTCATGGAAATAGCTATTGTTGATCAAAATAAAGAAGAAATAGGTAAGGAACGGATTCGTGTATTAGATGGTAAATCTTGGGGGCAATTTTCGATTCCAGCAGACACCAAAACCGGTAATTATCTATTTATTGTCACTTATCCCTTCGAAGACGCTAAGAATTTTTTATACCGACGAGTAATTCCAATTTTCAATCTTGAAGACGATTTTTCAAATGAATTACCTCTTACTGAAACAGTTGGACGTAGATTGGAAGAGGCATCAGCACAAAAGGATATAGAAAAAATCATAACCGTTACAACAGACAAAGAGAGTTACCTAAGGAGAGAAACCATTATACTGGACTTAAAAATAGCGACAGGTTTAACCGCAAAAGCTTCCGTTGTAGTTAGAAAAAAAGATTTGTTTGCGGACCAACTCGATATTAGGTCTTTGACACTTGATCCCCAGAATGAAGCTGTAAAAAATGTACTAAACGAAGTTGAATTGACTAACTACAGGGAAAATAAGCCGTTGAAATGGCGTTTGATCGATGCTCATGGTCTTTTATTATACGAACTTGTACAAAAAGACAAGCTGATAAATCCATCAATCCCATATTTATACATACCCGAAGACCGGACAGCCCACGACATTATAGAAGTAGAAAAAGGCAGGTACGTTTTTGATGCAACAGGATTGTCTGGTGATAGGAAGAGCCTTTATTTCACAAATTTCACTTATGGGAAATATGGTTCTGAACCAGCTGGTCAGTTGGAATATGAATGGCTAGAAAGGAAAGCCAATTATAACAATATACTTCCTGCGGCATTAATGCAAGCCCCTGAGCTCACACCACTTGCACGTAACTATTTGTCAAAGGCAAAGTTGCGCAAGCAAATTGCTGCCACTTATGGTAACAACAATCTTATAGATGAAGCTGCTGTTAGAAATAATACTGGGATGAGGTACAGGACAGTGATTTGGAAAAATGTCGATGAATATTCTGATATGGAGTCATTTGTTGAGTTCTTAGAAGAGGTAGTACAGGGACTCAAAATTTGGAAGAAAAAGAAGGTGTATGATTTAAGAATATTTTATGTCGGAGGGAGGTACACTTTTCAGCCATTCTTTTTGGTTAACGGGGTACCTACATGGGACCAGCAACGTGTTTTAAATATTCCAATTGACGATATACTTGGGGTAGGTGTTATAAAAGACCTTAAAACACAAACTAATCAGGCAAGAGCCGCTCGACTTGAACTAGCGAATTTCGGTTATTATGGTGAAAATGCTATAATGTCAATTGAATTAAAGCCAGACGTTCCTAATCCATTTCAATCGGAGTACAATGCTTTACTGAAAAAGAGATTTTATTTAGATCCTGAAGCTTATGTCACTCCAAATTATACTACTAGTGACTCTTTTTCTGCGCCCGATTTTAGACCAGTACTTTATTGGAATCCTGATGTAGTTTTTGGAAAAGAAGGTAATCCCGGCCTAAGCTTTTCTGCTTCAGATGATGCGGGAGAGTATGAGGTGATTGTAGAGGGAATCGGTAAGAATGGAGAAATCCTTTATGATAAAACCATCATCACCATTGGAATTAACTGAGTTTATGCTTTAAGAAAAATCACAAACTGTATATAGCCATATACGGGGAAAGGTAGCTTAAATTGTTCCTTATGCAGTAGATTAGAAAAATTGCATTTTCATAAAGCACTTTACATATTCCTTATTTTAATTTTATTTGGCTGTACAACACCAATAGATATTTTTGATTTTAGTGATGCTGAAAAGAAGGTTGTCATAGATGGCTATATCACCGATGCCTTAAAGTCTCATGAGATAAAAATCAGCTATTCCTCTACATTTAATTCTGACGGAATCTACATCCAGGAGTATGAAGAGGCTGCGGTCGTGGTACTTTTGGATGAACTTGGTAATCAAATTGTTTTTGAGCATGATGAAAAGGGCTTATATAAATCCTCTTTATTTCAAGCTCAATTTGATGTTAATTATGAATTAAAAGTTACTATTGATGAAAGTGTTTATTCATCCACTTTTAAGTCTTTACCTTTAGAATCTACCCCCTTGGATTTAAGTTATACTTCTTCGGTAAGGGAAGAGCTTTCGAGTACAGGTAGTTCTCTGAGACCAGTTAATGGTGTAAGTGTCACAGCAAATGTGCCTTCTTCTTCCTCCGACACTTATTTACTCTGGGAACAAAAACAGTTCTATATCTATGAAGCGGTAGATTTCCCTTATCCTGGTCATGATGATCAGGCTGCTTTTTTTGCTGATTTTGCAGCCTCAGTTTATCACGGCCGCATATATGAATGGTGGTACCGCTATTGCTATCTGCAAGAATTAGACCTCCTGAGTATTAATTTAGAAATATTAGAAAAGAAAAATAATGATGGGGGACTTACGATTAGTAATGAGATCAACTTTATTCCATGTTCGGCAAAATTGGAACATGACTATGCTATTAGAGTAAAACAGTTGAATTTGGACGTTGAGGCTTATGTCTATTGGGAATCTATTCGAGATGCCACACAAAGCTCAGGAGGTATTTTTGATGCAGCGCCTTTTTCAATTCGGGGGAATATGACCGATCAGAATGGCGCATTTGCTTTGGGTTATTTTGGTGTCTATCGAGAGGCCAACGAAGATGTATTTTTTAATAATTCAGAATTGGCATTATGTGACCTTCAATACCCAGAGGCTTGTGGTGGTGACCATAGCTTAGATGTGGATCCTTGCCTTGATTGTGAGAAGGCAGAAGGAGAGTCAAATTCTAAAGACAAACCTTTTTGGTGGCGTTAATTTTTTCAATAAAGACGAAGACAATGCGCTCTAAGGAATAAAGTCAATTGGCATGCCTCCTTAAATGACTCCTCCCCATGATCTTTACAATCATATGTGCATCTGGAACTTGGCTCAAAACAACTCTCATTAGCACTAACAAAGGCACCGAGAGCAACATGCCAGCGGTTCCCCAAATATAGCCCCAAAGAACAAGCCCAAAGATTATAAAAACGATATTGACGTCCACCGTAGAGCCCATTACCATTGGTTCAATTATATTTCCCCATAAAAACTGAGCGCCTATTAAGAGTAATATAAAGAAGGACAACATACCACTTGACTCAATCTGAACTAGACCTAGTAAAATAGGTGGGATAGTAGCTGTAATTGAACCGACAGTAGGAATGAAATTTAAAATGAATGCTAAGAAACCCCAGAATAATGCGAAGTTAATCTGGAAGGCCCAGCAGATAACTCCAAAGCTTATGCCAGTACAAAGACTAGTTAAAAACTTGACTTTCATATAGTTGACAATCCCGTCTTTAACTTCTATAAATGCCTGAGTCATTTTTTGCTTACCCTCATCATCATCACCCTCAAGGTATTCAATGTATTTCTCATACCTCACGATACTGCCAAGTACGGCCACAAGGTAAATTGTCGTTAAAATGAAATTCCATGTGAGTGTACCAAGCTGGCCGGCAAGTAATCCTGAAGTGTTTAATAGAAATGTTGGCGAGAATATTCTGTTGAGTAAAGAGACGAAACCGTCTGCCTCTAATGATTCTAAACCAGGTAAGTGATCTACACTCTCAATGATTCCGTCAAGTTTGATAGATATTTGTTCTAAGAGTATATCTTTTTCACTTACAATTTGAACCCCAGTATCTTTAATAATGACACCTATCAGAAATAAAGTGCCAATAGTAATTATCGTTATAGAAGTAATAATTACTGAATATGGCCAACTTTTCCTCCTGAGAAATTCTATTATTGGTTGTAAAAGCAGTCCAATAAAAAGTGCAAATGCCAATGGAATGAGCAGGCCAGAAAGCTCTTTAATAATCATGACTAAAACTATGGACATAAAAAACAGCAGGGTGTTTTTGATTGTTATTAAATGAATATTATTCTCCATAGCTTACTAGTTGTCGAACAATTTAGTTAAAATTTTAATATGAAGATCTTAATGAAAAATATCAGACTCTTGATTGTCGCTTTAAGATTAATATTAATTTTGTACCTTCTTAACCAAATCGTACGCTATTGGAATTTGAAAAACCTATTATTGAGCTTGAGTCAAAATTGGAAGAAATGAAGCAATTAGCAGACAGCAGCAATGTTGATGTTAGTGATGACCTAAAGTCGCTCGAGAAAAAAATTCAGAAACTCAAAGAAGACACGTACGGAAACCTTACGAGGTGGCAGAAAGTACAGCTATCACGTCACCCAGAACGTCCATATACTTTAGACTATATCTACAATATGACAACTGATTTTGTTGAACTTCACGGGGATAGGACTGTGAAAGATGACAAAGCCATGGTCGGTGGATTTGGAAATATTGAAGGTCAGTCAGTATTGTTTATTGGACAACAAAAAGGAAGAAACACGAAACAGCGTCAAATGCGAAACTTTGGTATGGCGAATCCTGAAGGTTATAGGAAGGCGTTGCGTTTGATGAAACTTGCCGAAAAATTCAATACACCAGTTGTTGCGTTGATTGATACTCCAGGAGCTTACCCAGGATTTGAAGCGGAAGAAAGGGGCCAAGGAGAAGCTATTGCTAAGAACATACAAGAAATGTTCATGCTTAAGGTGCCTGTGATTTGCATCATTATTGGTGAAGGCGCGTCAGGAGGGGCCCTAGGAATAGCAATTGGTGATAAAGTATTGATGTTAGAAAACACCTGGTATTCAGTGATATCACCTGAATCTTGTTCTTCTATACTTTGGAGAAGTTGGGATTATAAAGAGCAGGCTGCGGAAGCATTGAAATTAACTGCTGAAGACATGAAGGGCTTTGGTTTAGTTGATGGAATTATCAAAGAACCGCTAGGTGGTGCACATCGCAACCCACAATGGATGTACAATGAATTAAAAAGTACTATACTCAAGGAATTAAAAGCACTTGATAAAGTGAGTGTTCAAAAAAGAATTGACGATCGAATCGAAAAGTTCTCTGGTATGGGAGAAGTCGTTGAATAAAATTAATATACTTAAAGCAAAGAGCACATGACTTACGTCAAGTGCTCTTTTTGTTTATATCCAATTATATTTCCATTTTTCATTTAAATTCATTGCTCTAATTATTACAAAATGAAACTTCATATCATCAATACAGGAAATTTTAAATTGGATGGTGGTGCCATGTTTGGTGTTGTTCCCAAAG
>Ga0209223_10006100_pt1 | contig 10466 bp, 10 predicted proteins | sample COG_06_FD_184750 | JGI IMG/M metagenome (GOLD analysis project Ga0209223, IMG submission 184750) | Pelagic Microbial community sample from North Sea - COGITO 998_met_06 (SPAdes) (version 2) | ecosystem: Environmental > Aquatic > Marine > Neritic zone/Coastal water | place: Helgoland, sampling...
GTGTGATCCACGGACGCTCGCTCTGCTCCGTAGATAGGATTGTAATCTAAGACCTCCGAGGTTGTCGTTTGACCTGCCCCATAGTGTTAGCATAAACTGTTTATCCAAAGAAGCAAGCTAACTTAGATTAGCTCTGTGCGCACACCATTAGCTACTTGCGTACCTTATATTCAATCTTGGTTAGTAGTATCCTTAGACTGGGATGATATGTCATACGCGTTAGTGTGATCCACGGACGCTCTGCTCCGTAGATAGGATTGTAATCTAAGACCTCCGAGGTTGTCGTTTGACCTGCCCCATAATGTTAGCATAAACTGTTTATCCAAATAATCAAGCTAACTATGGGCCAATCTGTTGTCAACTCTAAGGTGTTATATGTTCTAAGTTTTTAAATTCAATCAATCAAACTGTATTACCTTACCTTAGACTCGACATCCTATTTGTTTGACCGTACAAATATATATAGATTCCAGACACGTCGTGGTGAGTATCCTTAGGTGTACGGACTCGTTAGCATTATCTACGGACGCTTTTGCTCCGTAGATAAACTGTGCCGGAACTCATATAAGAATTTTTTATTTTTTCTTTTCACAACAGCCAGACAGTCATAGCATATCTAATATTTTTTCATTTTGTCGTAGCTGCCTACCAGAGTTCAGCTAAGATATTTCACTTTTACGCTTCCAGACATAGCCCATCTACGATTTTTTATTTTTCGGAGCTGCCTGCCAGAGCTCATCTAAGATATTTCACTTTTTCACAACAGCCAGACAGACATAGCATATCTAAGATTTTTTCATTTTGTCGTAGTTGTCTACCAGAGCTCATCTAAGATATATCACTTTTTCGCAGCTGCCAGACATAGCCCATCTACGAATTCTTCATTTTTCGGAGCTGCCAGCCAGAGCTCATCTAAGAATTCTTCATTTTTTCGCAGCTGCCAGACATAGCCCATCTACGAATTCTTCATTTTTCGGAGCTGCCAGCCAGAGCTCATCTAAGAATTCTTCATTTTTTCGCAGCTGCCAGCCAGAGCTCATCTAAGAATTTTTTATTTTTCGGAGCTGCCAGACATAGCCCATCTACGAATTTTTTATTTTTCGCAGCTGCCAGCCAGAGCTCATCTAAGATTTTTTCATTTTTTCGCAGCTGCCTGCCAGAGCACATGTAAGAATTTTTCATTTTTTCGTAGCTGCCGGCCAGAGCTCATCTAATAAATATTTTTTTAACCCATATATCGTTAATAATTACAATATCCCGTGTTTTGACATATTTCATCTACTATGATTTATCAGTTTTTTGTATTGCATGTCACCAGTCTTATTATGTTTACATTTTCCAACAATTTCATCACCATGGCAGCACAGCAAATTATCAATATCGCTGGGTCTGACACTGAGGACGAAGACGATGTGGCCATCATCAATCAGCCTGTTAATGCTGCTGGTGGATCGGGAGATATCTTGCTGGAGACAGATGATGAAGAAGCTGGCCTCATGGATGGGTGGGACCAGATCTATGACAGTGACTACGAAATCGAGATTCCAATGCCTGTCAAAAGAAAACGTGCAAGTACCAATAAGAAGAAGAAAACGAAGAAGGCAAAAGAGATCTGGCCGGCGTCCATGATGCGAAAATTTCAAGCGAAAATTCTTACCAGAGTGAGGTCATCCGAGAAGGACGTCACCGTTGCCGAGGCTGTTGATGGGGCTGTTAGCCCATTGAATTTTTTTGCCAATGTGGATCCAATTTTTGCAGGATATGCCAAACTCAATTTACCCGGTTTTCAGAATTACGTCAAGGAGAAGTTGATCGCAGAGCCTGAGCCATCTGAACTGGTACAAGCACAACAACAGCTGGTGAAGTATAATCGATGGGTGGGTGAATTCTCGTTAATCAAGTCACTGCAACACGCCATCAACTCGCTCAAGGAAAATGTGCCTGTCAAGGTGATTCATAAGAGATCGAAAATCGTGCAAGACCTCAACGTCATGCATATCCCTCCCAGCGCTAGCCACATTGGCATCTGGATGCCTGAGTTCGATACCGTCGAGAAATTTTGCTGGAATTCTAAGAAATCAGTGTTTGTGAAAGACAACTTCACAATGATCATGCCGGATGTCAATATCCAGCGAGAAGCAGCGCTCGAAATTGCGTCTACTGGGCTGGCTCGATTTCAGTTATGTCAAAGTGGAAGCAACTCTCATGAGGTTATCAAGCTATTCGCAACAGAAATCTTCGCATTTGTTTTCCAGCCGGACTTAGTGGCTGTATGAATTTTCTGCTAATAAATTTTCATTATATATATATCGCGTATTAATATGTCGAAAGAAATTAATATAATTCTGGAAACACTAGTGGTACGGTCAAATTGGATTTCTGTATGTCTGTCGCTGTTGAGTCTGGAATCTCCGGTCACATAGGATTTCAGTGTGTTGTAATACAATGTTGAGTCTCGAATTTCTGTTGGTACGGTCAAATAGGAATTCTGTTTGTCATAATACAGTGTTGCGTCTGGAACTTCGATTGGTACGGTCAAATAGTATTTATGTATGTCGCAATACAGTGTTGTTTCTAGAATCTATATTGATACGGTCAAATAGTATTTCTGTGTGTCGTACGTAATACTATGCTGCGTCTGGAATCTCTATTGATACGGCCAAATATGATTTCTGTATGTCGTCTTATAGTGGTGTGTCTGGAATCTCTATTTGTACGGTCAAATAGGATTTCCGTGTGTCGTGATACAGTCTTGAGTCTGGAATTTCTATTTGTACGACCAAATAGGATTTCTGTGTGTCGCATTATAGTGTTGAGTCTGGAATCTCTATTTGTCCGGTCAAATAGGATTTACACGTGTCGTATTATAGTGTTGAGTCTGGTATCACTATTTGTACGGTCAAACAGGATTTCCGTATATTGTATGCATAAAGCGTCGTATCTATCCTTTTTGTGACATAATATATAAATATGGAGAACGTAGAAATCAATAATATTAAGAGAATGTGTCGTGGCTCCCAGCCTGGTACAGCACATTCACGATTTAATAAAGCAGATGCTATAAAAATGTTCAAAAAATTATCACCAAATACGATACTACCCGATAATGATAATGATTTATTAGACTGGTTGTGTATATTGACGGAGAATGAAAGATCTATACGTCCTGGGCGTGAGCAGATACCATCCTCTTCATCATCTTCATCATCTTCATCATCTTTATCATCTTCTTCATCATCTTCTTCGTCATCTTCTTCGTCTTCATCTTCTTCGTCATCTTCTTCGTCTTCATCTTCTTCATCATCTTTATCATCTTCGTCTTCCTCATCTCCAAGTCATATACGTAAATTGTGTGAAGATATGAATCAATATAATATGTCTGAGTTAAAGAAGGCTGCTCGAGAAAACAATATTGTTTTCAATAATAATACCACCAAAAAAGATTTATGCATAGCTCTAGCTGGTATAGCAGGAAAGGCACCAGAGGTTCCAGAAAATATGCTGGATGTTATCAGCCATGATATTCTCAATCAGCCAGTGCTATTAAATTCCGGACATATGGTATCAAGAAGTATATATAATAGGTTGTCTAGCAATGGAACAAAAACATTTAAAAATCCTTTCACACGAAATATTGAACCAATACAAAGTTCACCTCCCCCAACAGTATTTCAAATGCAAGACATGATTGATGCCTGGAAGCTAGAAATGGGATATTGGAGAGAGGTTAATAGTACAGAAGACCATAAAGAAGCTATGTATGATGATAGCGACTCAAAAAGTAATACCGACAGTGATGATGAAAGCTACTACTATCCCCCAAGTGACATCGACACTGATGATGAAATCCGAGTTCTTGGTGAGAGGAACTCTGATGCTGATGTTGTGTTTATTGGTGAAAATCTTGTTGTTCATTCAAATGGCGACTGTCATGTACAATTTTCAATTGTCAAACATTACGTAATTCACTATCATGACATTCGAACGATGATAGAAGTGGTGGATTCTATTGTAGAATCTTTAGATCATACCGCATTACCTCTGGTATATAGTGCACTGGTAAAAAGACGAGCCATAATCCTAAGTATACCTCATGATCCTGAAATAATCGCTATGATAAATAATGTGATAGCAAAATATGATCAACAAATAAACAATGTTGGTCATGAAGATATAGATCCCAATATGGTAATTTATCATGCAAGCAGTTTTACCATTTATCCAAATGGCAACTGTGTACCAATAGGCATCACGATCGAAGATGTATTAGGGAGTTGTGGATTTCTTTTCCTTATAAAAGTATCTAATAGAATTGTAGATAGTATATATTCTGAACTTGCACCGAAAATACTAGAAATATTAATAAGTAGACGAGAACTCGACCACCCCTCTCTAAGTATTTTAGACAATATAATAGAGGACTATACGGAGAGGGTTTACCGTATTTACATGTTATGATGGTTGTCTGAAATATCCATTCAGCCAGAGGCGGATTTATGTGTGTCGCATTACAGCGTGGAGTCTGGAATATCTACTTGTATGGTCAAATACGATTCCCGTGTATCACATAACAGTCTTGAGTCTGGAATCTCTATTTGTACGATCCAATAGGTTTTCTGTGTGTCGTATTATAGTGTTGAGTCTGGAATCTCTATTTGTACGGTCAAATAGGATTTCAGGGTGGTCGTATATTTCAAGTTATCCACACCAAAAAACATAAATATTGTTTGTGAGATAGAGGTAGGTATCAAATAAAATAGAATGACTTCTGTTTTTACTACTGGACCAAGATGTGGTTGCGTGCGTAATGGTACCAAAAAGTGTAGTGTTCAACAACGGCGTGAATTCGCAGAGGAAATTTTGACATGTAAATCTGCTAAATTTGATCTTATAGGAGAACATAAAAAACCAGCAACCAAATCTGACGTGGTGGATATAACAACAGGACCGAAATGTGGATGTATAATAGCAGACACAACAAAACCATGCAGCAAAAAACAGCGTGCAACTATGCTTCCAGCGATTACAGAATGTAAATTACTTAAGAAAAAGCCGACAATAACGAAGATGAAGGTGGGCGAAGAGAAGTATGCAAAAAGTAAACCTACAAAGAATAAGAAAAGCCAGAGCTTAGCGGCTGCATTTGCGGTCGGGAAGAACAAAGACACAGAATTTTTTCGTACAGCTCCAGAGTGCAGCCATTATATCACATACGCTCGACTTGAGGAATGTTTTACTCGAATTGCTGTTCCGTATTTGAAAAAACACTCGGAAAAATGGAATGATGATGAAACTAATTTATTTTCGATCGTTGATTTAATAATTAATGATATTTTTATTTGCATAACCACGAACAAAAGCCGTGGTTGTAAAGTATCGGAGGACAATATTGTTGACGAGCTTGAGGATTCAGTTTTGCACGATGTGATAGACTATATAGCCTTGTTACGAAGTGAGTATTACGAAAATGAAGCTGCTAAAACTACGACTGCCGCCGATGCGCGTGCTTACATTATCAGTCGCAGCGAAAAACTACCCACTGTTAATTTAGTTCGTGTGAGATTAGGCGACGCCGAGGCGGAGATATATCAGGCAAATCTACACGATATCGAAAATACTGAGATACCCGAATTTCAGATTGAACCAGATTTCAAGACAGGAAAATATGAAAATTTAATGAATATGAACACCATGACTGCTAAATTACATATCATACAATTGATGGCTAATGGTGATATGGATGAAGTCATTCGCGAAATGGTACACGATACACTTGACAAAAAGAAGAAAAATAAGAAGAAGAATAATAAATAATAAATGTGAGAATAAACTGGAGCTTGGAATATTTGTTGTGGGTTTGTCAAGAAATATGAGAGTATATAATTTGCCTGGTTAGACTAGATTTGAGGGATTCTCATACATAGCTCGGAGAAAAGCTCAAGGTCGAGTAATATGTCGAAAGAAATTAATATAAGTCTGGAATCCCTAGTGGTACGGTCAAATAGGATTTCTGTGTGTCGCGCTTGAATATATTTTATCGACTCGCCCATATATGTATATGAAATCAATCCATAGATTATCTATCTTTGTAAACTTTCATCTATGATTTAATTGATTTAATTTGGCAATAAATAAATAATATATTAACTCAACTAATTAATACCAAGCAAAATGACCACCGCAACCATTGATTTCGAGTGCAAAGAGATACAGGCGCCTACCAAGAAAAGAAAGCGTCGTCAGCAAACATCCATTGAACGCGACTTGACTGTGGAGGAAACCTATGACGAAACTGCTCGACTGTTTAAGAAATGGTGCAAGGTTATCGAACATATCCTGCCAACAACACCAGATGTCAGACGCAATATGTTGATAGAAGACATTATATCCTTTGGAAGGCTATTCAGAGCGAGAATGTTCTTAATGCTGAACCAACCAGAGGCGGTGCACCAGTTTGCTCTTCCGCCAGTGCGCACTGTGGATCTTCGGAAGGTCTTTGCAGCGGCTCTATACATCGTGTCGGCTTACTTATGCCCCCGCCCCGTCACGATTTACGAGGTATGCAACATTTTCGACGAGGCGTTTGAACGGGTCGAGATCGTTGCTTTTTCACGGCTCTGCATCCTCACAGCAGTGTCATGCAGCTCTTCACTCAATGTTAGTCGTGATGTTATTATCGGTGATACCGTGGTGACCCAGGGAGCCACTACTTTATCCAAGGCAACCTCAACAAAATATGAAGGAGTTCTCGCAGTTAAGAAGATCAACATCAAGGTACTCGAGAACGAAATGATAGAAGCTGTGAAATGCAATGCAGAAGATGTGTCTGAACTACAAACCCGCCACTTTGGAATTCCGAACATTGTGATCTGTGAGGCCTTGGCCTACGTCCGTCTTGCTCTTCGACCGTCAGAACATGTATCACAACTCTTGGGAATGGAAATCACTCAAAATTCGATCTATTTTGTACAGCCGTTCTATCCTCTAAGTTATTCTGTGGTGTTCTGCACGCACGCTGGAATGCACAGAGGCGCTGTTTTTGCCCAACAGCGCTTCAAGGAACTTTGTCTAGCTGTCCAGGCGCTTCATGGTGCTGGCATTGCCCATCGAGACATTAAACCACAAAACATGATGTTTCGAGCCGACCAGACATTGGTGTTGTTGGATTTCGGTCTTGCCTCTACTACAATGTCTACAATGCGGACAACCACTCCAGTAGTGACTGTGATGACTCGCTCATACGAGCTCCTGGTCAACGGAGACGAACCATTCGAATACGATGCGTTCAAAGTCGACATGTGGTCGCTTGGATGCATGCTTTTTTCAATGCATCATCGTCGTCTCCAGCTTCCATTCGCGGGCTATGCGGAGGACGCAGTATTGGCCAGCATTAGAGATGCACACAACATACACAAGGTACCGCTTGGCATTTCTAAATGGCTGGGAGAAGCTGGTGTTTCACTTTTCTGGCGCCTCGTGTCACTTGACCCTCGTGATCGACCCACCATCGACGAAGTCCTTGAAGATAATTATTTTAAATAAAAACATATATATTACATTGTTGAGTCTGGAATCTCTATTTGTACGGTCAAATAGGATTGTCGTGTAACAGTGTTGAGTCTAGAATCTCTATTTGTACGGTCAAATAGGATTGTCGTGTAACAGTGTTGAGTCTAGAATCTCTATTTGTACGGTCAAATAGGATTTCCGCGTGTCGTGTTGCAGTGTTAAGTCAGGAATCTCTATCTGTACGGTCAAATAGGATTTCCGCGTGTCGTGTTACAGTGTTGAGTCTGGAATCTCTATTTGTACGGTCAAGTAGGATTTCCGTGTATCGTGTTACAGCGTTGAGTCTGGAGTCTCCGGTCAAATAGGATTTCTATGTGTCGTGTTACAGTGTTGAGTCTGGAATCTCTATTTGTACGGTCAAATAGGATTTCCGTGTGTGTGTTACAGTGTTGAGTCTGGAATCTCTATTTGTACGGTCAAATAGGATTTCCGTGTGTGTGTTACAGTGTTGAGTCTGGAATCTCTATTTGTACGGTCAAATAGGATTTCCGCGTGTCGTGTTACAGTGTTGAGTCTGGAATCTCTATTTGTATGGTCAAATAGGATTTCCGCGTGTCGTGTTACAGTGTTCAGTCTGGAATCTCTATTTGTACGGTCAAATAGGATTTCCGCGTGTCGTGTTACAGTGTTGAGTCTGGAATCTCTATTTGTACGGTAAAATAGGATTTCCGCGTGTCGTGTGTTACAGTGTTCAGTCTTGAATCTCTATTTGTACGGTCAGCCAGAGGCGGATTTCCGCGTGTCACAGTGTTGAGTCTGGAATCACTATTTGTACGTTCAAGTAGGCTTTCCGCGTGTTGTGTTACAGTGTTGAGTCTGGATTCTCTAGTGGTACGGTCAAATAGGATTTCTATGTGTTGTATTACATTGTTATGTCTGGAATCTTTATTTGTACGATCAAATAGGATTATCGCGTGTCGTGTTACAGTGTTGAGTCTGGAATCTCTATTTGTACGGTCAAATAGGATTTCCGCGTGTCGTGTTACAGTGTTGAGTCTGGAATTAAGAATTTTTCATTTTTCGGAACTGCCTGACATAGTTCATCTAGAATTTGTTTGTTACAATCTGACGCAAGCCATTTTTTTTTTGCAATTTATGCAGTTTGCACTTTTTGCATCTAACACTCTATTTTACACTACCTACAAGACAACTATATATAGATATAAAAAACCATTAACTCCTCAACCTCTTCACGGATGCTGTGTGGTATGAAGCGCGGCAAGGACGAAGTGGACGACGACGACGATGCTCCGGACGACAGCAAGAAGCACAAGACAACAGAAGAGCAGAAGACAAAACCACACTTTATTCAAGCTATCATCGATCACTGCAACAAACAAGGTTTCGTGTGTCCACACACATACGAAATATTGAGTCTGGCAAGCATGCCTGACACCAAATGGTTCCCGCATGTATCCCAACAAGTGAAACAAGAAAATCATTTTGATTCCACTATGCGAGATTCTGGTACTGATGGCATAGTGACAATGCCAAGCGGTAAAATGCATGGAGTACAAGTCAAGTCGACGAAACACGATAACTACCATGTGGATCTCGCGCTATACAACTCTCTCCGCCGCCAGCGGGAAGATACAGGCAAAATGTATTTACTCACCAACGCCAAGACAGTTACGTGGTGTACGCCGAGTGGCAGTTTCCCGGAACACATTGATAACATCGTTGTGTTGTCAGCTAAAACTGTGAGGCAGGTGCTGTCACTGCTGGGTGTTGTCGACGAAGCAGTCTTAAATCTTCCCCTCAAAACCCATGTGGTACAAGCATCAGCAGCACGTGACGCCAAAGAAAATGGTGGTGAAGATGCATACCTTATAGGATTATCCAAACTTAAAGTGGGGGAGCTGGAGCTGGAGTACAGCTGCGATCTCACTACACCCCGACCTAATATCACTCCGATGACGCTCGAGGAATACATCGCTGTCGGCACAACTCCCGAGATAGAGACTATTACCATGACTGACATCGAAGATGAGAAGGTCTTCGAGGAGGATGCCAAGGTGGTCACGACAAGCAACAAGATTCGTTTTCGTCAAACCCAGATGTTCATCCTGCAAGCGTTTATGACTCTCATGGCACTACCCGTCGTTGTTCTAAAGGGTGCTGGAGGTATTGGCAAGACGCTCGTGTCGCATTATATTGGAGATCTCTATTATGCATCGAAAGGCGAAAAGTCGATCAACATCTTCGCGACGCCTTCCAACGACGTGCTCGCCCAACACATCAAACTTGCAAAGGCTCAAGGAAAGAAATTCGCTGTTGTCTCTGGTGAGAAGCTCCTCAAGACCGTTTTGTATCCCGAGAACATCTACACAAAAGCACATCTGCTGGAGCTGGTCAAGGCCAACGAGATCATCTTCACCACGTTCGATTCTGCTGCTCGGCTGCACAATCTGCTGGATACGCCCGAGATCACCATTAATTTTCTTGTCATCGATGAGTGTGATCAGATGCAGCCTCGCGAATATTCAAAGATTGACGCTGGCCGTGACGTGCTTCGCCGCCTGCAACCCACAAAGACTTTAAAGATGTCTGCCACGCCGTCGTGTGTTCCCAATATCACTGTGCCCGCCGAAATGTCGGTGACAGAGGGCTCCACTGTACCATGCAAGATTATCGTCCACTTCAGCAAAGAAGAGTACAACTTTACGACTGAAAAAGGAGCTCAACAGATCGTAGATGATGTCGAAGGCACGGGATTCACGTTTGTCTGTTGCAATCGGAAGAAGGATGCGGAGGCAATCAACATCAAAGGTGCTGCCATGGTGACTGGTGATACCACATTCAAAGAGCGAAATACGATTATCAACAGTACGGCCAAATTCGTCAAGGTGGTGCGGGCCTGGACCATCGGCTTCGATGGACCCATTGAAAATATCGTG
>Ga0209223_10006109_pt1 | contig 10458 bp, 9 predicted proteins | sample COG_06_FD_184750 | JGI IMG/M metagenome (GOLD analysis project Ga0209223, IMG submission 184750) | Pelagic Microbial community sample from North Sea - COGITO 998_met_06 (SPAdes) (version 2) | ecosystem: Environmental > Aquatic > Marine > Neritic zone/Coastal water | place: Helgoland, sampling...
TTGCCTTATAAAGGTACTAAAGGTTTAATTTTTAAAAATTTATTGATTAGAAAAAAATTTAAAAAAATTCATCAAATTTGAAATCATTTTATTTTTATTTCTCCTTTTACTTTAACTATATGCGTATTTGAACAAATTTTAGCTTTAGAGTAGAAATAAGGTATCAAAAATTTATCACCACTAAACCCATTTAAATTTTGAAGTATAGAATATTTAGCTAATTCTAAAAAAAATATTTTTTTTTGGAAATAAATGTAATATTAACTCATGTGTATATATTTTTTTATATCTATCAGAGCATAATTTTATTAAAATTAATTTTAAGAAATGAAAAAATTTAAAACTAAAATTAAAACTAAAAGTTTAGAAAACCAACCTGTATTAGATTTATATCAAAGGGAAGGATTGGAAAGTTTTGGTTATATGTCCTCACAAAGCTGGAAAGATGACCCAAGAGCATTAGGTTTTACACTTTCAAGATATAAATTTGTAGCAAAAATGTTATCAGGAATTAAAAATATTTTAGAAATAGGATGTGGTGATGCCTTTTTCTCAAGAGTTGTTAAACAAGAAGTTAAAAATTTATCTGTTAGTGATTGGGACCCTGTATTTATTGATCAAATTATAAAAAGAAATAAAAAAGAAAAAAATTGGAAATTCAAAGAAATTTTTAAGCATGATATGTGTATATCTCCAACTAAAAAAAAGTACGAAGGTATTTATGCAGTAGATGTATTTGAACATATTAGCAAAAAAAAAGAAAATAAATATTTAATAAATATTTGTAAATCACTGAAGAATAATCGTAGTATTCTAATATTGGGCTGTCCTTCTATATACTCACAAAAATATGCAAGCAAGATGTCAAAAGTTGGTCATGTAAATTGTAAAACACAGGAAAATTTAAATAAAAAATTAAGAATGTTTTTTCATAATACATTTATGTTTTCAATGAATGATGAAGTTTTACATACAGGTTACAGCAAAATGTCAAATTATTATTTTATTATCTGTATTAATAAAAAAAAATAATGAAAGTAAATTTTATTGATCTAAAAATTAAAAATAAAAAAACACTAGATCGCTATAAAAATATTTATGGCAACATAATTAAAAGTGGGATTTTTTATAATGGCAAGCATTTAAAAAAGCTAGAATCAAACTTAAAAAAGTACACCAAAAGAAAACATTGTGTTTGTGTTAGTTCAGGAACTGATGCAGTTTATCTTGCTATTAAAACTTTAAAATCTTCATTATATAAAAAAGATGAAGTCATAACTACACCATTATCTTGGATAGCTTCGAGTAATGCAATTCTTGAAAATAAACTAAAACCAGTATTTGCAGACATAAAAGATGACTTAACGATTGACCCAATTAGTGTTTTGAAAATGATTTCAAATAAAACTAAAGCTATACTGATTGTAAATTATACAGGGCAAGTATGTGATATTGCAGCTTTAGATCGTATTTCTAAAGAATATAAAATACCAATAATTGAAGATGGAGCACAATCCTTTGGAGCAACATATAAAAATAAGAAATCAGGTTCTTTTGGTAAAATATCTGCAATAAGTCACAATCCAATGAAAGTCTTTTCTGCTTTTGGTGAGGCAGGAAGTGTATTTACAGACGATGATGAAATATATAAAAAATTAATTTATTATAGATACAATGGGTCAGAAAGAAAAGATTATAGATATGAATATTCATATAAATATAGCAGTTTAAATTTTAGGATGGACGAAGTTCAAGCATCAGTTTTAAATGAAAAATTAAAAAATATAAATCAAACAATTAAAAAAAGAAAGTTATTAGCTAATTTGTATGACAAATTATTAGAGAAAATCATCAAAATACCAGAGCGTAGAGCAAATGAGGAAAGAATTTATTACACCTACACAATAAGGGTAAATAAAAAATATAGAAAAAAACTACAAGAATTCTTATTTAGCAAAAATATTGAAACTAAAATTTATTATGACAAGTTGATACCAGATGTAGATCCATACAAAAAATTTAATTTTAAATCAGACATTAAGAATGCAAAAAAAATTTCTAAAGAAGTGTTATGTCTACCGATGCATGAAAATCTGAACACTAATCAAATTTATTATGTTTGTGAAAAGATTAAAGATTTTTTTAATGAATAAAAAAAAAATCAATTATATTCTTATTTTTGAGGGAAATGGCAAGGGAACAAAAGTATTTCAAAATCATCTAGATGGGCATAGTGAAATAGTGATGATCCCGGGAACAATTAGTGCATATTTTTATTATTTTTACAAAAAATTTTACAAAAAAAACCCAAATGAATTTTTAAAATTATTTTATGATTATTTTAAACCATTATTTAGCTTTTCGCACAACAAAGGATCTGACCAAATTGGAAAACATTTAATTAGCAGAAATGAAACATTCAATATCGACAAGAATATATTTAATAAAGAATTTCTAAGATTATATAAATTGAAAAATAACAATTTTTTTGATTTTATAAATAGTATTCATTATGCATATGCAAAAGCAGCTAAAATTATCTTATCAAAAAAAAAATATTTTGTAGTACATTTGCATAATTATGTTTTAATGAAAAATAAAATATTGGATAGCTTTCCAAAAACTACAAAAGTTATTTTCTTTACCGATAATCAATTGCAAAAAAATTATTTTCAACGTGAGTATAAATCAAATGTTATACCAAATTATTTAAATCTACCTTTAACAAGGTTTTATTTTCAGACTTTTTTCTCTCATTACCAATCTTTTGATTATTTAACCCAACCAACTCTAGATTTAAAAAGAATAAAATTCAGAACTTATGTGATACGATTTAGTATATTTAATGTTAATCGAGTCAAATTTATTAATAAAACTTTAAAAGTATTAAACCTAAAGCAAGATAAAATATGCTCAACCCAAACATTGTTTTGCAAACCTTTTATTAATACATATTATCAGGAACGTAAGACTGGTGACTATATTATCAATTTTTTTAAAAGTTTTAAAGAAGATCAAAACACAATTAATATTGGAAAATTTTTATTACAAGATTTTTTTAGAAAAACGAACCAAGATATAGAAAGAATTACTAGTAATAATTATAAAATCCTTTTATTGCTAAGAATAATGGTGCCAAATAAAAGTGAGTTAAGGTCTCTATATTTGACTTTTTTAAATATTAATATTGTAAAATATTTTATTAAAAACTTATTAAATGAATGTCTAAATTTTAATAAAAAAGTATTAAATAGATATAAAGTAAGACCATTAATCCATAAAAAATATACAGGTAAAATCTATTTAAATATTTTCAGCATAGATCGTTACCTATTAAATTTTAATAAAAATAAATTTTTAAAAAATAAACTTTTATTGTTATTTTTTATTTTCTTATATTTTTTTAGTAACCTCTTTTTATTTTTATCAACACCTTTAATTATCATTATAAATTACATTATTAGAGTAAAAAAAAATTTGTTCTTTTATTTTTATAATAAGTTGAATAAATATAAGTTAAAAAAAACAACTGAAATCATATAAAGTTTAATCAATGCTCCAGCTGCTTAATTTAAAAGAAAAAAAAAACTTTTATATTTTTATTTTTTTGATGTCTATTTTCTCTTTTCTAGAGGTATTTAATCTTAGTTTAATCTTGCCAATATTAGAAAATTTACTATCTGCAAATAATAATAAGTCCGATTACTTACTGTTTATAGAAGAGATACTGGGAAAAGATAATTTTTTAGTTTTTCTCACAATTTTCTTTTTTTTATTAATGATAACAAAAAATATATATTTAATAATAATAACCTATTTTCAAAATAGATTTATTTATGATTTTAAATTTAGATTAACAAATAATCTTTTTGATAAGATTATTTCTTTAACATACCAAGCATTTCATCAGAAGAACTCATCATCTTATGTAAAGAATCTAGTGGGTGATACAAACCAAATTACTCAATGTATCAGCATGTTAATAACCCTATATTCAGATTGTTTAATTTTATTGTGCATTTTTTTGATGCTCTTTTTTGTAGATTTTAAAATTGCAATAATTACTTTTGTCATACTTCTTTTTATAACATTTTTATATTATCGTTTTTTTAAAAAAGTATTCAAAGGTTTAGGTAAAAAAAGATATATTTACGAAGCTAATATTTATAAAACTTTAAATAATACTTTAGGTGCTTTTCTGGAAATTAATTTATTTAAAAAAAAATTTTTTTTTAAAGATTATTTTTCATTAAACAATAAGCTAAATAATACAACAATGGAGAAATATACATTTTTACAATCATTACCAAGAGTTTTTTTTGAATTAATTGGTGTGTCTATATTAATCCTACTATTTTTATATTATCAGTCAATTCCTGATATCAGCATTCAATCTATTCTCCCAAAAATGTCATTGTTTGTTTTGTGTTTAATAAGATTAATGCCTCTATTTAATAGAATAACTCTCTCGATTCAAAATATAAAATTTGCCAATCAAACAGGTCTAATATTGTTTAATGAACTTAATCAGATGGAAAATATATCCTTAAAAAATGTTGATAAAAAAATTAAAAATAAAGCAATTGTACTTAATGCAAAATCAGAAATTATAATTAAAGATTTGAATTTCATTATAAATGACAAAAAAATAATTAATAATCTTAATTTAAAAATTACTTATGGTGAAAAAATTGGAATTTATGGAGAAAGTGGGTCGGGCAAGAGTACTTTTGCAAAGTTATTTTCAGGATTAATTCTACCTTCAGCTGGTACTATCAATTTAAATGAGTCAAATATCTTTAATAATTTACATGAATGGCAAGAAAATATTTCATATCTTAAGCAAGATAATTTTATTTTAGATGACTCAATAAAAAATAACATATGTTTTGGAGAAGAAAAAATTGACCTAAAAAAACTTAATCAATCTGTAAAAGAAACAAGATTAGATAAATTAATTTCAGGTTTGCCTGAAGGTTTGAATACAAATATAGGAGAAAATGGCCAAAAAATATCTGGTGGTGAAAAACAAAGAATATGCCTTGCTAGATCTTTATATCATAACAAAAAAATATTTATATTCGACGAACCAACGTCAGCTCTAGATGATGAAAATGAAAAATTAATAATGGATTGTATTAATAGTTTAGATGGTAAATTAGTAATTTTAATTTCTCATAACAAAAAAATTTTTACAAAATTTAATAAAATATATAATTTTGAAGAGGGAAAATTATTTTTTGATAAAAATCTTTCAATAGATAATAATGATTAAGTTCGAATAATGAGATATTCAATTTTTTTCAAAAAAAAGCCATTTCTAAATAAGATTTATTATATATTAAGAAGTATTATCTTTGGTAAAAATTTGACCAATGGTCCAGATATGGTTGTTAATAGTTTAATACCCGAACTTAAAAGACGTAAGATTATATTTAATATTAATCCTGCGTTTAATGATATTAATCAAAACGTAATTATTTTAAGTGATCATAAAATTCTTAAAAAATTAATTTTGTTAAAAAAAATTAGAAAATTTAAGCTATTTGCAGGTCCTAATATTTCAATTTTACCAACTGATTATTCCAAATTATTATTGTCACCAGGGATCGACAAGGTGTTGGTTCCATCGGAATGGGTCAAGAAATTATACATAGAAAAATCTAAAAATTTAAGAGATAAAATTTACGTATGGCCTTCGGCTATAGATGTTAGCAAGTTTAATAATAAAATTAAAAAAAAAAAATATGACTTTTTAGTTTATATAAAGTTTTTTAAAGATAAAAATCTTTTAGATCAATGTCTCACCTATCTTAATAAACACTATCAAATTAAAATTATTTTTTATGGAAGTTATAAGATTAATTTTTTTTACTCTCTTCTGGCTCAATCAAAATATTCTATTTTTTTTTCCGAAAGTGAGTCACAAGGAATTATGTATTTTGAGTCTTGGGCAGCTAATGTTTCCACCTTAGTTTTTAATAAAAAAAAAGTTTATAAAAAAGGTCTATCTACTTTAGCTATCCCATGTCCATATTTGGACGAAAGACATAATGGTCTTGCATTTGTTGATTTTGCTTCTTTTAAAAAAAAAATTAAAATACTTATTAAACAAAATAAAAAACCTCGAAAATGGTTAATAAATAATTATAGCATGAAACAACAAGCATCAAAAATTTTAGCACAATTTAAAAATTAATAATAATGTATATAGATTTAAAAAATTTTTTAATTAAAAACCCGATCAATATTAATGGTGTTGTCCATGTTGGTGCTCACAAAGGTGAAGAACTTAATTTGTATAGATCTTTAAAAATAAAAAAGGTGCTACTTTTTGAGGCGAATCCATCTTTAATTAAATTTTTAAGAATTAAAAGTTCTTTTTTTAATTTTTTATTTGATATGAATATTTTTTTAGAAAATAAAGCTTTACTAGACTCGCTAGGTAAGGTTAATTTAAATATTACATCTAATTCTCAAAGTAGTTCAATTCTTAATTTGAAAGAGCACTCCATAATGTATCCCACGATCAAAAAAATTAAAGAGGTGAAAGTTCCATCAAGTACTCTCAATTATGAATTTAGTAAAAAATACAATATAAAAAATTATAATATGTTAAACATGGACATTCAAGGTTCAGAGTTACTGGTTTTGAAAGGATCCACAAATATCTTAAAAAATTTTGATTTGATATATACGGAGATTAATTTTAAAGAAATGTACGAGAGTTGTGCCTTGGGAGAAGAATTGGATAGTTTTTTAGACAAATATGGTTTTTATAGATGCATGACATCTACTCCAGAAAGTGAATATTGGGGTGATGCTATTTATATTAAAAAATGATAAAAAATTATTGTCTTTTAATCAGTTATATATATTAAAGTAATAAGTTAATTATGAAAAAAAAAGCATTGATATTTGGAGTTACAGGACAAGATGGTGCGTACTTAAGTGATTTTCTTATCAAAAAAAACTACATAGTTCATGGTATTAAAAGAAGATCATCATCCTTTAATACAAGCAGAATAGATAAAATTTATAATACTCATCAAAAAAATGGAATATTTAATCTTCACTATGGAGATGTAACTGACTCTCTTAATGTTCAATCATTGATACAAAAAATATCTCCTGATGAAATTTATAATTTAGCAGCACAGTCACATGTTAAAGTAAGCTTTGAAACTCCAGAATATACAGCAAATGCTGATGCAATAGGTGTTTTAAGAATCCTAGAATCGATAAAAAATAGCAAGAAGAAAATAAAATTCTACCAAGCATCCACATCTGAAATGTATGGGAGTACCCCAGCTCCACAAAGTGAAAAAACAGTTTTTGCACCTGTGAGCCCTTATGGCACGTCAAAACTGTTTTCTTATTGGATAACAAGAAACTATAGGGACGCCTACAATTTATTTGCTTGTAACGGAATACTTTTTAATCATGAAAGTCCAATAAGAGGCGAAACATTTGTTACAAGAAAAATCACACTAGCAGTAGCAAAATATCATGTTACAGGAAAATGTAATTTAATCTTGGGAAATATAAACGCTTTAAGAGATTGGGGTGATGCAAGAGACTATGTGGAAGGTATGTGGAAAATGTTACAAAAAAAAACTCCAAAAGACTATGTCTTAGCTACTGGAAAAAGCTATACAGTGAAAAAATTTGTTGAAGAAGCCTTTAGCGTTGTAAATGTTAAGATTAAGTGGAGAGGCAAAGGTTTAAATGAAGTTGGTTATAATAATAAGGATAATAAAATCTTGGTAAAAATAAACAGTCAATATTTTAGACCAAATGAGGTTAATCATTTAGAGGGTAATGCTTCCAAAGCTAAAAAAGATCTAAATTGGAAACCAAAAATTTCTTTAAAAAAAATGATTAAAGATATGGTTATTTCTGATATTGAGCTTTCTCAAAAGACTTAAAATAATAGATCAAAATAATAGCGCACATCAAAGATAATATACAAATAATTTTTATCTCAAATAATATCTGAACCAAAACTATAATAAAAATAAAAATATTATAAACAAGATTTGCTAAAAATACTTTTTTATGAGGTTGATTATTTTTTACAGGTATAAGAAAATAATAATCAAATAACCTGGCCCATGGCATTTTGCCTGTTAGTATTTTTTTAAATATTGTAATAGTACAGTCAAGATAAGTATAAGCTAATAAGGAAATAACAATATCGTATCTACCAAAAAATATAAGTTTAATAGAAATATAGCCAATTAAAAAACCCAAGAATATACTACCCGTATCTCCCATAAAAAGTGTGGCTTTTGGCTTATTAAAACATAAATATGAGATCATTGTACCTACAGATATCACTGAAACCAGATAGCCAAAATCACTTGAAGAAGTAACAGCATAAAAAATTGAAGCACAAAGAAAATAATTTAAAGAGTTAAGGCCAAGAAAGCCATCAACACCATCAGTAAAATTTATTATATTAATAGTGTAGACCCAAAAATAAACAATAAAAATAATTAAAAGTTTTAAAGGTATATTTGGTATGCTTGTATTAAACAAAGAACTACAGAAAAAAATTATTGTTAATTGAAAAAACAATCTAATGACTGGATGTATTTTTTTTAAATCATCATAAAAAGAAATTATTGTAAGAAGTAAAAGAGAAGACAGAAAAATAATAAAGTTTTTAGGGGGTATGATATCTAAAATATTATAATTAGAAAGAAAGTTGGCAAAAAATAACAAGCAGACAAAAGTTATACAAAAAATAATGCCTGCACCTGTGGGTATTATATTTTTATGAACACTAAGCTCATCAGGCTTATCTACAAGATTAAATTTAAAGCTTATTTTTTTGAAAAAATAGAATAAGATAATGCTGATTGTTAATGAAGATAAAAAAATATAAACCATATCAAATATTAATAATAATTAAAAAATTTAAATGAGTTTATATTAGCAAAGATGATAAAAACAATAGAATTTTATATTTTATCATTTATAAGTATTGTCTTACAATTTATTTTTTTATCCATACTTAAAGAATTTAATGAAGAGTTTTTAAAGTATATTGAAATTACTGTATTATCTCAAATTATAATATCAATACTTGGTTCAATTCAATTTTATATAGAGAGTTATAAAAATCAAAAAATTATAAATATACAAAAAAATTTTTTTTATTTATTTTCAATTATTATAATCTTAATTAGTTTTTTTTATATAATTCAAAATTTCATATTTTTTTTATTTTTTATAACTGCACTTGGATCTATGGCAACTATGTTATTAAACACAGCATATTTTGCTAGATTTAATTTGCAAAGACTCAATACTTACTATGTGTTTGTTTTAATATTACTAAAAACAGTCGCACTATATGTAGTCTATATTTATGATTTAAGATTTTACTACAGTATAATTTTAATCAATATTATTTCTATGATAGGTATGTTTTTTTTTACTGTAAAATTTCATTTAAAAAAAAGAGGATTCTCCATTATAAGTTTGTTGAATAATTTTTTAGGAACAAGTTTAACTACTATTGATAAACTGTATTGTAATAAGTTTTTATCCAGTCTTTCTGCAGATTATTTTATAATATTTAAGATATCTTCTTTTTTTCAATATTTAACAGAGGTTATATATAGAAAAGAAAGATTTGAAATAACCTCAGGTATTAAAAATATTAATCAAAAAAATATATTTTTAAAATTTATTACATGCCTTTTTTTTATTGGAATAGTCTATCTGCTTATTAAGAATATTTTTTTATTAGAACAATTACTTATTCAAATGAACATGGAATTAATTTATTCATTATTTGTGATTATAGAAAATTATATCTTTGAGTTTGTAATTATTTCACTTGCCTTTTTAATTAATAGTATCTCTGGTTTAAAATATGATTATATATACAAAAACTTTTCTAAAAATAAGCTTCTATACATCAATTTAATTACTCTTATTATTTTTATAATTTTGATTATTTTTTCTAAAAACATCTTAGAATTATGTTTATCTTTTATTTTAGTAAATGTTATTAATTTTTTATTGATAGGTATGTACTATATTAGAATAAAAAAACATGACAAATAGATATTTAATTTTATTTCTACCTTTATTATTTTATTACACCAGGTATATTCTTGTTTGAAAATGATATTTTCACTAATAGTATTTTTTTAAGTGAGGTGTCTTTTATAAATCAATATTTTGATACCAATTTACTTATATATAATTTTTTTAGTATACTGGCTGTTATAATTATTTTTTATTATTACTATTTTATTTTTCAAAAAATAAAAGCTGTGAAGGGAAAAGAATTTATTTTAGCCTTCTATTTTTTGATTTTATATGTATGTTTTTTATAATCATAGATATCTTTAATATAATTAAATATTATATAAATACTGAGATAGTTTATAGAGCAACCCTATATAATGATTTGTTAGATAAAAGAAATACTCATATAAA
>Ga0209223_10006114_pt1 | contig 10455 bp, 7 predicted proteins | sample COG_06_FD_184750 | JGI IMG/M metagenome (GOLD analysis project Ga0209223, IMG submission 184750) | Pelagic Microbial community sample from North Sea - COGITO 998_met_06 (SPAdes) (version 2) | ecosystem: Environmental > Aquatic > Marine > Neritic zone/Coastal water | place: Helgoland, sampling...
TTCACCCATATTCACTTGATGCCCACGGCCAAGATCACGTCCATAGCAGGTTGAACAAATACCGTAGCGGGTCTTGCAGGTAATGGGCGAACGAACAACCACTTCATCGATGCCTAGTTCTTCGAGACGCTCACTCCACACCTCGTCAACCATGGTGCCCGCTTCCAGCAAGACCTCAACCGTGCCGGGCCGCACAACGTCGGCAGCCACAATACGCCCCAGAACTCGATCGGGTAGGGACTCAATAATATCGCCGCCATCAATGACAGGTGTCATTAGCAGACCTTCATCAGTCCCGCAATCTTCCTCAACAACCACCACATCTTGCGCCACGTCCACTAAACGTCGAGTCAGGTAACCTGAGTTGGCTGTCTTCAATGCCGTATCTGCCAGCCCCTTACGCGCACCGTGGGTCGAAATGAAGTACTGCAGTACATTCAAGCCTTCCCGAAAGTTCGCAACAATAGGCGTCTCAATGATAGAACCATCCGGCTTTGCCATTAAGCCCCGCATGCCGGCTAGCTGACGAATCTGGGCCGGTGAGCCCCGAGCCCCTGAGTCAGCGTACATGTAAACCGAGTTGTAAGAACTCTGCTCTTCTTCATCACCGTCGCGATTAATGACCGTCTCTTTGGAGAGATTAGCCATCATCGACTTTGATACCTGATCGTTAGTTCGCGACCAAATATCAATCACCTTGTTGTATTTTTCACCTTGGGTCACCAGACCAGCAGCGTACTGCTGTTCGATCTCTTTGACCTCACCGTAGGCTTTATCAACCAGCGCCGCCTTTTCATCAGGGATTTCAAAGTCGTTGACACCAATCGATGAGCCCGATTTAGTTGAGTACTCATAACCCATGTACATAAGCTGATCGGCAAAAATAACCGTCGCTTTGAGGCCAACAATTCGATAACAGTGGTTAATGACTTTTGAAATGGCTTTCTTGACCATTGGCTTATTGATCATGTCGTAAGACAGACCCTCGGGAACGATCTCCCACAGCAAGGCCCGACCCACCGTCGTATCAATGATACGCGTTCCCACTTTGGTCTCTTCGTCATAACTGGCAACAGTTTCCTTGACGCGTACTTTTACCCTCGCCTGCAAATGCACCTGACCCGATGCATAAGCGCGCTGCACCTCAGTAGGATCAGCAAAAATCATGCCCTCACCGGCCACATTGATGCGCTCACGGGTCATGAAATACAGTCCCAACACCACGTCCTGTGAGGGGACGATAATGGGGTCACCCGATGCCGGAGAGAGAATATTGTTGGTCGACATCATCAACGCCCGGGCTTCGAGCTGCGCTTCAATCGTCAGCGGTACGTGCACCGCCATTTGGTCGCCATCGAAGTCTGCATTGTAGGCAGCACACACCAGTGGATGTAATTGGATCGCTTTACCCTCAATTAACACTGGTTCAAAGGCTTGAATGCCGAGTCGGTGCAAAGTTGGCGCACGATTAAGTAATACTGGATGCTCACGAATAACCTCGGCGAGGATATCCCAGACCTCAGGCGGCTCGCGCTCGACCATTTTCTTAGCCGCTTTAATAGTGCTCGCCAAACCCCGATGCTCAAGCTTGCCAAAGATGAACGGCTTGAACAGCTCAAGTGCCATTTTCTTGGGCAGACCACACTGATGTAGCTTGAGAGTTGGCCCAGTAACAATCACTGAACGACCCGAATAGTCAACGCGCTTGCCCAATAGGTTCTGACGGAACCGACCTTGCTTACCTTTGATCATATCCGCTAGTGACTTCAGTGGGCGCTTATTAGATCCAGTGATTGCACGACCACGGCGACCGTTATCGAGCAGCGCATCTACCGATTCCTGGAGCATACGCTTTTCGTTGCGCACGATAATATCGGGCGCGTTGAGATCGAGTAAGCGCTTGAGTCGGTTATTACGGTTTATCACCCGACGATACAGATCATTCAGATCAGAGGTGGCAAAACGACCACCGTCGAGAGGTACCAAAGGTCTTAAATCTGGCGGTAACACTGGCAGTGCTTTTAGTATCATCCACTCGGGCTTATTGCCAGATTTTGCAAAGGCTTCCAGTAGCTTCAAGCGCTTCGACAGTTTCTTTATTTTCGTCTCGGAATTTGTCGCGGGAATTTCCTCACGCAGACGCTCCACTTCGGCCGGCACATTGATCTGGATCATGAGGTCTTGAATCGCTTCAGCCCCCATTTTTGCAGTGAACTCGTCACCAAACTCTTCCATGGCCTCATAGTACTGTTCGTCGTTGAGAAGCTGGTTCTGATCCAGCGTCGATAAGCCCGGGTCGGTAACCACATAGGATTCAAAGTATAGAATGCGTTCGATGTCGCGCAATGTCATGTCGAGTAACAAGCCGATACGGGAGGGCAATGACTTCAAAAACCAGATGTGCGCAACGGGACTGGCGAGTTCGATGTGACCCATACGCTCACGACGAACCTTTGCTAACGCCACCTCGACGCCACACTTTTCGCAAATGACGCCGCGATGCTTAAGCCGCTTGTACTTGCCACACAGACACTCATAGTCTTTCACTGGGCCAAAAATCTTGGCGCAAAACAAGCCATCGCGCTCAGGCTTAAAGGTCCGATAGTTAATCGTCTCTGGCTTTTTCACCTCGCCATATGACCATGATCGGATCATATCGGGTGATGCAAGACCAATGCGAATCGCATCAAAGTCTTCGTTTTTCTCCCTGCTTAACAGGTTCAACAAATCTTTCATGTCGTAATCCCCTTCAGAAGCCTTCAGACTCGGACTCGAGATCAATATCGATGCCGAGCGAGCGGATTTCTTTGATCAACACGTTAAAGGACTCGGGCATACCCGGATCCATATGATGATCTCCATCGACGATGTTCTTGTACATTTTGGTACGACCGGCCACATCGTCAGACTTGACGGTCAACATTTCTTGTAGCGTATAAGCTGCGCCATAGGCTTCTAGTGCCCACACCTCCATTTCGCCGAAGCGCTGGCCACCAAACTGGGCTTTACCACCCAGCGGCTGCTGAGTCACCAAGCTGTAAGACCCGGTTGAGCGAGCATGCATCTTGTCGTCAACCAAATGGTTGAGCTTGAGCATGTACATATAACCCACGGTCACTGGCCGCAAAAACTCTTCGCCGGTTCGGCCATCATAGAGCGCCAGCTGCCCGCTCTCTGGAATGTCCGCCATCCTCAGGAGATCCTTAATTGATTCTTCCTTTGCGCCGTCGAATACTGGGGTTGCCATTGGCACCCCCTTGCGTAGATTTTGGGCCAATTCGAGGATTTCCTCGTCACTCAAAGAATCGAGATTTTCATCACGACGTGGGTCACTCGCATGGGAATAAATACCCTTCAAGAAACTACGCAACTGAGATATTTTCACCTGTTGCTCTAGCATGTCATTGATCTTGACACCGAGACCACGTGCAGCCATACCTAGGTGAGTTTCCAGAATCTGACCCACGTTCATGCGCGAGGGCACCCCTAGGGGATTAAGAACAATATCAATCGGTTCGCCACGCTCGTCAAAAGGCATATCCTCCACTGGCATGATCACAGAGATAACACCCTTGTTCCCGTGCCTGCCTGCCATTTTATCACCCGGCTGAATACGACGTTTCACGGCGAGGTATACCTTAACAATCTTAAGCACGCCGGGAGCGAGGTCGTCACCGCTTTGAAGCTTGTCTTTCTTGACTTCAAATCGCTCTTCAAGTTGCTTGTTTTGCTCCTCGAGCAAACGCTCGGCTGACATTAATTGCTCGTTGAGATCGGCATCTGCCAGCTTCAACTTGAACCACTGCTCACGGTCAAGATCGGCAAGCACCTGATCGTTCAGAACAGTGCCTTTGGCAAGCCCACCGCCACTGACGGTCTTCTGTCCTTTGAACAATTTCGCCAGGCGGGCATAGGTGGCCTCTTCATAAATGCGAAATTCCTCCCGTAAATCCTTACGGTAATCGGCGAGTTGTGCGGTTTCAATCTGTTTGGCTCGGTGATCTTTCTCCAAACCGTCTCGAGTAAATACCTGAACGTCAATGACGGTGCCTTTGTAGCTCGAGGGTACACGTAAGGAGGTATCTTTAACGTCAGACGCCTTTTCTCCAAAAATAGCGCGCAAAAGTTTCTCTTCGGGCGTCAGCTGCGTTTCACCTTTCGGCGTCACCTTGCCTACCAGAATATCCCCCGCATCGACTTCCGCACCAATATAGACAATACCCGACTCATCGAGCTTGCCTAAGGCGCCCTCACCCACATTGGGGATGTCGGCAGTGATTTCCTCCGAGCCCAGCTTGGTATCTCTGGCAATACAGGTCAGCTCTTGAATATGAATAGAGGTAAATCGATCTTCCTGTACAACACGCTCAGATACCAATATCGAATCTTCAAAGTTGTAGCCATTCCACGGCATAAAGCCAATGCGCATATTCTGCCCTAAGGCCAATTCACCCAGGTCGACAGACGGGCCATCTGCAAGGATATCGCCTCTAGAAATAGCATCACCATTCTTAACGATAGGCCGCTGATTGATACAGGTGTTTTGATTCGAGCGCTTATATTTGGTCAAGTTGTAAATATCGACCGGGGCTTCACCGGTACCCACACTGTTAGCGTCAACGCGAACAACAATACGGCTAGCGTCCACCGAATCAATCACTCCGTTGCGCTTGGCAACAATACATACACCCGAGTCACCGGCAACGTAGCGCTCCATGCCCGTTCCCACTAACGGCTTGTCAGCACGCAAGGTCGGTACCGCCTGGCGCTGCATGTTGGAACCCATGAGTGCTCGGTTAGCGTCATCGTGCTCGAGAAACGGAATAAGTGCCGCTGCAATGGATACGACTTGCTTTGCTGACACATCCATGAAGTCTACTTCAGCCGCCGGCTTTATCGTAAATTCATTCATGTGCCGAACATTAATAAGGTCTTCAACAAACTGATTACGATCATTTAATGCTGCAGATGCCTGCGCGATAACATGCTCTGCCTCGTTAATGGCGGACAAATACTCAATGTCGTCCGTGACCACTCCATCGACTACTTTTCTATAGGGTGACTCTAAAAAACCGTATTCATTGGTGCGCGCGTAGGTCGCCAGAGAATTGATAAGGCCAATGTTGGGGCCTTCTGGCGTCTCGATAGGACACACCCGACCATAATGCGTGGGGTGTACATCACGGACCTCGAAGCCGGCACGTTCACGAGTCAATCCGCCTGGGCCGAGTGCAGAAACGCGTCGCTTGTGCGTGACCTCTGACAACGGGTTGTTTTGATCCATAAACTGCGACAACTGGCTTGAGCCAAAGAACTCTTTCACGGCCGCCGAGACGGGCTTGGCGTTGATTAGATCTTGGGGCATGAGGCCTTCGCTCTCGGCCATAGATAAACGCTCTTTCACTGCGCGCTCAACGCGGACTAGACCCACTCGGAATTGATTTTCGGCCATCTCGCCGATCGATCGAATACGCCGATTACCCAAATGATCAATATCGTCAACAATACCTTTACCGTTGCGGATATTGACCAGCGCGCGCAGGACATCGACGATGTCTTCTCGATCGAGGGTACCGCTACCCTCCGACGCCTCACGTCCAAGACGACGATTAAACTTCATCCGACCGACGCCTGATAAGTCGTATCGGTCTGCGGAGAAGAACAGATTTTGAAATAGATTCTCTGCAGATTCTTTGGTCGGTGGTTCACCGGGACGCATCATGCGGTAAATTTCTACCAGTGCCTCGAGCTCATTACGCGTTGCGTCCTGGGCTAAGGTATCGGAGATGAAGGGACCGCAATCAATTTCGTTAGTGTACAGCGTGGTAATGGAATCAATCTCTTTTTCACGCAGCTGAACAAGGAGTTCTTCAGTAATTTCAGTATTACATTCGACGATTAGCTCGCCGGTACTCGTATCGACGACATTTTTAGCCAGCCGACGGCCGAGAAGATACTCTTCAGGCACGCTGAGCGCGTCCACACCGGCTTTCTCCAGCTCACGAATATGGCGCGCCGTGATACGACGACCGCGCTCCACGATCAAAGCTTTACCTGACATAATATCGAAGGCCGCCATGTCACCCTGAAGCCGCTTGGGTACCAGTGCCATTGTCGCCGAATGTTCATCGCCCAGTTCAAACACCGTGGTATCAAAAAACATATCCAGCATTTCTTCGCTGTCATAGCCCAAGGCTCGCAATAAAACCGTGGCTGGTAACTTTCGGCGTCTATCGATACGCGCATAGACCATGTCTTTTGGATCAAACTCAAAGTCTAACCAGGACCCACGGTAAGGAATGACCCGGGCAGAGTAGAGGAGCTTGCCCGACGAGTGGGTTTTACCTTTATCGTGATCGAAGAAGACCCCGGGGGATCGATGCAACTGCGACACGATGACGCGCTCGGTACCGTTGATGACAAAGGTACCATTCCTAGTCATCAGGGGAATTTCACCCATGTACACATCCTGCTCCTTAATATCCTTAATGGACTTAGAAGAGGATTCCTTATCGTAGATCATCAAACGCACTTTGACCCGCAGAGCGCAGGCGTACGTAGTGCCGCGCAACACACACTCATCGACATCAAAAACCGGCTTGCCCAGTGAGTAGTCAACGTACTCAAGCGCGGCGTTACCACTATAGCTGGCAATGGGAAAAACCGATTTGAAGGCGGCGTGCAATCCATATTCACCACGCTCTTCAACGGGAGTCCCTTCCTGGGTGAATTTCCGATAAGAATCCAGCTGGATCGCCAGCAGATAAGGAATGTCCATTACCTTCTCAAGCGAGCCAAAATCTTTACGGATGCGTTTCTTCTCAGTATACGAGTAGGCCATCAATACTCCCCAGCGTGTTGTTATCGGGCGTCCCCGACATTATCCGGCTGCTAAACCGGGAAAGGGCCGGAGTGCATTTGCACCCCAGCCCTGCAGTACCCGACTGCCTCGGGCCATAGAAGCTTACTTCAGCTCAGCGCTACCACCAGCTTCTTCAACTTGCTTCTTAATGTCTTCCGCTTCATCTTTAGAAGCACCCTCTTTGATGGGGCCTGGTGCTCCATCAACAAGGCCTTTTGCCTCTTTCAAACCGAGCCCGGTAACTGCGCGAACGACTTTGATCACGTTGACTTTCTTCTCGCCAGCTGAGGTGAGAATGACGTCAAATTCAGTTTGCTCTTCCGCAGCAGCACCGGCATCACCAGCAGCTGCAGCAGGCGCAGCAGCAGCAGCTGCCGCCGCCGTTACACCAAACTTCTCTTCCATCGCTTCAATCAAGCCAACAATGTCCATAACACTCATTTCTGCAATTGCATCAAGAATGTCTTCTTTTGAAAGTGCCATCTGTCTATCTCCTAATAAAAGTGTGAGAACAGGATTACCGCCTTTATGCGGCCTGCTCCTTTTGATCTCGAACCGCAGCAAGTGTACGTACCAACTTGCCAGGTACCGCATGGATGGTTTGTACCAACTTGGTAGTGGGCGCCTTCATGGTGCCCATTAACACTGACAACGCCTGATCGCGCGTTGGCAGCTTCGCCAGCACATCCAGTTCACTAGCGCCCATCAGCTGTCCGCTGACAGACAGTGCCTTTATTTCGAACTTGTCGTTCGTCTTGGCAAAGTCCTTAAACAATCGTGCTGCTGCGCCCGGATCTTCCATTGAAAAACCGAACAAAGACGGACCTGACAGTGTTTCACACACACACGCATAGTCCGTTCCTTCAAATGCCCGCTTCGCCAAAGTATTACGTACAACACGTAAATACACTTGGTTGTCTCGAGCGCTTGCTCGCAGGGCAGTCATGTCACTCACGCTAACCCCACGGGCATCAGCGACTACAAGTGAAAGGGCGCCGGCAGCGGTCTCGTTGACTTCAGCGACAATCGCCTTCTTTTCTTCGAGTCCAATAGCCATTCATCTACTCCTGGATTAATCCTTATGGCGTTAACAGCAAGCTGTAAACGCCGCCCATTGGTGAACGTTTTCACCATCTGCGTAGGTCCCTTCCCAGATAATGTGCGTCTGTTTCGGACATTAAGAAACCCTAGAGTTTCTCCTACGGTCTTTGACAGTCTTCAGTGTTCAGCACGGGCATTCCCACGCTTTCTCTAGAGACTTCAAAGTCAAAAAAGAGCAGTCTAAGACTGGCCTTTCTCGCCGGCAGCCGAAGCCACCAAACTCATGCGCACCAAGGCGCTGTTAAATATCAAGTGAGGCGTGATCAACAGTGACTCCGGGACCCATGGTCGTCGATAACGTCACCTTGCCAAAATACACACCCTTCGCTGACGCAGGCTTAGCCTTCTTGAGGTCGTTAAGCACAGCCACCAAGTTGCCCTTAATGGCATCCGCCTCAAAATTTACTTTGCCAATTCCGCCATGAATAATGCCATTCTTGTCAGTGCGGAACCGCATCTGACCGGCCTTAGCATTCTTAACCGCGCCCTCGATGTCGGGCGTCACTGTGCCGGTCTTGGGATTCGGCATAAGACCTCGAGGCCCCAATACTTGGCCAAGCTGACCGACAATACGCATCGCATCCGGTGAGGCGACAACCACATCAAAATTCATCATGCCGCCTTTGATTTCCTCGGCAAGCTCTTCCATACCCACAAAATCTGCCCCTGCGGCTTTGGCTTTCTCAGCGTTCTCGCCTTGGGTAAATACGGCGACACGCACATCGGAACCGGTGCCGTGCGGCAGCGTAGTAGCACCGCGAACCCCTTGGTCAGATTTGCGTGCGTCGATACCCAAATTCACTGCTAACTCGACAGTTTCATTAAACTTAACGGTGCCAAATTCTTTTAATAGACTAATGGCTTCGTCTAAAGGATAGGACCGATTAGCATCTATTTTTTCACGGAATGCGCGTACACGTTTTGACAACTTAGCCATCGGATTAACCCTCCGCCACATCAATGCCGGCAGAGCGAGCGCTGCCAGCGATAGTTCTAACAGCCGCGTCCATATCTGCCGCGGTCAGATCGGGCCACTTCTGGGTGGCAATGTCTTCTAGCTGCGCACGCGTCACTTTACCCACCTTTTCAGTATTGGGGCGGCCGGAGCCGCTTTTAATACCAAGGGCCTTCAAGAGCAATATTGAAGCGGGGGGCGTCTTTTTGATAAACGTAAATGACTTGTCGCTGTAGACCGTAATAACGACTGGAATAGGGAGGCCCGGCTCTAAACTCTGCGTTTCGGCGTTAAAAGCCTTGCAGAACTCCATAATATTTACGCCTTTTTGACCCAGCGCAGGACCCACTGGCGGACTAGGATTGGCCTGCCCAGCAGGGATTTGCAGCTTAATATAGCCGTCAATCTTCTTTGCCATGTTTATCTCCTGGGTTCTAACGCCTTTGGCACCTTAACGGCCCGCCGGCTCCCCATTGTGGCTGCTATAGTGCAGCACGTTCACTTTCAGGCCTCTCTACATCGTTAGAGAGACTCACTCTAGTCATCAAGCCTTTTCGACTTGACCAAACTCCAATTCAACCGGTGTCGACCGACCAAAAATCAATACCGCCACATTTAAACGGCTTTTCTCGTAATTGACGTCCTCTACCACGCCATTGAAATCGTTGAATGGCCCGTCGATGACCCGAACCATCTCGCCCGGCTCAAAAAGCGTCTTAGGTTTAGGCTGATCGACACCGGCCTCAACACGCTGCAGAATCGCATTGGCCTCAGCCTCAGTAATCGGTGCCGGTCTGTCGGCCTTCCCACCAATAAAGCCGAGCACTCTCGGCGTTTCTTTGACTAGATGCCAGGTATCGTCATCGAGCTCCATTTGCACCAGCACGTAGCCCGGGAAAAATTTTCGCTCACTCTTACGTTTCTGGCCCGCCTTCATCTCCACCACTTCTTCAGTGGGGACAATAATATCGCCAAAACGGTCCTGCATCTCATTGCGATCGATACGTTCTTTTAAGGCAACGGCCACCTTCTTCTCGTATTGAGAGAACGCGTGTACCACATACCAACGCATAGTCATGTCGCTCTCTCCTCTAGCCTATTACCATGGACACTAGCCAGCCCAACAGGCTGTCCATTGCCCACAAAATCAATGCCATCACGAAAACAAAAACGACAACAATCATGGTCGTCTGAGTGGTCTCTTGTCGCGTTGGCCATATCACTTTGCGAATTTCTGTTCGGGCGCCCTTCACCAAATGCCAAAATGCACTGCCCCGTTCGGTGGTTGACGCAACCCATCCCGCTGCGATGGCCAGCACCAACAAAGCAATCACCCGGTAGAGCAACGACTGGTCCGCGTAGTAGCTATTGCCAATAACGCCCACGGCAACCAAGGCAATCGCAACGAACCACTTCACTGGATCAAGCCGACCTACAACGGCCTCACTCATCATCTATCCTTTTTTTAGGCATAACCAATAGCTAAACGCCAACCGCTTTATCAAAAAATGGCAGGCCAGGAGGGAATCGAACCCCC
>Ga0209223_10006115_pt1 | contig 10453 bp, 6 predicted proteins | sample COG_06_FD_184750 | JGI IMG/M metagenome (GOLD analysis project Ga0209223, IMG submission 184750) | Pelagic Microbial community sample from North Sea - COGITO 998_met_06 (SPAdes) (version 2) | ecosystem: Environmental > Aquatic > Marine > Neritic zone/Coastal water | place: Helgoland, sampling...
TCCCGCTCCCCCACGCTTGGGAGGGTATTCATGAGTTAAGAGAATGATCTTTTGATTGTCCATCTTGTTGAGTTGTTTATTCTCAATGGGATCAGCTTATCTGCAAATACCAAATTTCTTAAGTTGTGTAGTAGTAAATGAAATTAAAAAAAGCATTAGTCACAGGTGGTACCTCCGGGATCGGACTGGCATTGTGTGAAAAGTTATTAGCTATGGACTATGAGGTCTATTCTGTTTCACGAAATCCTAACAAAATTAAATCTCGTACAAACTTTCATTTATTATCGCTCGATTTATCAGAGTTAGACTCGGTTTCTCGGTTCGGAGACAAATTTATTGAACAATATGGAACCCCCGACTTAGTAATAAATAATGCAGGGTATGGTGCCTTTTATGAATGTAAGGAGTTCCCACGTGAAGAAATTGAAAAGCAAATCTCGGTTCTATTTACCGCCCCCGTACTACTTTGTAAATCCTTTGCCCCATTCATGGAAAGTGAAAAAAAACGTACCATTATAAATATTACTTCCCTTGCCACCCTTTACCCCTTGCCCTACATGCCACTTTACAATGCCTGTAAGTCTGCCCTGTCTTCCTTCACACAATCAATGATGCTCGAGTACAAAACTCTCAAATGGATCGATTTTCGACTTGGAGATATTAGAACAAGCTTTAATAATTCTGCACCAAAACAAGCCGAAGAATCCCAGAGCGATTCCATGAAGCGTGCCTGGAAGCAAATAGAAAAGCAATTGATTGAGTCTCCTCTACCTTATGTGGCAGCCCAACAAATCATTGTTTCCTTACAAAAAGGGAAAGTAGGAACAATTTACGGTGGAGGTTTTTTCCAGTCAAAACTGGCCCCCTTTTTCGAAATTTTCTTATCGACTCGTTTTTTAATTAAAATTTTGAAAGTAAGGTATCGTCTTTAATCTATCCTTGATTTTAGGTGACATAATGTAAATAGTTAATGTTTCCTCTTGATTCCTGTCACAAATTAGTTTTACCGTTATTATATGAATTTTATTAAACCTATCTTTTATTCCTTTTTATCTCTTTTTACCTTCTGTTCTCTCTTTGCCCTACCAGAAGCTTGGGATGCATCGACATCTTATTCAACGGGTGCTTTAGTAATCGTAGGAACTTCAACATATGTTGCTGAGATAGATGTACCTGTAAATAAAACCCCACCCAACACTACATATTGGAAGTCCTTAGAAGAAACCGCAGCATCATTGACTATGACTACCGCTGCGCTTGAGGCACTACCCACTACCGAAGTTGCTGTTTTGTTAGCAACTTTACCGGGTGCAGCACCCGATGCAAATTCTACGAGTGGTGCGAGTGGTGCTATTCAAATTTTTAGTTTATCTACTCGAGCGGGTGTTTACGATAGTAGCATTGCAGCTAGTCTCAACATGGGTGGTACCACTGATCCCAAATTAGTTATGTGTAGGGTTAAGGGACCCAGTATGAATTTTTCTGGTGCTAAGTTAGCTGATCCTAATTTTGATCTTAAACATAGAAAATCCGGGGTATGGACTCAGGTCGCTAAAACATCAACTTTTGGCATTTATAGCGATGAAAGTTCTGATTATACGAATTCCACTACAAGTTACACAGATAGGCACACGGGTAATAACCTTGAGCCTTTTGTCGTTTATTCATTCTTGCCAGATGTCTACAGTTGTCTCGTTGGTTCAGATAGTGGAACTGGTAACGCTATTGTTGAGATTTACAGTTTGGATGATACAACAAGTTCTTATTTTAACAGTCTTTCAACCAGAGGTTATGTATCGTCAGTTGAAATGGCTGGAAGTTTACGACTTGTTGGAACAGGTAAGAAAAAGATCATGTTTAGAGTGAAGGGACCCAGTATGAATTTTTCTGGTGCTAAGTTATCAGATCCTAAATTAACTATTTTGACCAAGACTTCTGACGGCACTTGGGTGGATGTGGTAAAATCTTCGTCTTTTGGTTCCTACACGTATCAAAACTCTAATTTCACAAATATTACCAGCTCTTACACAGATAGACATACTGGAAATAATCTAGAACCAATGGTTGTTTTTGAACTTGAGGAAGGTACTTACAGTTGCCTTGTTGGTTCCGATAATGGTGGTAGTGGCAATGCAATTATTGAAATTTATTCAGTAGATTAATTTTTGATGTAATAAGATTGTTTATATCTTTACAAGTTCAGATTAAATTTGGATGGGAAATGTTTCCGTATGCTTACCACTATTCAATGCTGGTAAGTCTTTACAAGATGCGCTTATTTCTTTAGGGGATCAAACATACAAGGGTTTTACATTATATATCTCGGATGATGGCTCAACAGATGATTCGTTCAAGATTTGTGAGGATTTCCAAAAAACAACTTCGTTTGATTTAAAGCTATATAAAAATAGCGGTTTAGGTATTGCAGGAAACTGTAATTTTTTGGCTAACAAAGCTAAGGGTAAATATCTAAAGTTTCTTTTTCAGGATGACCTTTTAGAACCTTCTTGTATAGAATCTTTTCTTTCTTATGCCGAAAAATTTGATGATATCTCATTCGCTTTTTCTGATCGGGAAATCATTTTTGAAAACAGATCAAATAAAGAGTGCCAAGATATTTTTAATGGTTGTCGAGATTTGGCAAAGCAATGGTCAAATATTCAAGAATTTCAATCCGGTTCTAAGCTTTTAGAAGATCCAAATCTACTGAAAGGGGCGATCAACAAAATTGGCGAACCATCTAACACATTTATTTTAAGGAAAGCCTTTCTAGAATCAGGTGGTTTCGATCCCCAATTCAGTCAGTTACTTGATGTAGACCTTTGGTTCCGCCTGATGGCCACCGGTAATGTTATTTATATCAATGAAAAACTTTCCAAGTTTCGCATCCATGAGTCTCAACAATCTGTAATAAATTCAAAAGAGAACCGTATTCATAGTGATTTTTTAAAGCTCTATTCCAAAATGCTTACTTCCAAGCTTTATAGTTCTTTGAGCGATGATTTTCGTAATCGAGTTTTTGAGGCTTCCAAACCTCTGATTTCAGAAGGTTTGCTAAAGAGTGAGAGAAAAGAATATCTTTCCAATATTAATACCCTTTCGCGACGAATTAAATTCATGGAGGGTACCTTTTCATGGAAACTTAGAAAAGAATTCTTGAAAATTTACTATCTTTTTAATTCTAGACAAAAAAAAATCCAAAATCCAAAATTTTATGAACCTTTGAATTTTAGAACCTTTGGGCGAATTGATTTTCAAAAACCTTTAAATCCAAAGGTCTCGATTATAATTCCTTTTTTTAATCAGTATGAGATTACCTGGCTTTGTCTTAAGGCACTGGAGTTAAATTGTGATCATCATATTGATTTTGAGGTAATTTTGGTGAACGACTTTTCAGAAAAGAATAACGACTTTGATAATTCTATTGAAGGTGTTCAATTGATCAGAAATATTGAAAACCTTGGTTTTTTAAAATCATGTAATGAGGCAGTTCGGGTAGCTCGAGGGAATTATATTGTATTTTTGAATAATGACACTCAGGTTCAGAAAGGATGGTTAACGAGTTTAATTAAAGTTCTAGAAAATAATTCAGAAGTGGGTGCTGTTGGCTCAAAGCTAATCTATCCTAATAATACACTTCAGGAAGCAGGCGGTATCATTTGGAGAGATGCTTCTGGTTGTAACTACGGAAAGGGAAGGGATCACAATCTTCCTCAATATAATTTTTTAAGAGAAGTGGATTATTGCTCGGGTGCTTCCTTGGCTATTTCAAAGTCTTTTTTTTTAGAACTTGGTGAATTTGATGAAAAATATTCTCCCGCTTATTTTGAAGATACTGATCTATGTTTTAAGGTTCGTGAAAGAGGAAAGAAAGTAGTCTACCAACCAAAGTCTGTTGTTATCCACTTGGAGGGTACTAGTTGTGGGAAATCGGAGGGTTCTGGAATAAAAGCCTATCAAAAGAAGAATAGAGAAACATTTTTTAATTTCTGGCAGGAACAGCTTTCTCAACATTTTTCTCCCACTGGCAATTTTACAAGCCAATACCAAGCTGCAAATCGGTTGAACGGAAAAAAAACTATTTTAGTTATTGATAGTTCTTTACCCTATTATGACAAGGATGCGGGGGGGCATCGGATTTATCAAATACTTAAGATTCTCAAAAATCAATATTACCATGTGATTTTTTTACCGGCCAATGAAATTGCCGATGAACCTTATTCCTCTAAACTATCATCTTTTGGCGCGGAGGTTTTAGTTGATGAAAGTGGTAAGCTTAACTCTGAGGAATTGCTTAAAGATCGACTTAACGTTATTGATGTGGCTTGGATATGTAGACCTCAAATGTTTGAAAAGTTTGGCAATTTTCTTCGAAAAAAAAGCAAGGCTACCATCCTTTACGATACCATTGATCTTCACTACTTGAGATTAAAGAGAAAATGGCAACTAAATGAGTCTCGTGATATAAAATTGGAGAAAAAATGGAAAAGTTATCAAAAAAAAGAAAAGAAATTCTCGAAGCAGGCTGAAGTAGTGCTGACAGTAACCAAAGATGAGGCTGAAATTGTCAAAACATGGGGTGTTAATAATGTGAATGTCATACCGACTATTCATGTTCCTCGTAATGATGAAATTCCTCCTTTTTCTGCGAGAGAAGGTATTTTATTTATTGGAAGCTATTTACATCCTCCGAATGTGGATGCCGTTCAATTTTTGGTTAATGAGATTATGCCGAAAGTGTGGGAAAAATTCCCTGAAATGCCAGTTACCTTGCTTGGAAGTAATCCCAATCATGAGGTTATAGATTTATCTTCAGATATGGTTTCCGTTACTGGATTTATTGAAGATGTGGCACCTTATTTTGATTTAGCAAAAGTTTTTGTTTCCCCCCTTAGATACGGAGCAGGAATGAAGGGGAAAATAGGTCAAAGTATGTCGTTAGGACTTCCAGTAATAACAACAAGTATTGGTGCTGAAGGCATGGACCTTAAAAACGGAAAGAACGCTTTAATTGCCGATGAATCTCTTAAAATTGCCTTCTCCATTGAATCTCTTACAAAGGATGAAGCTACGTGGATGAATTTATCAAAAGAAGGAACTAACTTAGTAAATAAATTTTCACCTGAAGCAGTCTCCAAGCAAGTTGCAGAAATTCTTACTTTCAAATGAATACAAATTTAAAGGATTCTTCTATGGAAGATGAAAATAATGCAATTATTGTAAAAAATCTTTCCAAAAGGTTCACAGCAAGTCCATTTCGTACTATGCTTAAAGGACTAACTGGTAAAATCAAAAAACAAGAAAGTGATTTTCACGCACTCAACAATATTTCTTTCACTATAAAAAAAGGTGAATCTGTCGGGATTTTGGGAGAGAACGGTTCAGGAAAAAGTACATTGCTACAAATTATTGCGAATATTTTAGAACCCAGTTCTGGCAATGTGAAAACTAATGGAAAATTAGCTGCTTTACTTGAATTGGGTTCGGGCTTTAATCCCGATTTTACGGGAAGAGAGAATGTGTACCTGAATGCATCCATTTTGGGTTTAACTAAAAAACAAACTGATGAAGTTTTCGACAGTATAGAAGAATTTGCTGATATCGGGGAATTTATCGATCGTCCAATTAGTACATATTCAAGTGGTATGAAGATGAGATTGGCATTCGCTGTACAGGTTTTTGTCGAACCCGAAATTTTGATAGTCGACGAGGCTTTGAGTGTTGGAGATCAGTTTTTTAAGTTAAAATGTTTTGCTAAAATACAGGCATTATTAGATAAAGGAATTACTTTTCTATATGTTTCTCATAATGAGGAAACACTGAGAAGGTTAACGAATCGAGTTCTTTTTCTTCATCACGGCAAGCTTGCTATGGATGGTGGAGTCCAAGAGTGCATTGATAAGTACAGTCTAATCATGGGGCAAAAGCGAAGGAATCGCATTCCTCTAGAATCTAAAAGGCGGGAATTGGATGGAAGTTCCCCCAATATTACAAACATGGAAGAAGGAAAAGTGGCGAAGATAGTGAAAGTCCGCGTTCTTGATTCAAACGAATGTTCTTGTCACCATTTTAAGTCTGGAGAACCTATTAAGATATTACTCGAATTTATCTGTACAAAAAAAATAGAGGAGTTAAGCGCTGGATTAAGAATCAGGAATAAGGAAGGTGTGAAAATTTATTCATGGGAGACCGCAAATCAAGACGCCTGTAAGGATGAAAGTGACGGAAGCAATATCTTCCAAAATATTAGTGAAGATGAAACTCGCTTCACAGTTCAGTTCGATTTTGAATGTAACTTAGGATCGAATTTATATCAGATAGAGGCCATTCTTACTACTCAAGATAATAATATACTAAAGAAACAAGATATTCTCGATTGGGTTTCCGAGGCTGCTTTTATTAAAGTGAATGTAGATAAGCAAAAGAACTTTTTTGGTGGAGTTTGTGATCTTAAAATGCGTGCGATTTTAAAGGAATTCGAGCAAAGCTTAGAATTAAAAAAAGAAAAGATAGACAAGGATACTGATCCCGATGATTGTGGTTGGTCCGGCAATGTGGTCGAATCCTCTGAAGATATCGCGGAAATAGTTTCTGAAATTATGAAACTTTCCCCCAAGGGAAGGATTCTCGAGATTAGATGTGGTACGGGGAAGTTGGTCAATGAATTAAGTCATCGTGGATTTGTCATAACAGGTATAGACCCATCAAAAGAAGCCATCGCTCATTGCAATGAGAATTGTTCGGGTTCCTTTCAGATTGCCATTGCACACAGCATGCCTTTTGAGGATGAGTTTTTCGATACTGTCATCAGTACGGATTACCTGGAGCATATATCCGAGGAGGATCTTCCTGCAGCAATTCATGAGATTGCTAGAGTGACAAGGAACCAGCTTTATCTGCGTATTTCCACTCACCATGCCAGGGAAAAGAAATGGCAGTTGCCTCTTAATTCCAGAAAATATTGGGAAGATGTGTTCTTTAGGCACGGTTTCAGGCTACATCCTGTTATTCAGGAGATTAATTCCTTCGAGACTCTTGAAAGGGAAACTAATAATTTAACCCTTTGCCTAGAAAAAATTCCTCAAAAAATCCAATTTAAATACTCTAAAAACTGGCTCGCTCAGCGAAGGGATCTTCACACGGATATGTCTAGGGAAAGCAATCGAAGATCGGATGCACATATCGCTAGATATCAATTAGCCAGAGAAATTTGCCCAATAAAAGGACAGGTTCTTGATGCGGCTTGTGGAATGGGTTATGGATCAAATGTTTTAAGCTTTGCTCGTTCAGAACTAAAAGTCACAGGCATTGATATTTCAAAAGAGGCTATAGAATACAGTACAAATAATTTTTCTAGCTTAAACAAAAATTTAAATTTTAAAAGAGGCGGAATTGAAGAACTGAAAAATCTTTTTGCAAATGAAACTTTCGATATGGTTTGCTCCTTTGAAACCATTGAGCATATTAACGATCCAAGTTCTTTTATTCATGATGTCAAAAACCTGCTTAAACCTAAAGGGCTTTTTATTTGCTCTGTTCCAAATATGTGGGTTGACGAAAGTGGTAAGGATCCAAATCCTCATCACCTTCATGTTTTTGATTTTGAAAAAATTATAAGTCTAGTTTCTGAAGAACTTAAACCCCAAAAAATTTATTCTCAAATTGCTGGTAACGGAAATAAGTTTCCTGAAAAACCAAGAACTTTAATTGATCATAATTTAGAATCTGATTTGAGCAAGATAGAGGCTGAATGGTGTATTATTTTGGCTAAAAAGTTTTAATTGAAAATCTCAACAACGCTAATCATATGATAAAAAGATTTCTAAGAAAAAAATTAAATCATGATTTATTTGATTCTCGAATATGTATTGTATCTGGAATTGGTAGATCAGGTACAACTATTCTAAGGAAATCACTTGAAGTTCACCAAGAGATCAATTCCACAAAAACAGAAAATAATTTTGTTTATGACTTACTTGAGGGTCTCGATATGAGTGTAAATAAAAGATTTAATGCGATAAAAACTCCAATAGAAGAACATTTTCGGGTTCTTAAAAATACTATACTTGATGTAACTTTCCCAAATTCTAGGAATTTAAGTAAAGTGAACGCTTTGTGTTCTGACTTGAGGGTACCCTCATATCGAAGACTGAGCGATTTATTTGGTTCGAAAATAAAAGTTGTCTATATTTTGAGAAACGGAATTGAAGTTATTGCAAGTAGAATGTTAAAGCCTCAATTCAAGCATTTTTCATTTGAAGAAAATTGTAAAATTTGGGCTTATTCTAAGAATGTTCTGGAATTCGCCTGTAATGACAAAAATTTTCTATTAATCCGACATGAGGATATGCTTAAGGATAATTCATTAGAAGTTGTTTATAAGGAAATTTTCTCACACCTAAACATTGCTCCAGATTACGCATGCGTTGAATTTGTAAAAAAGAACTTCTGTCATCCAACAAATATTAATGAAGAAGATTTAAAAATAAATAGTCTTCAAAGTAGATTCAAGAGGTGGGAATCATTTGATTCTTCACAAAAAAAGATATTTAATCGAATTTGTGGTGATGCAATGGCATTCTTTGAATACAAAATACCATTGCACTAAGGAGGTTGGTGTGATTGGACAAACCAAATATAGCCATTTTTTTCTGCCTATAGTTATTTATACATGTGTTTGTTGGGTAAGAGGATCAATGATTGGTTCTTATCCATGCACAGATGAAGGGATATGGGCTTATTATTCAATGATCACTAGCCATGTGATTAACACTGAAAGTGAACTCACCGTTGAAGGATACATTAACTTATACCCGACTATTTGTTCCTTTATTTTTAATTTAGAAGTTAATCCATTTCTATCCTTAAGAATAATAGATTTAATTTTTACATGCTTATCGTTTTATATGCTATATCTTATTTGCATAAAATATACAGATAGTAAACTAATTAGTTTACTTATTATTATACCATTTATATTTGTATTTAATCATCCTAAATATATTCAGGCAGGTTTTAAGAACTCGATAATTATATCAAGTTTTTTTATATATCTCAGCTTTTATTTATTTTTAGTAAACAGTAAGAATAGTTATGTTTTACATTATATTTGCGGGATTTCACTTATGCTATCTGTCTTATTCCGTGAATTCCATATCTTTGTATGTTCTTTATTATTCATAATATATTTTATTAAACTAAAAAAAAATATTATACCCGTTATTTTAGGTATGGTGACATCTTTTTTCGCAACATTTTTAGTGTTGACCTGGATAAGAGGATTAAGTCTTTTCGAACAACTTTTTAATGCATATCTAAAACAATCAGAATTCTATAAGCAAAACAAAGAGGAGATTTATACGAATCTCGAAAATTCATTTGATATATTTATATTAGATATTTGGGTCATAATCCCTTTCGTTCTATATTTTTTGATCAGTTCAATCAATTTACAATTATCTTTAAAAGTGATACTCAATTTTATTAGTTTTGCTTCTATACTTATGGTAGAACCTCTTTTAAAGATATGCTTTCCATACCATTTGTGCTCAATTTATTTTATAGTTCCAATATTTACTAGCCAATTACACCAAAATTATTTTATAAAATCGAAAAAAAAGCTTCACTTTATGCGACCTTTTTTTATTTTACTATTAGTATTATTTTCAATTTATTCGATATATTTAAATAACAGTAGTATTTTACATAGATATAAAAATAATACTCTTCCAAATTTAATGTCTTTAGTTAATAGGAAATGGAGTAATGATTTTGTTAACAAAAGCCATTATTTAATTGTATCTAAAAAAATTAAGGATGAAGCAAAACCTCATGATACACTTTGCGTTTCAGGTTATGCACATGTCCTTTTTCCATTAACTGGACTTTTTCCAGCAAACTCGAAATTTGAAGATTTGTATTATGCTTGTCTATCTTTTGGCGAAGAAAATCTAAAGATAGAATTAGTTAATAATTCTCCAGATATAATTTATTTGAGTAAGAGGGATTCTATTTTATACGCAAAACTGCTATCTATTATTAATTCAACATCATTGTATAATATTATTGAAGACTTTCCTTTGAATAAGTCTATTCATTACGGACAATTTTCAGCCACTCTCTTCAAACTCAAGTCTTAAATATAGAGTCACTTGCTTGAAATCTTCTGGCTTATCTAAAACGATATACTTCTAATGAACTTTATTTACTTATTCGCAAACATATGAAGGAAGTCCTTTATTCAGGAAAAAACCAAGTTTAAAGGCAAATAATTTCTTGCATTGCGATTTCACGATTTTACCAAATTAAATATTGGATTATGAAAATCTTTTTTTTAACTTATTTAACATAATTAATTTTTATGCTAACGAGCAATTTAAACTGTCCAATGTGTAATCCATCAACTTATATTAGAAGTAATATATGGCATATGAGATGTATTTAAATGTAATCT
>Ga0209223_10006122_pt1 | contig 10447 bp, 11 predicted proteins | sample COG_06_FD_184750 | JGI IMG/M metagenome (GOLD analysis project Ga0209223, IMG submission 184750) | Pelagic Microbial community sample from North Sea - COGITO 998_met_06 (SPAdes) (version 2) | ecosystem: Environmental > Aquatic > Marine > Neritic zone/Coastal water | place: Helgoland, sampling...
ACTTGTGGAAATGTCTAATGCCAAAATTGCTGCATTTGTTTTTGCAATTAATCTTTTTGACCTAGGTGGATCTGATAATTTAGTTAAAAAAGGTTATAAGGTTGAAAACTTAATGGATTTTCCAGGTCATTAATTTATTTTAGGTCTATACCAAGATTTTTTTCCAATTAAAGAATTACACGTACCTGAAAATCTTAAAAAAGATATTATAAATTTATCATAATTAAGAATTAGTAAAAAAAATATTAATTTAAAAAAATTTTTTAATAAATGAAAAGAAGATTTTTTAATTGCATGCATCTTTCCATAAAATTTTTTATCGTAATAAACTTTAGACCACATCCAGTGCCAATTACGACATTTTTCAAATTCAAACCCTATATTTGACGATTTTGCACTAAGGTGGGTTATTTTTGCTTTGCCACAGATATAAATTTTTTCTGATGCTAATTTAAGTCTTTTGCATAAATCAATTTCTTCAAGATATAAAAAATAATTTTCATCAAACATCTTAATTTTTTTAATTTTAGATAAATTAATTAGCATTGAAAAGCCTTTAACATTTTCAACTTCAGTGATTCCTCTTTTATTAATTTTTTTTTCATTTGGTGCTAAAATAGCAAATTTATTTTTAATCAAATTTGCTTGATATATTAACTCTTTAATGCAGTTTCTTGATAAAATTGTATCAGGATTTAATACCAATACATGTGATGTTTTAGCTAATCTGAAAATTTTATTATTTCCAGCTCCGTAACCATTATTTTTTTTTGATAAAATGAAAATAATATGTGGATAGACTCTTTTGATTTTTTCTTTAAGTTGCAAATCGTTAGAGTTATCTAAAATGATAATCTTTTTTATATTTTCTAAACTTTTTAAGCATTTAAAAATAACTTTTTCACTTTTAAATGTAACAATTCCTACTGTTATATCTTTAAAATTCATTTGATTGAAATGTATTATAATATATCACTTAAATAATGAATAAAAATATCATTGTTACAGGTGGACTTGGTTTTATTGGAAGTAACTTAATTGATCTTTTAATTAGCAAAAAATATTCAATCATAAATTTAGATAAAGTTAGTTATTCATCTAATTTTTACAATCTAAAAGAATATAAGAGTCATACTAAATACAAATTTATAAAATGTGATTTAAATAGTAAAAAAATACTAAATATATTATTAAAATATAAACCTATTTGTATTTTTAATTTAGCAGCAGAAACACATGTGGACAGATCTATAGATGGTCCTAAAAATTTTATTAATAGTAATATTCTTGGAACGTTTAATCTTTTAGAAGCTTTTAGGATATTTTCATCCAAGCATAATAGTAAACTGGTTCATATTTCTACAGATGAAGTTTATGGGGATATTTTAAAAGGTAGATCAGATGAAAAATACTCTTATAAACCAAGTTCGCCTTATGCCGCAAGCAAAGCTGCCGCAGATCATTTAGTCTACTCTTACATACGCACTTACAAAATTCCAGCTGTAATCTCAAATTGTTCTAATAATTATGGTCCTAAACAACACCCAGAAAAATTAATACCTAAACTTATTTATAATATTGTTCACAATAAAGAATTACCAATTTATGGCAGAGGAAAAAATTCTAGGGAATGGTTACATGTTAAAGACCACTGCATGGCATTATTTAAAATTTTTGATAAAGGAAAAATTGGTGAATTTTATAATATTGGCTCTAATAAAAATTTAAATAATATTCAGATAGCTAAAGCACTACTTAAAATTGCAAAAAATTTTATCACTATAGGTCATAACGTTAAGGTTAAATATATAGCAGATAGACCTGGACATGATCAGAGATATGCGCTCAATAGTAATAAAATAAAAAAAAAACTCAAATGGAAACCCCAAATAAAATTTGATGACGGTTTAAAAGAAACTTTTTTATGGTATCTAAATAATAAAAAATATTACTCTTCACTCGCAAAAAAAGATATTATTAAAAGACTAGGACTAAAAAAATGATTACAAAGGGCATAATATTGGCAGGTGGAACAGGCTCAAGAATGAGTCCATTAACTAAAGCTGTAAACAAACAACTTCTTCCAATCTATGACAAGCCTCTAATTTTTTACCCTTTATCAATTTTGATGCTTGCGAAAATAAGAGATATCTTAATTATTGTTAATAAAGGTCAGCTAGAACAGTATAAAAAAATAATTCCAAATGGTAATAATTTAGGAATTAAAATCACCTACAAAGAACAAGATAAGCCAATAGGTTTGCCTCATGCTTTTATTTTGGGTGAAAAATTTATTGAAAAAAAAAATGTTGCAATGATTTTGGGTGATAATTTTTTTTATGGTCAAAACTTAAGCTCAATACTTTTAAAAAGTGCGAAAATTAAAGAAGGTGCAGGCATATTATTACACAAAGTTCAAAATCCAGAACTTTTTGGTGTAGCAAAGATGGATAAAAATAAAAAAATAACCTTAATTAAAGAAAAACCTAAAAAATTTATTTCGAATGACGCTATTACAGGCTTATATTTTTTTGATAAAAATGTTGTTAACTATGCAAAAAAGCTAAAACCTTCGAAGAGAGGAGAGCTAGAAATTATTGATTTATTAATGAAGTATAAAAATCAAAATAAATTAAGAGCAAATTTTATAGGCAGAGGTGGTGCCTGGCTTGATACGGGTTCAATTGATGATTATTATAAAACAATCTCTTTTGTGCAGGCTGTAGAAAATAGACAGGGATTAAAAATTGCATGTATTGAAGAAATAGCATTGTTAAATAAATGGACTAATAAAGAAAAAATTAAAAGATCGATTAAGTTTTATGGTAAATGTCAATATTCTGATTATTTAAAAAAACTATTATATAAATGATAATTAAAACTAAATTCGATGGTTTAATTTTAGTTAAAAATAAAAAATTTAATGACTCAAGGGGCTATTTTAGAGAATTAATAATAGAAAAAAATATCAAGGTGAAATTTCCATTTCAAGTTATGTCGTTTTCAAAAAAAAATGTAATTAGAGGTCTACACATACAAACTAAAAACCCACAAGGTAAATTCATAACAGTTATAAAAGGGGCAGTTTTTGATGTTACGGTTGACCTTAGAAAGAAATCTAAGACTTATGGAAAATATTTTTCAAAGGTTTTAAGTGCTAAAAATTTATTATCTGTTTATATACCTCCAGGATTTGCCCATGGTTTTTGTGCTCTAGATAAAGAAAATTTTGTAGTTTATAGCTGTACTCAGTATAGAAATGCCAAATCTGAAATAGGAATAGATTATAACGATAAAGACTTAAATATTGAATGGCCAATTAAAAAACCTATTTTATCATTAAAAGATAAAAAAAATTACTCTCTCAAAGAATTTTATAATAAAACTAATGGATAATACAATTCTAGTAACAGGTGGTGATGGAAGATTTGCTAAAGTATTAAAAAATAAAAATAAGAAATTAAACTTAACTTTTTGTTCTAAAAGACAGCTAAATATTTTAAACGTAAAATCAATCAAAAAAAATTTAGAAAAATATAAGCCGAAAATAATTTTTCATTGTGCTGGACTTTCAAGGCCTATGGATATCCATGAAAAGGATATTGGAAAAAGTATAGACCTAAATATTATCGGAACTGCAAATTTAGTGAAAATTTGTAAATTATATAAAATTAAATTAATCTATTTTTCTACAGGCTATGTTTATGAAGGCAAGAAAGGCAACTACAAAGAAACAGATGCTGTTAAACCATTTAATAATTATGGTTTATCAAAATTAGGTGGTGAATGCGCTGTCTCAATGTATAAAAAATCATTAATTCTTAGGGTAACAATGACTGAAAAACCATTCACTCATAATACTGCTTTCACTAATTTAAAAAGTAATTTTATGTTTCATGAAGATTTAGTTGATATACTTCCAAAAGTTATCAATAAAATTGGGATAATCAATATAGGTGGTAAATCTCAATCAGTTTATGATTTTGCAAGGAAGCATAAAAAATCAGTAAAAAAAGCTAAGTTGAATATAAATTCAAATTTTCCTCTTAACCAAACAATGAATATTTCAAAATTAAAAAAACTTTTAAAATGGTAGCGGGAAGTGGAATCGAACCACTGACCTCAGGCTTATGAGTCCTGCGCTCTAACCGACTGAGCTACCCCGCCACTTAATTTCACAACCAAAAATATTTTGATTCTACTCTTTTCTTTCTAAAATTAAAATACACTTATAGTAGATTCTCGTCAACTTCAATTGGAGCAGGAATGAGTCAGGCCGCAGAAATTAAAATATCACTCCCAAGGTTTATACGCTCAATTTTAGTCTTGTTGGACTCACCAACCTATAATCAAAAGAGGTACCACACCCATTACAACGGTGAAGTAATTTAAAAGTTTAACTCTGACTTTTTTAGACAGGCTACAAGTCAACTTGATTTATTATTAAAAATAGAATTAAAATCATAAATTATCATAAAACAGGCTAAACTTTGTAACAGAATGAACCTCCACATACCTTTCTACTTCGCTTTATTTATATATAAAAAGTATTATAAATAATTTATGAATTTCAATAAAAAATTAATTTCATTAATAATTCCTACTTATAAAAGTAGCGATTCTATACCAAAGCTTGTAGAGGAATTAATAGTGGTTTTTAAAAATTATAAAATTGAAATCGTTATCATCAATGACTCTAGCCCTGATAGTACTCATGAAAAATCAGAAATATTAATTCAAAAATATCCAAATATTATTACTTATTTAAAATTATCAAAAAATTTTGGTGAACATAATGCTGTAATGGCGGGGCTAAGACATTGCGATGGTGATCTGATAATTATAATGGATGATGACTACCAAAACCCCCCTCTAGAGGCTTTAAGCCTCCTAGAGTATGCACTAAAAAGTGAACATGATGTAATTTTCACAAAGTATAAAATTAAAAATGACTCATTTATAAGAAATATGATGAGTAAAATAGCAAACCTAAGTGCACAAATAATTTTAAAAAAACCAAGTGAAATTTATTTTAGTAGCTTTAAATCAATAAAAAGAAATATAGTTAATGAAATAATTAAGTATGAGGGGCCATTTCCATATATTGATGGATTAATTTTATCTATTTCTAATAATTTTGGATCATATGAGGTTAAGCACCTTCCTAGAAAAGAGGGTAAATCGAGCTATAATATTTTTAAACTAGCAAAACATTATGGAAATTTAATAACTAATTTTTCAACTATGCCAATACACCTTTTTTCAATAATTGGTGTAATTGTCACAATAGTTAGTTTTTTACTAATTTTAGGAACTATAATTGAAAAATTAATTAATCCAAATGTACCCCTTGGATATTCAACGTTAATTATAGTTGTAATCTTTTTTTCTGGAATCCAAATATTATTTTTAGGACTAATAGGTGAATATGTTGGTAAAATATTAAAAAATGTAAATAAAGAAAGTCAATATAATATTAGTATTTTAAAAAAAAAAATTAATAGTGATTAAAAAAAATATTAAATTTTATTAAAGCATAAAAAGTATAGTTTTAACAAATGGGTTAACTATACTATTTTTTAAAGCTAATTTTTTAATCTGTTTAAGACTTGCCCACATATAATTACTTCCCTTTATTCTTTTGTCATAAGGGTTTTTTAATTTTACTATAACGTTCCAATTACTTTTTTTCCAAAATCTAGCACCTTCCTCGTTGTGAATCGTATAATATATAAGCTCTGCACCTTTTTGTTCTATAACAATATCATAAAAATTAGGTCTTTTTCCACCATGCGCTCTATTCATATTTGATTGAGTAGCCTGAAATGAAGGAGAAATTTTTATTATAGAATTGTCGCCAGGTTCAATTTTAGCATCAATGAGAAACTGTGTACCAAATTTTTTTGTTTGTCTTGAAATAAAAGCTAATACTCCTCCATGTTTTTGAGTTAATATAGGTTGGGTCCATGATCGGATTTCGCGTCCAGATGCACCTTTTGTCTTTACACCTTTCACCTTGAAAAACTGTCCACTTTCATGATGTAAATTTGAATTTTTATCAAAAAACCAACCATCGCATTTATTCAAATCAACAATCTTCGAAATAGTTTTAATTTTTTTTTGTCTTTTATTTCTCCATTCAATAATTTGTCTTATATCCTCTTTTTCTCGATGACTATAGAGAATCATTTCTTTTTTAAAACTATTTAATTTTTTGTTATTTCTTTTAAAATTCATTTTAAATAAATTTAAAAATTATTTATTATTTTAATCACTTTTTCAATTTTTTCTGAGTTAAGTTCTGGATACATTGGTAAAGAAAATATTTCTTTTGAAAAACTTTCTGTAACATTCAAATTTGCATTTTTTTCATTAAAATGGCTGTACCCTTTCATTAAATGTATAGGGAATGGATAAGAAATATTACAAAAAATATCATTTTTCATTAAATAATTCATTAATTTTTTTCTTTTTGGGTGTCTAACAACATAAACATAGTAAGAATGATAGTTTTCTTTATTTTCATTTGGAAGAATTAAATCATTTTGCTTTAAATTTTCATTATAAATTTTAGCAATATTTCTTCTTTTTTTTATATTTGATTTTAATTTTATAAGTTGATAATTTAATATGGCAGCTTGCACTTCATCTAATCTAGAATTAACACCATGGAAATCAGAGTAGTATAATTTTGACATTCCATATTTTCTAAGTTTTTTACATTTTTCAAATAGTTTTTTATTTTTTGTTACAATCATTCCACCATCACCATAACCACCAAGATTTTTTGTTGGATAAAATGAAAAAGCCCCCAGATCACCAAGTGACCCAGATGGAAGACCTTTATATAAAGCTCCAGAAGATTGCGCACAATCTTCAATTATCTTTATATTTTTCTTTTGTGTAATTTTTTTAATTTTATCATAATTTGCACACTGTCCATAAAGATTAACAGGAATTATGGCCTTAGTGTTTTTTGTAATTTTCTCCTCTATTAAAGAGGGATTCATTAAAAAATCATCTTTATTTATATCTACAAATACAGGTTTAGCATTACAAGCTACTATTGCACTAACAGTTGGTACGGCAGTATTTGACACGGTAATAACTTCATCTTTTTCTTTAATCCCAATAGCCATTAAAGCTATCATTAAAGCATCAGTGCCACTATTAACACCTATACCAAATTTATTATTAGTAAATTTTGAAAAATTTTCTTCAAAGTTTGATACTTCTTTTGATAAAATTAAATTTCCAGATTGAAAAACTTGATCAATTAAACTCAATATTTTTTTTTTGTTTTTTCTGTAGTCTTCTAAATAGCTCCAAACAAAAACTTTAGGAGATTTTTTTTGTAATTTTGGCAATTGTTTCTATCTCTTTATAAAAATGATTATATTTATTTTGTCTTATTATCTTAAATATATCCTTAAAGTAAGTATAAAAAATATTCTGATTTTTAAAATATTCTTTATATATCTTTTTAGTATTATTTTTGGAAACTTCTAAATGTAAAAGTTTGTCTATTGGTGGAGAAAAAACTAGATCAATCGAATATTTCTTATATTTATTATAAATAGTCATTTCATTTTTATAGGAAGAATTAAACATAAAAGAGGCATCTAACTTTACATCTTTAGATTTTGCTTGAATTTTAAAATAATCAATAACTTTTTTTTTATCTTTTTTTCTTTTAGAGGTAATCAAATAATTATTTTTCTTAAATAACAAATAAATTAAATAAGAAGCGTATGCTGACATATCATTAAAACACCCACCTCCGTATTTATTAAAGTTTCTAAAATTTTTATAATTTAGTCTTGGTATATGAAATTTAGAAATAACTCGAATCGGTTTTTTAAAATCAATTTTTGAAAAAAGTTTTATAAACCTTTTATGTTTATGGAACACAATAGCTTCAGATAAAAAAAGATTTTTTAAAGAAGCAAGTTCTATTAATTTTTGAGTTTGATCATAATTAATAGTAAAAGGTTTATCAATAATAACATGTTTATTTTTTTTAAGTGACTTTAAGGCCCAATAGAAATGCATGGAGTTAATTAAACTTATATATACGATTTTAGCAGTAGTCTTATTAATTGCTTTATTATAGGAATTATATGATTTTTTAATCTTAAAATTTTTTTCTACTTTTCTTCTACTTGCTATCTCAATATCAATATTTTTTATTTTTTTTAATCCTGGGTATACTTTTTTCTGAAATAAGTTTGAGTTGCCAAGGACTAAAATTTTCATAATATTAATACTATCTAAACTCTAATAAATATACATCAGCAAGGAAAAAAACACTCTTTCTTTTTAAAATTTTCATGTGCTTGGTAAAAGCTTGAATTTCTTTACTTGGTGTCAAATTAAAGTTCGTATGAGCCTCAGGTTTATTCAAAATAAATGCTCCTAGTTTATTAAGGAAACCTTGTTTACTTATGGTAATAATTACTCGAATATTTTGTTTTTTTTTAAATCTAGTAATAATTTATTTAATTTTTTTTTTTTAAAACATACAAAAACTTGTGTAGCAATAAAATAATCAAATTTTTCTTTTTTCCAATTTTCTATTTCTGTCAGTTCTTTAACTATATCAAAATTAATAACTTTAATTTTTTTATTATTTAGAAGTTTTTTTTTAAAGTATCCGTAGCCACACCCAAAATCCAGCACTCTAACTTTATGAGATGTATCAATTAAACTGTGAATAGTGCTAAAAATACTGTTAAAATATAAGCCTGAAATTAATCCATGTTTTGTTATATTAAATAAGTTTTTTTTTAGAATTTTTTTTCAAAATTTTTTAATGGGTAAATTAATTTATATATATATTCTCAGATAAACTAGCTACATATTTATCAATAAATTATTTAGATTTTGTTCATTATTAATCTAATAAATTCTATAAAATGAGTAGTAAATATTACACCCAATTAAAAAAGTTATAAAATAAATATTTAAAAAAAATAAATTTTTAAAAGCTAAATAATCTTCATTTTTTTTTATTAAAAAGAAAAATATAACTACATAAATGAATGGATCAAAATATTCTTGAAATAATGGAAAAACTACAAGAGAAATTAATACAAAATAAAATAAAAAAGCAGATAAATAAATATTTTTTTTATAATCCTTTAAGAATAGGTAGATAATTGAGAGACTAAATAAAGTGAAAAACATGAAAAATAAACTTGATAAAAGTTCACTTTTTTTATTTATAAGTAAAAAAACTTTATGAATTGCACCTCCACCTGTAGAATATGAGGGCTGAAATAAATAAACAAATGCACAAACAGATACAATTAAAAAATAATAGAGATAATTTTTATCGATTAACCTAATAAAGTCTAAATATATATCTTTAAAAATAAATTTTTTTTTAATTAAATAAAAAGGAAGTAAATAAATTGATAATATCTGTAGCATATTAAAAATTCCACTTATGTTAAAAACAACTCTAGCGAGTCCCCCTAATCCTTGTGCAGCAGTCCAATATGGAGTTGGCCCTTGCCAAAAATAAAAAACTATAAAAGATGGTATTGTTAATATTAAACAATAGATAGTTAAAAAAATATTTTTTTTACTTAAAATAAATTGATAATTTAAATATTTAAAAAAATATATAATAGATACAATAAAAAATTTTTGATCTGCATAAAATGATAATATGGCAATTAACATTATTAAATATTTCTTGTGTTTATAAAAAAAATTATTATCCAGATAAATTGTAAATAAAAATAATATATAAGATAGGTTTTCTTGCAAACCCCAAAAAGATGAGGTTCTGAAATAAGGGCTTAATAATAATAAATTAGCTGACAACAAATAAACATAAGTATCTTTGTATGGAAATTTTTTTTTTAGATTTAAATAAAATAAATAAAAAAAAATTAAACTAAAAAAAAATACTACTAATCTAAAATCAAATTTAGACGATATAAATGGAAAAAATTTTATAATTGTAATTGCAAAAAGTGGAAGTTTACTCTCATGATAATTATGGTCATATATAAAAGCAAAAATATTTTCTTTTAAAAGTAAATGGTTTTTCCATTCAGCTTTAAAATCAAGTGGTCCACCTCCTGCAGAATTTTCATTTAAAAAAAAACCTAAAAAAAAACTCAGCAGAATTACCAAAAATAAAAAAAATGAAACTCTATTTTTAAAATTAATCATTATTTATTAAAAATTTAATCTTACTTACCTCTTGATTATGAGTCCTGTGCTTAACAGATTGAGCTACCACGCCACTTAATTCTTGATGATTTATAATAGGTTTTTAATTTAGATCAATCAACTTTTGATCAATATAATTATTTTATAACTACTATAAAAGTTGAAAAAAGAGTTAATGCTAAAATTACCGAACTATAAAAAACGATTTGTCTTTTAGTTTCGTTTTTCTTATCTATTCTTACTCGGTTCAATAATTTATTGA
>Ga0209223_10006123_pt1 | contig 10446 bp, 6 predicted proteins | sample COG_06_FD_184750 | JGI IMG/M metagenome (GOLD analysis project Ga0209223, IMG submission 184750) | Pelagic Microbial community sample from North Sea - COGITO 998_met_06 (SPAdes) (version 2) | ecosystem: Environmental > Aquatic > Marine > Neritic zone/Coastal water | place: Helgoland, sampling...
TCGACAGATCATATAGTTATTCGAGATGATAGTGGTAATGTATATGCTACAGAATATCACGGGGATTATATAAAACACGCGGGTGATATAGATACACACTTAGGATTTCCTTCAAATGATACGTTTACGGTTACAACAGGTGGAACCGAAAGAATGAAAATCAATAGTAGTGGTACTACTATTCCTGAATATGTTATACATGGCGGTGATACAAATACAAAGTTTGGGTTTCCTTCGGATCATACGTTTACGGTTACGACAAATAACTCCGAAAGATTAAGAATCGACAGTGGCGGTGATGTTGGTATTGGAGTAACAAATCCAGCGTACCCATTAGATGTATCTGGCGATATAAACTTAACGGGTGATTTAAGAATTAACGGAACCGTACAAACGTTTGGTGGTGGTTCTTCCGTCGAAAGTGAAGCATCTTATTTTACGGTTACCGTAAACGGGAGTAGTAAATTTGTGATAGACGGTACTCAACAACCAACACTAACGCTATACCGGGGTGTTACCTATAGATTCGATCAATCTGATAGTTCGAATGGATCACACCCTTTTAGAATATCAACCACGGCCGAAGGTTCGCAATATTCATCGGGGTCATCGTCATCGTATAACGGTTCAAACGGATCCTCGGGGGCGTATCGACAATTCATTGTACCTACAAATGCACCTAATACTATGTATTACAATTGTGAGGTTCACTCAGGTATGGGTGGCACTATAAACATTATATCTGGAATTGTCAATACAAGTGGTTTAGTAGCATCAAACGTGTTTATTCAAAACCATATAGGTATAGGAACATCATCTCCAGCGTACCCATTAGATGTTACAGGTAATATGAATATATCAGGTGGTTTACGTGCAAATGGTGCATCGGGTACGAGTGGACAGGTACTCACATCAAGCGGTGGGGGTGCAATGTCTTGGTCAACTGTAAGTGGTTCAGGTGGTTCAAGTCCTTGGACAACGTCGGGATCGGGTACATATATATACTATAATGGTGGTAATGTCGGTATTTCAAATACGGCACCTACAAACACACTCGATATAGGATCAAATGTTTCTATAAATGATTCGGGGAGTGATACACTTATCATAAGACGTGGTAATACGTATATTGAAAAAGATTTGTATGTTGGTGGTGTAATAACATCACCAGTGGGTGGGTCTATGAAAATAGATACAATTACAGTTCGGTCTTTAAATATAAAAAATATGGTAGTTGTAGCAGAAAGACCACCGAAAAATATAATCATTAATTAATTCTTATAGTATAATAGATGTCTTATAATTCTGGTAGTCGTGTAAGACCCGTTCTTTCAGGTTTTAACGCTACAGCGTTGGATATATCATTCGATGAAAAGTATTTATTTGCAACATCTAACGTTACAAATACTTTTAAAATATACATGTATAATGAATCAGCAAATACATGGACACAGGAATATTCAACAACCGGACCAAGTGGTTTCGGTCAAGACGTTTCGTGTACATGGGACGGAGACATAGCTGTAGTCGGATCACCTTTAGAAAATAACGTTTATGTATATAGCGCAAACACAAGTACTTCCAATATATGGTCAAATCCTGTAACAACAACAATCGAACGAAATGCAGCAACTTTGTTATATTCAGTTTCTCATACACCATCTATCAATTTTGGGTATTCTATATCTCTATCAAAAAATGATGGAAGTTTTTTAGCAATAGGTGCACCCGGAGATAGTACACCGAATGATCATGGAGAAGTATGGGTTCTGTATCTCTATTCGTCTATTAATAATCAACTTGTATATAAGGTACGTACTTCAAATTCTGGTGGATACACTCTATACAGTAATAATCTATGGTCACCAACATACCCTGTAGTAAACGAAGGAACTGATTACTATTATATAACAACTTCTGGACATAGAATTGGTCATAGTGTACATATATCATCATATGGTGAATATTTAGCTATAGGTGCACCAGGTACACCAGTCGGTGTAATCTATGGATCGTATAACAGTGTGCCAAATATACAACATGTAACTACGGGTACCGTCTTTTTATATACTAAATCGCGGATCACTGATGATTATCTTCAAAGTATAGCTATGTTGGGTCATATTCAGGTATTGTATAGTACTGATTCATGGAATACTATGACTTCAACTGATTTTATAACAGGGAACTCTGAACAGGGTTTACAGGATTTAACATTGTCAATTGGACAGGCAAACGCGTGGGATTTTCCATCGTGTGGTGAAAAAGTTAAAATTTCAACAGATGGTACTTATGTTTTTGGTGGTTCACCAAGGTACGGGTTCCCTGGCTCACAAGGTGGTGCACATTGGGGTAAAATTGAATCTTGGAAACGGGAAGGTTCAAAAATGATCTTATCTCCTGGTAGAGTAATTGGACAACAACCAGGTGATAGATTAGGTAAATATTTTGATATAGATTTTTCGGGTAAACGTTTAGCATGTTTATTATTGAAAGCACCTTCTTCATACGCCACACCATATGGGAATTTTCAAGGTGGTTCAATGGTTTATGACTTTAACGGTCTGGCATTTTTCGAAGTAACGAATGAAATCACCGATACTATAGGTCAAAACGGTAACGTTGATGGATTACTTGGTGCCGTTTGTATATCAAGAGGTAATATAGTATCGGTAAGTGCTGTAAATGGTAGTTTTATACCATCCTTTTATTTTAAACTAACACAAACCATTGATGGTAATACACTCACGGGTGGATATTTAGCGGCCGATACTTTAGTTATCGGACCTAACGATGGTACAACGGACAATTCATACCCTAAAAAAATCGCATTTGGTGGTACATATAGAGACAATTCATATGAACAAACACAAATTGAAAATAGAATATACCATTATGATAGTTTAAATTATAGTGAATGGGAACAAGGGTACTCCGAACTCATATTCTCTAAGAAATCTCAACGCGAAGCTCAAGATATGATACGTTTCAAAACACACGAATTTAGAGTAGACTCTTATGTTAACGGTGATGGTGATTACGATCACAACCCAGTTATAACCATGAATCAACAAGGTCTCATTAAATTAAACGCTGAAATGCATATACCGGATAATGCTCTTGCAAATGTGCATGCAACGTCAGAAATGCAGTGTAACGCAAAAGCGCTTTTAGATATAGAAGGCGACTGTTTTACTAGACGCAGAGTTAACATTGGTTGGCCCGAAGGTCAAAATGTATATGGTTCAGATAAATGGTCTTGGAAAATCGTTTACGATACGCGTTCACCTCGTATATTCAATTTTGAAAATTCAAATCAGATACATTCAAATCTAATCGCAATTAACAGTTCACCATGGGTTGGTAAATTTAGGGGTGATTCATATGGTACCATATCAAATGATTTCAGGTACAGTGAAACTGAATGTGCGTTTTATATGCATACTTCATCTTCATATTCTACTAATGATAATTATAATACTTCTGCTGGTACTGGTCATACAATATCGTTTTGGTTTAAATTAACAACACCACAATCGTCTCTTACATCAAATGAAACCTTAATGACTATTGGTACACCAAGTAGTACAGCAAACAATGGTATGAAACTCGAATTATCAAGTACAGAAATTATTATGAATTTCGGTACACATACATATAAATCATCACCCGTACTGGACACAAACAAGTGGTACCATGTATATATTGATTTCGATGATGATAATGGGACTGGTATTAATATCTATATAAATGGAAACTACCAATCTAGGGATGCTACGGGTACTCAACCTTCTACTACAAATTGGACTACACAATTTACTATAGGGTCTACCGATGGCGATAGTATAACAGATTGTTATATTGGTATGATAGCATACGGTTATAAAAATCCTTCAGGAGGAGGAGGATTCGTTAGAACATATCTACCAACAATTCAAGATATGTATAAATGGGGTCCACCTACACAAAGATTGATAGTTGGAGGTGATACAATTATAAATAATCATTTGGGTATAGGAACAGTATTACCCGCTTACAATTTAGACGTCGTAGGTGATATAAACTTCACTGGTAATATATACCAAAATAGAGAAAGTTTTTATCTTAGTCCTTGGACATCTAATGATATATTCCCTGATACACCAATGAGTTCATTGAGTTCGGGTGGGTATACGGCATCGGCCAGTAGTAGGGTTAATGTTGGATACGATGCGTGGTATGCATTTAACAATGTCATAGGAGTGGAAGGGTGGATAGGTGCTGGTCAAGATTATAACGCGTCTCCAAATGGAGGTTATACTGGTAGTGTATCTACAACATATAACGGGAGTACAACCGTAGATGGCGAGTGGATACAGTTACAAGTTCCAACGAGTATAACTATAGGTTCAATAAAAATTGCACCTATAAATGGCAATAGTTTATATTGTGCCGGTGATGGTATAATTTTGGGAAGTACGAATGGTTCAACATGGACTGAAATACACAGCTTTACGGGACAAACGTATACGGATGGAGAATATACAACTATCTCGTTTAGTAACTCAGTCGCGTATTCATATTTTAGACTAGTTGTTGAAAGAACTGCATCTAACGAGACTTTTTATCCTAGGATATATATAGGTGAAATTAAAATTTACACGCTTTATCCAAATATTTATTATAATAATGCGAACGTCGGTATAGGAACATCATCTCCAGCGTACCCATTAGATGTTACCGGTAATATGAGAATAACGGGTGGTTTACATGTAAATGGTTCCTGGGGGGCGAGTGGACAAGTACTCACATCGAGTGGTGGGGGTGTGATGTCATGGACAACGGTAAGTGGTGGGGGTGGTGGCGGCTCATCCGTTTGGACAGTGAACGGTACATACGCCTATTATAACATTGGTAATGTCGGTATAGGAGCATCGATTCCGGCTTATAAACTCGATGTTAACGGTGATATTAACATATCTTCTGGTAGTAGTTTTAGGATTAACGGGGTCGCACAAACGTTTGACATAGATTCCAACAATACGTTTAAAATTAAAACAGCTAATATAGAAAGATTTAGAATTGATTCGAATGGTTATACAACAATAGGTCAGGATAATGATATAGGTACGGGACACAGATTGACCGTAGTTGATGGTTCGACTTCAAATGATGGTAGTTATGCGGATTTAGTCATAACAAATATGAACGAACATAATAACGCGAGACTACTTTTAGGTACACCGCATAATACAGACTCAACTTCTGCTTTTAAAGCAGCTATAATAGCCGATGGTGCTGGTAGTTATAGTCGTTGTAATTTACACTTTTGTTTGGACCAGTCGACTAATAATACGGTAAATGCAGATATAAATGACTCTAAAATGGTAATAAAATATGACACAGGGAACGTGGGTATAGGAACAACAGGTCCAGGTTATAAACTCGATGTTAATGGGGATATTAACATGTCTACTGGTAGTAGTTTCAGGATTAACGGGGTCGCACAAACGTTTGTGGGTGCTTCAAGTCAGTGGACACAATCGGGATCAGATATTTATAGACCCTCTGGTAATGTTGGTATATTAAATACAAATCCATCTTATCCGTTAGATGTTACGGGTGATATAAATGTAACAGGTGGTTTACATGCAAATGGTGCCGCGGGTACGAGTGGACAAGTACTCACATCGAGTGGTGGTGGTGGAATGTCTTGGACTAATAAAATTTGGTCATACGCTACAGTCATATCATATCCAACTGTTACGATGACTTCCGCGAGTTCGGGTGGATATGTAGCATCGGCCAGTTCATCTGTAGGTTCGGGTCCCGCATATTACGCATTTAATAATATTATAGGAGCAGAATCGTGGCGTGATGGATACTGGTCGTATACAGGGTCTCCGACTGGAACTTATACTGGTAGTTTTTCAACAACATATAACGGGAGTACAACCGTAGATGGTGAGTGGATACAGTTACAGGTTCCAACGAGTATAACCATAGATTCAATAAAAATTGCACCTGAGAATTTTAGAAGTTTAAACGCTCCCACCGAGGGTAAAATTTTGGGAAGTACGAATGGTTCGACATGGACTTTAATACATAGCTTTACGGGACAAACATATACCGACGGACAATATACAACTATCTCGTTTAGTAACTCAGTCTCGTATTCATATTTTAGACTATGTGTTGAAAGAACTGGTGGTGGCTTTGGCGCTGGACCTGGTGCATGTAAAATTGGTGAATTAAAATTTAATAAGGCGGCAGATACATATTATAGTGGGAACGTCGGTATAGGAACGATAAGTCCGGCTCACCCTTTAGATGTTGTTGGTAATATAAACTGTTCAGGTACGTTATCAAAAGGTAGTGGTTCCTTTAAAATAGATCACCCACTCCCAAGTATGAGTAATACACATTGTCTATACCATTCTTTCATAGAAGGTCCACAAGCCGATCTCATATATAGGGGTAAAGTTGATCTAGTAAATGGGAGTGCTTCTATAAACTTGGATACTGTTTCTAACATGACCAGTGGTACATTTGAGGCGCTAAACAGGAACGTTCAATGTTTTACATCAAACGAATCCGATTGGGATGCAGTGAAGGGTTCCGTATCCGGAAACACTCTTACAATATCATGTCAAAACGCATCTTCCACAGCAAATGTTAGTTGGTTAGTTATAGGCGAAAGAAAAGATAAACACATGTACGGTACAAGCTGGACTGACGATGACGGATTCGTCATTCCCGAGCAACTAAAATAATTATTTTTTTTACCATTCTGGAAAATGTCAGAATGGTAGAAAGTTTTGTTTACTTACTTTCGTGATGGAAGCGTGTCCATGATTGCTAAGGCAATAACACCCGCAATAAAGAACAAAACAACATAATTACACTCTGTATCTTCTCCTCTACCAGTAGAATTTTTACGTTTCTCCTGGACTGGGACTGATACTTCTCGTGAAGGTCTCGGCCTTTCAATAGGATCTTCGTCTAATGGACAATACCCTATCATATACTATATTTTACAAATTAATTTCGACCGATTTTTTCTTTCGACCACGTTTAGCTTTGGTCTGAGTAACTTTAACTTCACGCAATTCTCCTTCACCCCCTTCAACATCACCTAATATTGGTGCCTCGGCGATATCAGAAATATCATCATCTTCGTCGTCGTCTACGATAATTGGTTCCTGTGCTGGAATACTTGTTGTGTTCATGGGTGGTGTTGGTGGCATCATAATGTTACCCATGAGACTGGAAATATCAAACCCAGGACCTTGCATTTCGTGTTTACCATCACTCGAAGGTTCTGAACCTTGTTGTGATTTTGGTACTGTATTTTGTACCGCAGACATCATGTTTTGAACCAATCCAGGGTTCTGTTTAATCACGTCGTTCATGTTTGGCATGACCGATTTAAACATACTATTCGTCAAATGGAACATCATCGCTGAGCCTCCAAGCATCATAATCAATTTGATTTCTGGGGCAACGTGCATTTTAGATCTATATTTCACGTATAATTCTTCGAATACTTCATCGTAATCGTCGACGTTTTCCATGACGTTTTCAGACCACCCGTCAAGTTGGATCTCGAATGGGTTATACTTCTTATTCATAAACTCAAGACCTGTCGTACACGCAATAAGCATACGTCTCGAAAACTTAATTGATTTGTCTACATCTATACTATATGTTATTCGTTTTACCTCGTTTCTAAGTTCGTCTATAGGGGAATAAGCATTCAAACGCTTGTTCACAGTAAACCCCTTTTTTTCCAATCGTCCAAGTTTGTTCACGAGATCCGCTTTCTCTTCGTCAACCGTCTTAAAACCTGGTGATGGTTTTTCTTCCTCTTCTTCCATCATATACCCACCCTCTCCACCGCCGTACTCCATCTCAGGTTCATCGTCATATTCGTGATAATCAAGTGGTGCTTCTGGTGGAGGTACAGATGGTTGTGCTTGTTTATTTGGGTTAGCAAACGAATCAATATCTTCCTGAAAAACTTGTGGTTTTGGCGCTGTAAACTGTGTTTTCATTTGAGAAATTTGTTTTTTCACAGGCTGACGTCGAGGAACATCAATTTCAATTTCGTTCATCAGGGCCTGTTCATTATCATCAAGTTTCATGACATTCGTATTTTTACGATCAAGAATAATTTCACCGTCCATTACTATTACTCTTTATATTGAAACTATTCTAATCTCTTTAACGCACTTTATAAAAAATGTTGTTTCAATATAAATGAAACTTAACGCCACCAACAAAAACACGATCAAAGCTATCGTCATTATCATCGCAGTATTGTGTGTTCTCACAATGTTCCGTACCAGCGGATACCAGGGTAAAGATGTTGAAATCGAAACCGTCAATACGGGTTCGCTCTTCGATATCCCATCGACTCAAGAATGTTTGGGTGATGCATACTATTCCGACAGTAAAGGTGGTGTATGCGACGGCCAAAAACTTGTTCGAGAACAAGCGGGGTATAAGATGAAGTAAAATCTCCAGTATATATAAATGGCTTTAGTGACTAGTCAATCCACTTTACCCGATTTCGAATATGAACACCATACCGTCATTCTTGATAACTTGGATCATGGTCCAGATAACACAGAATTTACACTTCATTTACCAAAACCCCTAGAAAATGTTGTACAGGTACAATTACTTGCTGCGAGTATTAACACAAGTGGTGATGCCCAAAGATGTATACATATCGGTATAGAACAACTTAAAACGAATTTTTCACAACGTGGAAAAAAAGACCTCGAAGACGCTGATGATAATCACCTTAACGGTGTTTTTGGTACGATTATATGTGAACACACACTACATGCCGCAAGTGATGCACAAAAAGCGGTATTCTTCAGAAACGAGTACCCAATTATTCAACAATATTATAACCCAATTCGTAAACTCGATAGGTTAACTTTTAATTTAGATAAACAAGATGGTACCACAGCCGCATGTGGAGATGTAATTTTTATTTTTAAATTTGTGTGTAAGAGAAGAAACGTATCCTATTAATTATTTCAGGGCGTCGTGCACTTGTATTTTTAACCTTTTCTTATTATAAATGTCATCTGGTATTGTTCAACTTATAGCAATTGGTGCTCAAGACGAACACATTATGGGCGAACCAGAAATATCTTTTTTTACGTCAACGTTTAAACGACATTCTAACTTTTCACAATCCGTTGAAAAACAAACTATTCAGGGAGATGTGAAAGCGAATTCTATGTCATCTATTCGTTTTGATCGAACAGGTGATATGTTAGGGTATACATATCTAACAATTGATAATAATACACAGGCGCTTGATATCCAGAGGTGGGATACACTCATAGATAAAGTTGAACTTCTTATCGGTGGACAAGTTATTGATACACAAGATGCTATTTTTACCGAAAAAATAGCAATCGATACGTTTGCAACAAACGTTTCAAAAAGTGCGAATGGTACACATCCAGGTGTAAGTGCTCGCTCTTATTTCTATCCATTTAGATTCTTCTTTTGTGAAGGTGCACAATGCGCTTTACCCATAGTGGCTTTACATTACCATAACGTCGAGTTACGTATACATTGGGGACCAAATGCGGGTAACTATAATTTTGAGTGTTATTCAAACTATTATTACCTCGATAACGAAGAACGTGGTAACCTTGTTTCGCGTAACCATAATTTAATTATTACACAGGTTCAAAAAAGTATTCCTTCAAATGAACTTTCACAGGAATTGACATTTAATCATCCGGTCAAGTATCTTGCATCTTCAGATACAACGACTGAAGGGGCATTAACGTCAACAACCAATAGAATAAAAGTTGAAATAAACGGTTTAGATATAGGTAATTTTAAATGGGCGAAACCACACTTTATAGACGTTATGAACTATTATCATACAAATTTTGTTACGTCCCCCGATTTTTTCTTATACTGTTTTTGCTTATCGACGAGTTCACTCCAGCCGACAGGAACGCTCAATTTTAGTCGATTAGATTCTGCAAAGATAGTCAGTCAAACCATGATAATTAGTGATCCTATATACGCAGTCAACTACAATATACTTCGTATTGAAAATGGTATGGCTGGTCTTATCTATGCAAATTAAAATACGTACCTATATTAAATGGTTAAAAACATACCGACCATCGAGCGGTCTACCAAAATCCGGTTTGGTAAACATGCTACGGACGACCAGGGCGAAAACACGATCGTATTCAATGCTTCAAATGCAGCTATAGATACATCAGTTCCAGGGAGTATTTACATGACACCACTTCGTCAAGAAGATGATATAACATCCAGGGATATAACCATGATAACGTATAATACAGAAACCAAGGAAATTATAGATTCGAATGTACCTGCGGTTGATCTTTTTTCGATTAATTTACAATATGCGACGAATAATGATAACGTTACATCAAATACGGTTCGTTTTATAAA
>Ga0209223_10006124_pt1 | contig 10445 bp, 8 predicted proteins | sample COG_06_FD_184750 | JGI IMG/M metagenome (GOLD analysis project Ga0209223, IMG submission 184750) | Pelagic Microbial community sample from North Sea - COGITO 998_met_06 (SPAdes) (version 2) | ecosystem: Environmental > Aquatic > Marine > Neritic zone/Coastal water | place: Helgoland, sampling...
AAAGAAAAGTAAATGACTATAGAATTTAGTTACCCCGCTTGGTATGTACTCATTTGTATATTATTGGGTTTTCTGTATTCATTTGTATTTTATAGAAAAGAAAATTTATTAAACGAAGTAAAAAAAGCTGTAGTCTATACTATGGCTTTTTTTCGTTTTATATCCGTTTGTATTCTCGCCTTATTGTTGCTCGAACCGCTAATTGAAATTGAGAATCAAATAATTGAAAAACCCTTTCTTGTTATTGCACATGATAACTCCGAAAGTTTATTGGTAAATAAGGATTCAGCCTTTATAAGTTCAGATTATTTAATTGCATTATCTTCATTTAAAGAAAAATTAGAGGAGAAATACGAAGTTAAATCCTTCACGTTTGGAGAGGAAGTCAAATCGGGTTTAGAAATTAATTTCACGGATAAACAAACAGGGGTCTCAGAATTTATTGAAGAGCTATATACCCGCTACTATGGAAGAAACTTGGGCGCAGTTATATTAGCAAGTGATGGAGTTATAAACCAAGGTGCAAACCCTTTATACGAGATAAAAAAGATTAAACATACGCCATTTTTTACGGTTGCATTGGGTGATACCTTGGTAAGGAAAGATTTGATTTTGAATAATATTGTTCATAATCGTTTAGCTTATAAGGGAAATGACTTTCCGGTAGAAATAATTGTGAAAGGAAACCAATTTGAAGGTAGTAAATCAAAAGTAATCATTACAAAAGATGGAGTAGAGCTGTTTTCTGAAACGGTGTTTTTTGAGACGGGTAGCGATGTAATTACGCTTTCATTATTGCTGGAAGCAAAAAGTAGTGGAAAACAAAGATATGTTGTAAACGTTGAAGAGTTAGCTGGAGAATTGACCTATATAAATAATAAAAGAGAATTTTACATTGATATACTAGACAATAAACAAGAGGTATTAATCCTTGCAAAAACTCCACATCCAGATATCGCTGCCATACAATCAGCTTTAGAAAAGAATATTAATTATGAAGTAAGCTCAGTACTTGTTGATGATTTTGAAGGAGAAGCTAAGAATTATAACTTGGTAATATTCCATCAGCTTCCAACTGGGGATAAACAGCAAAATACCGTTGTAGATAGGATCATTAAAACGGGCGTACCTTCTCTTTTTGTATTAGGTTCAGGGACCGACTACAATCAATTTAATAATTATAATTTAGGTCTTAAATTAATAGGTGCTAACGGAGTAAATAACGTCACGGCTTCAATCAGTCCCGTGTTTTCTCAGTTCACGGTAACTGAGTCTTTAAAGCAAGCAATACCTAAGTTCCCCCCTTTTAAAACTCCGTTTGTAGGTAGTTATAAGGTTGCAAATAGCGCTACTGTTTTGTTGTATCAAAAAATAGGGATGACAGTAACAGATTATCCTTTAGTAGTATTTAATGAAAAGAATGATTCTAAGTATGGTTTTATTATTGGAGAAGGAATTTGGAGATGGAAATTGAATGATTACTCAAATAACAAATCACATGATAATTTTAATAGTCTTGTTTCTAAAATGGTTCAATACCTAGCATTAAAAGAGGATAAGAGTAAGTTTCGCGTCTATTGTGAAAATACATTTTTAGAAAACCAATTCGTTGTTTTTGAATCTGAGTTATACAACGATAGTTATGAGTTAATAAATGAAGAAGACGTTGTAATAGAGATAACCAATCAGGATGGAGAAGTTTATCCTGCAAAGAGTTTTAGTCGTTCAGGAAATGCTTATCGTTTAGATGCTGGGATATTTGAAGTAGGTGAGTATTCTTATAATGCGACTGTAACTTTTGGAGGTAAAAAGCTGAATCAGTCTGGGGAGTTTACAGTGAGAGAATTAAAAGCAGAATATACTAATGTTGTTGCAGATCATGGATTGCTTTATAATATAGCCAATAATACAGGAGGAGAAATGTTTTATCCCAATGAACTAGATAGATTAGCAGAAGCAATATTCAATAAGGAAGAAATAGTAGACATTTCTTATACAGAAAAAGATGTTTCAGATGTAATTAACTGGAAATGGATATTTGCCTTAATACTGGTGCTTCTTTCCCTTGAATGGTTCATGCGAAAGCGAAATGGAGCTTATTAAGTTCCAAAATGCACTTTATAGTTTGTTCTTTTTCTTATTCCATTTTTCTTTAACGAGTAAACGTTATTTCAAAGCAGCTGCCTTCCCCTAATTTTGATGTAGCAGTAATTTGCCCTTTGTTAACTTCAACGTATTCTTTTGCGATGTTTAAGCCTAATCCTGAACCTTTAATATCTCCTGTGTTGTTCGCACGAAAGAAAGGTGTAAATAGCTTTAAACGTTCGGAATCAGGAATGCCTAAACCATAATCTTTTACAGATAAGACAACTTCTTTAGGTGCAAAATGGATGCGCAATTCAGGGTTCTCTTTTCCCTCAGAATATTTAAAGGCGTTACTGATTAAATTAGATAACGAATGGCTTAATAACTTAGGGTCTAACTTCACCTTGTAAGCTTCTCCAGTAATCTCAAAATCTAAAGTTCTGCCATCTTGTTGTATTAAATTAAATTCTGAAGTCAGTTCCTGGCAAAGACCTATCAAATTGACATTTTCAGGTCTATAATCAATGTTTCCTGAATTTACTTTACCTAAAACAAGAACTTCATCTATTAGATTAGTCATTACAGAAATAGCTCCTGTAATACGTCCCGTTATTTTTGCAAACTTTTCGGGTTCTATTATCTTTCCAGTCTTAGCCAACAGTTCATATAATTGCGCATTAGATTGAATAACCGCTAAGGGTGTTTTGAATTGATGGGATGCCATTGAAACAAAACTAGTTTTTAATTGACCTAACTCCTTTTCTCGTTCTAATGATACTGATAGTTGTTTGTTATTTGCTTCTGCTATTTTAAGAAGCGAAGCATTACTTTCTCTTTGTTCATTCAAATTTTTAAGAAAATAAGAAGCAGCAATAAAAATAACTACAGAGGGTGCTCCAATATTCATTAAGTAAAAAATTGTACGTATATTCTCAGTGACTTTTTCACCATCCGAAGAAAGTGGAGGAAAACCAATTGCCGTAATACAGACAATTAAGAGGAACATTAGCATCCATCCTTTTGCAGATTTTTGATTAAGAAATAAAAGCGCACCAATTGGACCTAAAAAACTCCAAGCTATTACAAAGCCAGAATCATTGATAGATCCTAAACTCCACTGAATCAATGCTGAAATCCATGTAATACAAGCTAATTGTGCATAAACTAATAGTTTATAATTACCTATGAAATGCGATATAAAAATAGATGGAGCCACTATAGCAACGAAGACCAAAGGAATTTTAGCAGTTAAACCAAATCCCAAGAAGTAGGAATAAAATCCAGCCCAAACCAATCCGCAGATACTGCAAGAAGCAGCAACGATTAGAACCAAAGACTTGGTCAGTCTTAATTCTGCAGAATCCAATGCGCTATAGCTGTATTTATTAATTAGTTTTTTCATTTCCTTTATCCTTCTAAATGTTTAATTCCTATTTGAAATGTAATTGATACAGCTAACCCAGCATGTTTGCCGCATCAGATAAATAATTTAAAAATCATCAAGGTGCTAAGCTTCAGATTTAGGCAAATGAATTCCTTGCTTTATTAATATGGATCCCATTGCTACCAACCAAATCATTTTAATATGAAATAGCGGTTTATAGATTTCAAAATTATCAGGTATCCCAAGTATGATAATAAGGGCTGCAAGGCCTAATACGGCGGTAAACCAGCCCATCCACTTGGGTACAATAACCCATTTAATAAGAGCAGCTCCAAGTAAGACCAGTCCAACACCAGAAAAGACACGTCCAAATCTAATAAAGCAAGTAACGTATTGATTGGTGTATAAAATATCATTCATAAATTCGTGGATTTCCATTTCAGACTTACCGGCTGTTTGGCCAACACCCCAAGCTCCAAAATTATAGTAATACGCAGCTGCTATGGCTATAGAAAATGTTCCTATAATAATCATGCCAACTCCTGGTAAAATTACGACACGAAATGGTTTTCTTGCTGTTATAGATACAAAAGCAAATAGTGCAATTCCCATAAAAACCCATCCAAAAATATGAATACGATACATCCATATGTATGTCCAAACGTTTTTGCCAATTTCTTTAAAATCAGAAGCGATAATATATTCTTCAATGTGATGAGGAGATAAAGCCCAGCCTAGCCATATCATAGCAGCTGCTATGATAAATGCCCAGCCAGTAAAGGCTGTTTCGAAATCTTTTTGTCTTGTGTTCATATTTTATAAAAATATATTTAATCAAAAATACTCTTTGCATATCGCTTTCGGTGTAACAATAGTTACACAAAGGGAAATGCAATTGTTTTCAATGCCTTAAGTTTATTTATATTGAGATTTTATCATTATTCACAATTCTCTTTTAATGAACACTTCGTAATTATGTAATGCACATATGATGTTTTGATAGTTTTGGTAAAATGAAAATTACAGAAGCATTAGATATAGCTTGGTGGAAGATTAAAAGTTTTTATAAGTGGTTTACGCCAAGCCGATTTTGGGCTACATGGAGGCTTCTTTTTACTTTTGGAGTTTTGGTTCTTATTTTTCATGTTTATATTCTTCAAGCAATAGGAGGTTTTTTAATTAATACAGATAAGATGCCGGATAAAGTCGATGCTATCTTCGTCTTAGGCGGAAATACTTTTGACAGAAGTAATCATGCGGCAGAATTATATTTTGAGGGTCTTTCAAAAAATATTGTGACTTTAGGAGCTAATGAAGCCATAATAATAAAAACTATTTTTCCCGATACAGCGGATCGGTTAGTTCGGCATTCAGATTGTTTTATTTCCAGAGATCAGCTAATATTAGAAGGTGTTTCTGAAGATCATATTAGAGCACTGGATTTAGGAACTAGTACACGGGAAGAAGCTAATGCAATATTGAATCACTGCAAACAAAATGGCTATGAAAAGATTGTTATTGTGTCAGATAAATTTCACACGCGAAGAATGAGTTATTCATTTAAAGACTTTGATGTCCACGAAATTGAAGTTTTATTAAGTGGATGTAGTCATTCATTCTACGATGAAAACTTTTGGTGGAAAAGTGAAGAGGGAATGATAATGGTGAATAATGAGTATATGAAATTACTGTATTATTATATAAACTATTAGCCCTTCGAGTACCTCAGGGCTCTTTGATTAGCCCAAGGAGCTTCGAGTAGTTCAGAGCATAGGGCTTAAGTTTTTTATAAAGCTAAAGTATACCGAGGCACTCGAGGTGTGCTTTTAGCTTGAATGGTCTGAAACGATTACCCATTCTCCCTTTTTTATTTTCCATACAAGAGAGTAGAACCCACCTAAATTTTCCAGAGAGTCTCTTTGCAGTTCCCATTGTCCAATGACTTGAACTGTCTCAATATCAATAAATTCTTTTACTTCATTAGTGAATGTAAGCTTACCCATGGCAGATTTATCTGGATAGCCACTAATGTAATTATCTAATGTGGGTTGCCAACCATAAGTTAATCCAGATTTCCCAATAAATAATAGAGAGTCAGAATGCCAATAATGCTGCATAAAGCATTCAAGGTCTCCCGTATTCCAGCAGGTTTCTTGTTCGCTCATTTTTTCATTTATGATGGCAACTACTTTTTCTTGATTATGGATATGGTCTGCTTTTTTCGAGTTTCCACATGCACTCAATAAAATTGAAAGGAAAAGGGTTTTTAGCTTATGTTTTGAATGTTTTAGCATAAGGACAAAGCTATCATGCTTTTTTTAAGAGTGAATTCTATAGTCGTTTACCAAATCCAATGACAATTTGTAAATAGGCACCAATATGCTCCCTATTGCTCCAGTGATCTTCTCTATCATAGAACATATTAAATCGAAATTTAATGTCTGGACTTGCGATATAGGCTAAACTGGATACAATGGAATAATCAAAATAATCTTGGTCGTGATTCGCGCCCTTATAAAACCCGATATATTGACAAATTCCAACGGCCAACTTAGGGCTTATAGAGAAATCTAGACTATTATTCATTAGTGCAGCAAAAGAGGTTAGGCCAGATTCATAAGAATTTTGACCAATGGATAATTGATTTCCCAACTTGAAGCTTTCTTTCATTTTAATAGTATGGCCAGCACCAATACGACCTACCAAAACAGTACTATCCAAATTATATTGATCTCTAATGTTTCCGACTATTCCAAAAAAGTTTATTTCCTTTTGTGAATAGGTAGGCCTTCCAATATTGGCAATGGCTAAAAATGTATTTTGATATTTCACATCACCTCCAGAAAAGGATAAGTAATTAGTTGAATCCTCACTAGAAGTACCCATGTACATTAAAGTTCCCTGAGAACCTGACCCATTAAACAACCAACCTCCACTTGATAATTGCAAGGTGATATCCCATCGATTTTCAGGGTTTTTGATAATTGGTGAACGGTATACAGTTCCAAGGTCCCACCAAAAACCAAAATCTCTAACCTGGAGAGAGTTCCGATTCATGAAATTAGCTTCACCATCCATTCTGGGGTTTCGGCCATATTCAAGTCTTCTATTGCCCAGCCATATATTTCTTCGACTTTTTTTAGTTCCAAACCCAACCCAATTATCCATGAGACGCAGCTGAACTGCACCGGAATTATTTGTAGAATAATAAAAAGGATCATAGTCTAAGGACATAGCAAAACACGCATTTCGAATCCCAAATTTTCTGATATAACCCTTTTGCAAAGTTTTTCCAGATCTAAAAAATGCCTGACTTACAATTCTATTTCTAATACCTTTAGAAGCTGCATTAAAATTCATTTCGCCTCCATCAAAAAATCCGCCACCATGCAGATTTAACTGTGTGTAAAGAAATGCCTTTTGTGGCTTTGTAAACTTAATAGAAGTTTGACTGAATGATGTGAAAATAAAAAGTTGAAAAACCCCAACTAAAAAATATCTTATTGTCATAATAAAAAAATTAATAATTAAATAATCTACGCCGTACTCTTAGCTTTTCAACAAAATCATTGGGCAGTTTAACCTGAGCCATCCATACAGGTATTATCCTTTCATATGAAAGTACATGTATATTTATTTTTTCATAGGTTATATCATCAAATGAAACATAAAATTTTTCCACTCCTTTAAATTGATTATTAACCCATTCTCCTGTTTTTTTATCCACCAAATACAAATATGGTTTTCTATGGTCTTCATATTGAGTTGGGTCATAATTAATAGTGCTTGGTCTTGAATTATTCCGCATGTTAGTGGTGAAAGTATTAACCCCAAAAAGAAACCCGCATAAAATTTGTTCATTCATAATTGAAAGATCTACGTTTCCAACAACAATTTCATAAGGAGAGTGCTCGCCGGTAAGTCTAATTTCGACAATCACTTCTGAATCTTTCATTTCAATTGTGGTAATTTTTACATCATCTACGTGTTTCATCCACTGAACATAAAAAGGGCTTTGATTCTCGGCTTTATAAAAACCTCTGTCTTGAAAACGTGTTAAAGGCAATTCCTCATCTAAAATAGATGCATAATCGTAATCCTTATTCTCAGATAAAACTAGGCCAAACTGCTTTTTGTAATATTCTTCAGGATCTAAAATTGAAATTTTACGTTTACTTTGGTGTCCTATTTCAATAATTTCTAAATCCAACTCTTTATCCAGAGGCCCTCTTAATAAATCAAAATCTATTTTAACTTCTTCAGCTTTTTTACTTAATTCATCATAAGATAAATGAAAAAGTTCCTCATCAACATGCGGGTTATAATACTTAAGAAGACTCATGTAGAAATCCATAGGAACATTAAACCAACTGTGTGCCATTATTCTTCTTTGATTCAGGTAATTATCACTTTTTTTCCTCTGTTTAAAGTCTGTATAATCTTCACTGTCTAAAACAAATTCCCATTTTGTAGGTTCAAGGCAGTTATTTACCAATTGAACACGGTAAACACGATCTAATGCCTCAACATATTCCGTAGGAAGGTTTGGGGTCTTTTTTATAGAATATTCATCTCTCCAACCCCTAAACTGAACCCCAAAACGATTAAATTCTTCAGATAAAATTTCTGCATAAAGCATTTCACCTTTGCATTCGATTTTGGGGATTAATTTTTTAACATCCGTAGCATCGCAAACAATCTCATTTCCCACCTTATCTATAAATGTAAATTTTAGTCTTAAACCCTTTCTTGTAGATTCGGATGATTCTATTTTTACTTTAGTGAAAACAAGAATAGAATCACTTTTATGGTAAAAAAGATCTTTCTCTCCTATGTCATAGCTGTATGTTTTACCTGGAGCAAACGCCTCTATTTCATATGAAACGTTAGCGGCGTCAATGGTCTGCAAGTTTTGTGCAAAGAAGGAGCTTTGTATAAAACAAACAAAAATAATGGTAAGCACTTTTTTCATATATTATAACTATTATAACGAAGTTAGTTTTTTAAAAATCATGCAAATATAAAAAAACAATTAATTCAGGAAGTTCTTGCCTAATTCTATTCAAAAAAAAAGCCCTCGTATTTATACGAGAGCTTTCCATAAAGAAGTTAAATTCTTATTTTATTATCACAAATTGAAGTGACTTATAATTTTCATAACACATTAATGAGATGTTGTAATTTCCTTCAGCTAAATTGCTAACATCAATTGATTGAATACCTGTCGAACCATTCAATGTGCCGCTTTCAATAATCTCTCCCATTATGTTGGTGATTTTGAAATTTGATTTAGATATATTTTCAAATTTGATATTCAAAATTCCACTTGTAGGATTAGGGTAAACTTCAAATAAACTATTAAAATCTACTTGGTCATCAGATAATAGGCCATAGAAATAGTCGTGGGAAATAGAAACTATTTGATCTTTTATGGTTGAATTACCTATCATTTCTAAACCAACACCGATATATACCATTTTGGATATGCCATTGTTAAATCTAATCCCAGCTACTTTTGAGGCATTTCCGTTATAGTTAAAAATAGCCTCCGCGCCATTAATAGGAGTCAATTCATCAGGGTACATATTCCCTGCATAAACATCAACAATTGAAGAGTTCGGAACACCTCCAAAGAAAACATCAGTCGCAACAGCAGTCAATTGGCTGTTAGCAGCACTTCCATCTGCTACATATTGCGCATTCATGTAGTTTGCCATAAATGCAATTGCAGCAGGAGTTCCATAACCATCGCCAGAGAGTATATCCCAGGCTATATCTTGCCCGGCCATAAACACATTTCCACCTGCATCCATAAATGCACTTAATGAAGCAATATCCTCATCAGCAAATGAAGGGAAAGTCCATCCAATATTTAGATAAATATTAATTACATCTCCTAAAGCTGAAGCATCGTTTAGAATATTCATAACATTTGCTTCTGAAGCAGCATTGGTTGTGTTACCTGCCGCAGCTAGTCCGTCTAGAAATTCTTGCTCATAATCAATTGCTCCATTGCCATTTCCAGCTCCATCTGAACCAGAACCATTAATAATTAAATCAGTTATACCACTAATTACATACACAGACTGCTCAAGAACAGCATTGCTATTAGTTGCTAAAGTCATCGTAAGTGTGTATTCAGACACTGCTGGGCTGGTCCCAGGATCTATATCTATAGACATTGCTGCTGATGTACCATTTGCTAATGTTAACGTTTGCGGTCCAGAATAAGGCGTTCCATCAATGCTATAGCTACCGCTCCAATCTCCTGGCGCATCAGTAGTTAAAGTGAAATTATAGTCACTAGTAGCTCCTGGTATAGCTGGGCTAATATCAAAACTAAAGGAATTGGTAGCTCCATTTGATCCAGATTGAGCGGCTACAGTAAGGTTGTTAAATTCACCTAATGATGGAGCGTTGTTGCCCATATCAGAACCTCCATCAGCTTCCATTACAATTCCGGTAAGAACTTCTTGTTGCGTTTCGGTAACGAAAACAGCAATATGGCAATTTGCAATATCAATTGGTAATCCATTAATGTCAGCAGGTACTGTGTATGTATATGTATTGCTGAATAAAGTTCCAGCTGTAGTCGTTGATATTTGGTCACCCCATTGTCCAGTAATCATGTGTCTTAGTACATGATTGTGTGAGTAAAGACCACCCACATAGTTGTCCGGGTTATAGGTAGTTCCACCCGTTTGAGGACCTAAAATGGAATCTTGTAATAGAACAACATTTAGAAAATTTGTAGCAGTCGCACTATTGCTAGTGTAGTAAGCTTCAACCTCTATTATTAATTCATTTGTTGATTCGTTATAAGTAGAAGTAGCTCCAGTATTTACCGGTGAGATCATTTCAAGAATTTCAGTAGAAACAGCAGCCCAATCAGTTCTGTTAAGAGCTGTTGATGAACCTAATGCTGGGAAAACATGCCTATTTATCGTTCCGGAAGGATATCCAGTCAAATTTGTTT
>Ga0209223_10006130_pt1 | contig 10439 bp, 8 predicted proteins | sample COG_06_FD_184750 | JGI IMG/M metagenome (GOLD analysis project Ga0209223, IMG submission 184750) | Pelagic Microbial community sample from North Sea - COGITO 998_met_06 (SPAdes) (version 2) | ecosystem: Environmental > Aquatic > Marine > Neritic zone/Coastal water | place: Helgoland, sampling...
AAAAGCTCGGGATGCGCATATGTTCTTAGACATGCATCAGAAAATTGAAGAGAACCCAAGAGAATAACAGGTACAGCTGGAGGGGAATCAGATTTAGCCTCTGGCTCAAATAATTTAATTTGATGTCTTCCATTAGCTAACTCAGTGCCTCCAAGAGGATCACCAAGTGGTTTTGACCATACTAAAGTTAAAGCTTTAGATTCTGCATTGAAAGCAGGATTGCCATTTACATCTATATTAGATTCTGGCCCTATTGGAAAATTTGTTCTTAATTTCTCTAAATCTTCTTTAATATCTTCTAATTCATCAGGATTTATAACATTTTCAAAGATATAAAAACCATTATCAGAGTAAGCTTTACGTATTTCAGAGCAAAGATTTCCATTTTCATCAAATTTAATTGGCCCTCTATTCCCTAATTCTAAAGCTTTTTTCTCTCCCTCTTTAAGATAAGACTCCATAGCATCTGCATTATCTCCATAATATGCTGCGCATGCTTTTATTGAACGTGATGCATCTATCATTATTGCTCCCTATTTTTTATAAAATAATAACTAAAAACAGATTATTTTTAAACATTTAACTCTATTAAAGATGGTCCAGGTTCATTAATAGATTTATTAAAAAAATCAGTGAATTCTTTAACTGTTTTAGGATTATATGCAGGCACTCCCATAGATTCAGATAATTTACACCAGTTTATTGGAGGATTATCTAATGAAAACATGGAGGCTGCTCTATCACCTGTTTCTATTGCTTGGACCCTATCAAGCTCAATTTTTAAGATTTCATATGAGCGATTAGAAAATATAATATTGGTAATATTTAAATTTTCTCTAGCTTGTGTCCAAAGTGCTTGAACTGTATACATTGCTCCACCATCCCCATGAAGTGTAATAACAGGCCTATCTGGTTTTGCTAAAGATGCTCCTACAGCCAATGGAAGTCCCTGCCCTATAGAACCTCCACAAAGTGCTAACCAATCATGTGGTTTTGCTTGAAGAGCAAAAGGTGAAACTAAAAGGCTTGATGTCGTTGCTTCATCGGAAACTATTGAATCCTCTGGCATCAAACCAGCAAGCAATGGACCTAGCGTAGTTGCATCAAGATCCCCACTAGTTGGCACATCACCAATATGAGATTGAATAAATTTTTCATCAATTTTAGTAGAACCTGATAAATCTTTAAGCTCATTTAATGCACTGACTCCATCATCATCATTTGAACAAAGCTCAAATAATTCAGCAGAATCAGGAGATAAAAAACTTTTTTTATCAGGATAGGCGAAAAATGAAACCGGGGGTCTAGAACCAATAAATACGATAGATTGAGTATCAGCTAAGAAAAGTTCTGCCATTTCAGCAAAATAAGGTACTTGTTCAATAATAGGCAATCCAGCACCCCTTCTAATTTTAGGTATAAATGTGTCAGTCACTAACCTGCAATTAGTTGCACTTGCTATATGAGAAGCCAATTTGAGACATGTTTCATCAAGAAATCTACCACCTATAAATAACATAGATTTATCCTTCTTAAGTAAATTATATGCTTTGGTAATATCATTATAATCAACTGATTTAGGGTTATTTATTGATACATTTGGTTCAATATCTATATTTATATCACTCCAAGCATAATCAGCAGGAATAATCATTGTTGCTACCTTTCCACTAGGGCTATTAGCTGTTTGCCATGCTGTATTTGCTAATTTAGATATATTTTTTGGATCATCTAATCTTCCTACCCAGTCAGAACTAGCATTAGATAATCCATCTAAATCTGAAGTTAGAGGAGCGTTATGTTTTAAATGATAGGAAGCATGATCACCAACGATATTAATCATTGGAGAATTAGCTTTCCTCGCATTATGAATATTTGCAAAGGCATTACCTAGACCAGGACCAAGATGTAATAAATTAGCTGCAGCCTTTCCTGACATTCTTGCATATCCATCTGCAGCACCACTCACTACACCTTCAAATAACCCAAGAACCGGTCTCACTTTGGGGTTATGATCAATTGCTGCAACTAAATGCATTTCTGAAGTTCCCGGATTAGCAAAGACAACCTCGAGACCGTTATTAATTAAAGTCTTAATTAATGCATCTGATGCATTTAATTTCATAATTCGCCCCTATTTTAATTATTGTTTAGAAGTTAAATATTTTATCAAAACGTAATATCTATTGGTGATTTATAAAATATATACAATATATGATTAATTTATATAAGTATTTTTATTAATTAATATGTGTTTTATGTATTATTATTAAAGGAGTCAATTTTAATTTGGGAGGAGAAAATGACTGAATATCAAATATTTAATTTAATGTACGTAGGATTTATCAGTAATTCTATGTATTTCGTAGGTATGGTCTTATTAACCTGGCTTGGTTTCAGAATGGCCAATAACATCTTTAACAGTACTGATGTAAACATGGCGGCAAAAGTATTTACTTCAATATACTGTGTTCTAGTTGGAATAATGCTGTTTTACACTCAGCAAATCGGTGCTGCTATATTAGAAACTGCAGCTAATAATTTAGTTGCAATTGAGGCAGCTTCAGCAGAAAGAATGTCAACATACCCTAATTCACCACTATCGGTTGGCGGTCCCGTTCAAACACTGTTTGTACTATTAGTTGTTGTATTTCAGTTAGCTATAGTTTGGAGTAAAAAATAATGAATATAAGTAAATATATATTTGCATTATCAATAATTTTTGCCTTTACGGTTAATGCTGATAATGTAAAACCTGGTGAAGAAACAGGTGAATTTCATTACTTTAATGTAACTAATCCTGCTGGTTTTGTTAATGCTATAGACGAACATTATGCATCTGACTGTGCTAAAAAATGGCAATCAGAATCAGGGGCAGAAGTTGTACTTATGGGTGTTCTAGGTTCTGTTCATACTCACTTTATATATGTTGGATATAAAAATAATGAGATGTTAGAAAAAGGAAGATCTATTGTTAACTCATGTCCTGAAACTGCAATGCTTATAAAAAAATTAGCAAAACATTCAGAATCAACTGACTATGTAAGTAGGCTTGGTGAACAATCCCTCGAAGTTGGTGATTGGACTAATGATAAACATTTCATGAAATTTGATTTTAATGTGGAGCTTGGAAAGGCTCCAATGTATGCAGAAGAATGGACAAAAATGATGAATTCATTAGAGCAAACAAATTCAGCAGGTTTAATAACTCATAGAGCAGGAAGTGGTTGGATGTCACATTTTGTATATGTTGGTGGTGATTCAATTGATGACTTGTACACAACATTTGATGCCAATTCACAGACAGAAGCTTTCCAAACATTTGTTAAAAATGTTGCTTCTATTCGTGAATTACGAAATGTAAGTCTTATAGCACCGGTAAAAGGATACCCTGCTAAGAGATAATTAAAAAATGAGGGCCGCAAGGCCCTTTTTTATTAAATCTAAAATAAATTTATGTCCTTCTTTGCATCAAACTAAGATATATAATATTGATATATAATTAGTAAATTTTTATTAATTTCTAAAAATTAAATGTGATAGAATTATTCTTTTTTAAAATTGCATCATATGATTTTTTCATCCATTCTTGAAACTGTTGGTAACACACCTGCTGTAAAAATTAATAATTTAGCTCCTGAAGGTATTAATCTTTATGTTAAAGCAGAATACTTCAACCCTGCTTCATCTGTTAAAGATAGATTGGCTTTAAGTATTATTGAAGAAGCAGAAAAGCAAGGGAAATTAAAAAAAGGTCAAACTGTCGTTGAGGCAACCAGTGGTAATACCGGTATTGGACTTGCCTTTGTTTGCGCTGCAAAAAATTATCCATGTGTAATTACTATGCCTGAAAGCGCATCAATAGAAAGAAGGAAGATGATGAGATTTTTAGGAGCTAAAGTTATTATAACTCCAGCACCAGAAGCTGGTTCGGGAGCTTATAAAAAAGCAAAAGAATTAGCAGATCAAAACGGTTGGTTTTATGCAAGACAGTTTGAAAATGAAGCAAATGCAAATATCCATGAATCTACAACAGGTCAAGAAATAGTATCTGATTTCAAGGAATTAGGATTAGACTATTGGGTATCAGGATATGGTACAGGTGGAACATTTGCAGGTGTATCTAGAGTTTTAAGAGAATTTATGCCAGAAACAAAATTAATAATGGCTGAACCTAATGTTGCACCACTAGTTGCTAATGGCACATCTCAAAAAAGAACAGATGATGGCGCTCCTGCCCTCTCCCACCCTGATTGGAATCCACATCCAATTCAAGGTTGGACTACTGACTTTATACCATTAGTATTACAAGAAGCTATAGATAAAAAATTTATTGATGAAATCATTCCAGTCGCTGGTGCTGATGGTATTAAATGGTCTCAAGAACTTGCTGCTAAAGAAGGTATATTAACTGGTATATCAGGTGGATCAACCTTTGCTGTAGCTATAGAGGTTGCAAATAAAGCTCCCAAGGGATCAACAATATTATGCATGTTAGCTGATACAGCTGAGCGATATCTCTCAAGTCTATTGTTCGAAAATATATTGCCTGAGATGAATGATGAAGAGTTAGAAATTTTAAATTCTACACCATCATATAAAGAATGAGATTACTTTAAATCAGATAGTTGATATAAAGTAAGCAACTGGTATTAGTACAATCCACACAGTGACTGCAGCCATTAATGGTTTTGTTTTAATTGAACTTAAATCTAAGTTTGAAGATTGAAGCCCTATTATAAAAATTCCATATGAAATAAAAGTCTTACTAAGAGTATTTATGTACAAAATAGTTTCATATGAAATATTTATTACATTAGATATAAGTATAGCAAGAACAAAAAATACTATAAATAAAGGAAATACATTTTTTACCTTATTTGTATTGAATTGATAATTTAAAACAATAACTAAAGGGATGAGCCATAAGGTTCTCATGACCTTAAGGGATGCAGCAACCTCTACTGAATTTGAATCAAACTGAAGCGCCGACCCTATAACTGAACCGGTATCATGAATTGCAAGTGCTGAAAAAACCCCAAACTGATAAGCGCTCATATTTAGATACGAGCCAAAGATTGGAAATAAAATAATAGCGATAGTATTAAGAATAAAAATTATTGCCAGAGAGATTAGCAATGTCTGTGGTTTGGCTTTAATTAAAGGAGCCACTACTGCCATAGCAGTTGCTCCACAAATAGCTGAACCACTTGATAGCAATAGATTTAATTTAGAATCTAAGCCAACTAATCTGCCAATTGAATAGCAAATTAAAAATGAAAATATGACAAAGACGGATACCCAAATAAAATAATCTTTAATTACTGGGGTTAGAGTATCTAGACCAATTGTTAAACCAAGAAAAACTATTCCTATTTGTAATGGGTATGATCCAATTTTTTTTGAAATTACTTTTGCTTTATCTTTAAAGAACGTTGCAAATAATATTCCTAAAATTATAGAAAGAATTGGGTGAATAAAAAAAATCACAAGAAGTGAAGATATGAGAAAAATAATATTAGCTAAATTATTTTTTATCATTAGGTCAAGGAAAACGACTAGACTTTAACCTTCTCTTTTATTTCAGTGAACTTAAGATTGTTAGACTCTATATCTAGTTTAATTTGTCCACCAGCTTTAAGATTGCCAAACAATAATTTATCAACTAATGGTTTTTTAATATTTTTAGAAATAAACCTCTCCATAGGTCTAGCGCCCATCTCTTTGTCATAGCCATTATCAGCTATCCAACTTATAACTGCTTTGGAGACAACTATTTCTACATTTCTTTTATCTAACTGAGCTTGAAGTTTTGTTAAGAATTTATCAACAATAGATAAGATAATTGATTTTTCAAGATAATTAAATTGAATAGTCTCATCTAATCTATTTCTAAATTCAGGGGTAAAGAGTTTATTTAGTGAGTTCATTGCATCAGTCTCATTAGATGATTCGCTAAAGCCTATATTTCTCTTTGCTAGAAGCTCAGCACCAATGTTGGTTGTCATAATAAGTATTACATTTCTAAAATCAGCCTTTCTGCCGTTATTGTCAGTAAGAACGCCAGCATCCATAACTTGAAGAAGTATATTGAATATATCAGGGTGTGCTTTTTCAATCTCATCAAGCAGCAACACACAATGAGGTGATTTAACAATAGCTTCTGTTAAAAGGCCTCCCTGATCAAAACCTACATATCCTGGAGGAGCTCCTATAAGTCTTGATACAGTATGTCGTTCCATATACTCACTCATATCAAAACGGACAAGATCAATTCCCATTATTTCTGAAAGCTGTTTTGATATTTCTGTTTTACCAACACCAGTGGGACCGGTAAATAGAAAAGATCCTATTGTTTTATTATCATCTCTTAAGCCAACTCTAGATAGCTTAATAGCGCTAGATAATGTCTCAACAGCAAGATCTTGGCCAAAAATAACTCTTTTTAAATTTTCTTCTAAATTCTTTAAATCTTTTTTATCAGCAACTGTAATACTTTGCTCTGGAATTTTTGTAATTTTTGAAATTGTTTTTTCAATATCTCTTTGATTTACTGTAATATTTTTTTTATTTTTTCTACTTATGTTTAACATTGCTCCAGTCTCATCTATTACATCGATAGCTTTATCTGGCAAAAATCTATCATTTATATATTTTGATGATAGATCAACGGATGACTTAATTGCATCAATTGAATAAGTAACATTATGATATTCTTCATAAATACCTTTTATGCCATCTAGTATTTCAAGGCATTCATCATATGAAGGTTCTACTATATCTATCTTTTGAAATCTTCTTGAGAGTGCTTGATTTTGGTCAAAGATGCCTCTGTATTCTTGAAAAGTTGTTGAACCAATACATCTAAGAGAACCTCTACCTAGCGCAGGTTTTAGTAGGTTGGATACATCTAAAGAGCCGCCTGAAGCAGAACCAGCTCCAATTATTGTATGAATTTCATCTATAAATAAGATTGCTTTATCTTTGTTTTCTAGGAATTTTAAAACCTCTTTCAGTCGTTTTTCAAAATCACCTCTATATTTAGTACCAGCTATTAGAGCAGCAATATCTAAGGAGTATATAATTGAATCGTCTAAAATTTTTGGAACTTTATTATTGCAAATTAAATATGCTAAGCCTTCAGCAATAGCAGTTTTACCAACTCCAGATTCTCCAACAAGTAAGGGATTATTTTTAGTTCTTCGTGAAAGAATTTGAATAAGTCTTTCTACCTCTTTTGCTCTTCCGATTAAGTTATCAATCTTATTTTCGTTAACTAGATTGTTTAAATTAATAAGGTAAGCATTTTCTTCAGATTTTTTGGTAGGACCTTCTGCCTCATCTTCATTAATAGATTCAGGGTTATTTTGTTCAGATTTTTGGGGTGAGCCATGCGATATATAGGTAACAACATCTAGACGGTTTATATTGTTTTTATTTAAAAGGTATACAGATCTCGATTCTTTTTCTGAAAATATGGCAACAAGAATATTTATTGGTTTAACAACTCCCTTCCCGGATGATTGAATATGAAAAACCGATCTTTGTAAAACCCTTTGAAAACCAAGTGTTGGTTGAACTGGTTTCTGAGTGTCGGCCCTCATGATGCTAGATTTTTTTAAATGATCATTTAATTCATCTTTTAATGATTCGACCTTTACATCATTAGATTCAATAAAGTCTTTAACATCAAAGTCATTTAAAATCATTAAAAATAGATGTTCTACAGTGAGGTACTGTATGTTTATTTCGTTGGCTTTATCAAATAAATTTGCTATCGAAACTTCTAAATCTTTACTAAACATATTTAATCACTTAATGGTTCAATTTCACTCAATAATGGATGGTTGTGATGTTTAGCCATATTATTAACTTCATATGACATCATCTCAGCAATCTCTTTAGAAAATATACCACAAACTCCTTTGCCTTGAGTATGAACTGCCATCATTATTTGTGTTGATTTTTCATGGGTATGACTAAAGACTGTTTGAAGAACATATACGACAAACTCCATTGGTGTATAGTCATCATTGATGAGTACAACTTGGTATAATGGTGGCTCTTTAAGTTCTGGGTCTTTCTCTAATACTGCTGAACCTAAATCATTTGATGAATCTATGGTATCTTTTGACAGCCTTGTCATTACATCCTTTTTATCATTTCTTCACCAAAGCCTGAACATGATACTAAATCAGCACCATCCATCATTCTTTCAAAGTCATAGGTAACTTTCTTTGCAAGTATGGTTTTTTCCATTGAAGATATGATTAAATCTGCAGCTTCAGTCCACCCCATATGTCTTAGCATCATTTCAGCTGATAAAATTAAACTACCAGGATTTACTTTATCTTGACCAGCATACTTTGGCGCAGTACCGTGTGTGGCTTCAAAAACTGCATATTGATCTGATATGTTTGCACCAGGAGCTATACCTATACCACCAACACAGGCTGCTAATGCATCAGAGATATAATCTCCGTTTAAATTCATAGTAGCTATTACATCATAATCTTTTGGTCTAAGAAGAATTTGCTGAAGAAAAGCATCACAAATAACGTCATTAATAATAATATTTTTACCATTTATTGGATTTTTAATTACTTGCCACGGTCCACCATCTAAATCTGATGCATTGTATGAACTCTTTGCAAGTTCGTAGCCCCAATCCCTAAATGCACCTTCTGTATATTTCATAATATTACCTTTGTGCACCAGAGTGACTGAACTTCTGTCATTATCTATCGCATAATCAATAGCTTTTTTTACAAGTCTAGAAGTGCCCTCTTTTGAAATTGGTTTAACACCGATACCGACAGTATCAGGGAATCTTATTTGAACTATTCCAAATTCTTCTTCAAGAGTTTTTACAATTTTCTTAGATTCATCAGATTCTGCTTTAAATTCTATACCGCAATATATATCTTCAGAGTTTTCTCTAAAAATAACCATATCAGTATCTTGTGGTCTTTTAACAGGTGACGGAACACCGTCAAAATACCTAATTGGCCTAAGGCATACATACAAATCTAAAATTTGACGAAGTGAAACATTTAATGATCTTATTCCACCACCAACTGGAGTTGTTAAGGGCCCTTTAATACTTACGACATACTCTTTAAGAGCTTCTATTGTTTCATCTGGCAGCCAGGTATCTTTTTCATAAACTTTTGTAGATTTTTCCCCGCAAAAAACTTCCATCCACTCTATTTTTCTTTTGCCCTCATAAGCAATTTTTACTGCGTTATCAACAACATTTATCATAGGAGGTGTTATATCAACACCAATACCATCACCTTCTATGTAAGGTATAATTGGGTTGTCAGGCACATTTAATACACCATCGATATATGATATTTTTTGTCCAGATTTTGGTTCCTTTATTTTATTAAATTTCATTTAAATTAACGGTCCTTAGATTTAGATTTAAGAGAATTGAACGACAATAATTATACTATTAATTGATACAATATAATATGCATAAAAACAAAGAAAATGAGTAAAAAAACAGTTGTTGTAGGTCTTTCTGGAGGCGTAGATTCATCAGTATCTGCCTTTTTACTAAAAGAAGCTGGATATGAAGTTAAAGCATTATTTATGCAGAATTGGCAATCAGAGCCTGGTGAGGTCTGCACTTCTGAGATAGATTTCAAAGATGCGTCTGATGTATGTGACAAGCTAAATATCCCATTACATCGAGCAAATTTTTCAGATGAGTATTGGGATAGAGTATTTACAAACTTTCTTAGCGAGCATGAAAAAGGAAGAACTCCAAACCCAGATATTTTATGCAATAGAGAAATTAAATTTAAATCATTTCTTGATTATGCTTTTAAGATAGGAGCTGATTATATAGCAACTGGACATTATGCAAGATTAAAAACTATTAACGGAATCAGATACCTTACAAGAGCCAAAGATATGGATAAGGATCAAACTTATTTCTTACACGAAGTTAATGAAAAAGAGTTTGAAAATTGTTTATTTCCTCTTGAAAACTTAACCAAATCCGAAGTTCGAGCTATTGCAAAAAATAATGGCTTAATAACAGCAAATAAAAAAGATTCTGTTGGAATATGCTTTATAGGTGAAAGAAATTTAAAAGACTTTTTAAATAGATTTATTAAACTTAAAAAAGGTCCTATTAAAGATGAAGAAGGCAATGTTATTGGTGAGCATCAAGGGGCTGTTCTATATACACAAGGACAACGACAAGGCCTAATGATTGGTGGTGTTAAAGGAAGGGATGAACTACCCTGGTATGTATACAAGAAAGATATTATTAAAAATGTTGTTCATGTATGCCAGGGTGGGAGTAATAAACTACTGATGAATGAAGGTTTGTGTTTAGAAAAAATAAACTGGATAAATAATATAAACTACAAACTACCTTTAGATTGCAGTATACAGGTAAGGCATCAGCATACTCCCGTCAATTG
>Ga0209223_10006136_pt1 | contig 10434 bp, 10 predicted proteins | sample COG_06_FD_184750 | JGI IMG/M metagenome (GOLD analysis project Ga0209223, IMG submission 184750) | Pelagic Microbial community sample from North Sea - COGITO 998_met_06 (SPAdes) (version 2) | ecosystem: Environmental > Aquatic > Marine > Neritic zone/Coastal water | place: Helgoland, sampling...
ACAGAATGTTTCGTGGGGCTCCTCTTTTTAACCAAAATCTAAAAGACTGGTGTGTTATAAATATTTCATCTGAACCTGAACTTTTCACCAATGAAGCTTCAGCCTTAACAAATACAAACAAACCCATATGGGGAACTTGTCCAGATTACAATATAAACGTTACAGCATCTTCTAATTCTGATTACACCTTATCAGGTTCTGACAGAAATGGAACAGTAACAGGAAACGACCCTTCAATAACTATTAATGTTGGCGATGAGGTTAACTTTATCGTAGATGCAGCTAGTCATCCATTCTATATTAAAACAGTTCAAGGTACAGGAACAGATAATCAAGTTTCCAATGTAACTAATAATGGAGCTACAAGCGGAGTAGTAAATTGGACACCTACAGCTGCAGGAACTTATTATTACCAATGTTCAGCTCACGATGGTATGTATGGAACGATTACAGTTCAATAACAGGCATATCCACTTCCGTTAGTTAGTCTTTTTCAAGTTTTTTCAAGTTTAAAAGTAGAATAGTCTATTAGCGAGTTATTACCAGCTTTTGCGTTAATTGCATCTACTACTTGGTGTGGGTAGAGTTTTCTGTCTACTGCGCTCTGATACATTTCATCTGTGAAAGTCTCTACATAAGTATTAGCTACTACTTCTCTATCATATACAGATTTAGGAGACTCTCTTTTGAAGGCATAATCTTGCTCTCTCTTAGTGCTTCCGTCAGCTACTTTTTCAATGTACTCGGTTGTTCCTTTTACTGTGCTTTTCTTTGCGTATTCTGTTGGCATATCTATTGTTTTAGTTATTGTTAATTCTTCGTTATTTTCATTATTTAACTTAGCTGTTTGCAGTTCTTCTAAGGTGTCCTTATTTGATGCTGGAGTAATTGTTATTGTAGTAGTGTCTAAGAGGCTAAAAATGGCTTCTGGGACGTCCTCAAAGGGTGCTTTAATAGGGTCTAGCGTTAACTTAGAATGTTTACTGCTATGTTTCTCTAAATACTCCTTGTGTTCCTCATTTCTATAACCATGTAACTCATCTGGAGACATAAACTCTTTAATCATTGCATCCACTTCTTTACTTGTAGGCTCTACTTCTTTAGATTCCTCATAAGCTTTTACTTTAGAATTGTAAGATTTCATATTACCTCCTACAGTTCCTTTTCTACGTCTATCTTTTACGTACTGAAAAGCAGGCTCTAAGTTTTTTAATGTTAAGACTCCATCTTTAAAGGAATAAAGTAAAGGAGCTATACTAATTAGTTTAGATATTGATTGTACTCTAAAACCTGCAGTATTAGCTAAGTACTTAAATTCAGACTCTTTAAATTGGCATTTACCTATAACTGATAGCGCTACTCTAGTTACCTCTACATGGTGCATATAAGTATTAGCTCTAGCTATCTTAGTTAAGTCAGCATCTCTTACAGCATTACTGAAATACTCTAAATCTTCTGATTTGCTTGTATGGTATGATATTACTCTCATTAGATTGAATGGATTAAAAAATTAGTAATAACCTTGAAGTATTCAAAGTGTGCTGATACAAATGCAATGGGCATTGTTAGGATAAAGCCTTTTACTACTCCATAGCTTAAATAGAGAAGTGTACTGTTTTTTGTGTTGATGTAATTGTTAATTGTTTTCATCCGACATTGTTTAAATTAATAAGACCTCTAATTTCACTGTCTGTGGTCGGAACACATCGAGTTAGTTAAAGGTCTCTAATATTTGTTTTAAATCTTTTATTCAGCTTCCGACGCTGCAATCTAGATTGTGTGGTTTTATTTAGTATGGAGTATTGCGCTATGCTTCCCCTATTAAAAACAAGAAAAGTGCTTCGTTGAATAGAGATAAAGTGATGTGTTTTAGGATAAAAAGAGGTTATTTTAGGTTAACCGCTTGATAGTCAATAATTAATTTTTTAGGGTTTTCGACTAAGTGCAGATATAATCGTTAAATGGTTATAGATTTAAACTAAATAAGTGATATTGATTAATATTATTAAGCACCTAAAGAGAGTGTTTATTGGTTAAGATTCTAAAGTGTTAGTATTAGCTATATATTATTAGGTAGAAATAAGGTCACCTTATATTATTTAGTACAAGAGATATGTAATTCCGAATTGAAAGAGGTCTATATATCGATAATAAACATCTCCCTACATAGAGAGAGAAGACTAAAGCATATAAATTAGTATTAGGTTATTATTCCGCTTACTTATTATTCAGCCATATCATTATTCAGCTATATCATTATTTAGCCAAGTCTAAGACATAGCAACTTCTAATACTTAGTAAAGAGCGAAGCGAGAAAGAAACATAAAGAGCGTAACGAGCGACTAAGACAGCCTCTCTTATTGTTAGCTAGAAATATAACCAACGTTTATAGGGGTTTAGCCAATAATAAGGTCACCTTAAGCGGTAAATAGGGTCACCTTATATTGAATAGATAGAGAAAGGGAAATAAAAAAACTCGAAAATAATCAACAACCTAAGGTAAGGGAGACGTCTTCAATCCATACCCTAATCAATACCTCTAAACCCTCTCCTTTTTATAGCCAGTATAATCCACCGTGTCAAGTTTACTTTACATTTTAAGAAAAGACAGTATAATATCCTTACAGTCAGTAAGTTGACTATAATAAGTAAGCGTTAAATAAGTAGCACCGATATCGGTAAAGTATTGAATACTAAGTAATTGAGTCTAAAGTGTATCCGTTAAAGAATATAGCCTAAATAAGTGATTAGGTTCACGATTGGTTCACTAAAGAAGGTAAGTGTATTGAGTAAAGCTCTGTAAGGCCTTGATATGATTGAGCCAGCGAGCGGATTTGAACCGCCGACCTCTTCCTTACCAAGGAAACGCTCTACCCCTGAGCTACACCGGCAATAAAGAGAGCGAGAGACCGGGTTCGAACCGGCGACATTCAGCTTGGAAGGCTGACGCTCTACCAACTGAGCTACTCTCGCGTTTTTAAAACCTTATAAAGGTTTAGGGTTGTGGGGAGAGCAGGATTCGAACCTGCGAAGACGTAGTCAGCAGATTTACAGTCTGCCCTCGTTGGCCGCTTGAGTATCTCCCCGGTAATATTTCAATAAACAAGAATCATGTTCTTGAATGAATCGACGCCGTATTCGATTCTTTTTTCTTTGAGCCGATGGAGGGACTCGAACCCACGACCTGCTGATTACAAATCAGCTGCTCTAGCCAGCTGAGCTACATCGGCTTTTATTGGTATAAAACCGCGTTCTTTCGAACGGTGTGCAAATGTAGATATTTATTTTTTTTGATTCAAACGAATTGAAGAAAAAAATATGAATTATTTGATAATTTCTTTATGCTTTTTCAAAATACGTTCTGCGGCCCTGACATTCAAATCAATAGCCTCCTCAAAGGATTTACATATTTTCTTCACTACAACATCATCTCCTACAATTCTTAGTTTAATCTCTGCAAACTTATTTATTCGATCAGAAGCATTCTCTACTTTGAATGTAACTTCTGCACTTAAGATTTTATCATGGAACTGTTCTAGCTTTTCAATTCTCTTTTTTGCGAATTCAATTAATTTAACGTCTGCTGTGAAATTGATGGATTGGATGTTGATTGTCATAATTATTAGGGTTTAAATTAAAACTATTTTTCAGTTCCTCTGGGATGTGCCTGAGCATAAACCTGCTTCATCTTATCAATACTGGTATGCGTATAGACTTGAGTAGCTGCTAAGGAAGCGTGCCCTAAAAGTTCTTTCACCGCATTTAAATTTGCTCCTTTATTTAGTAGGTGTGTTGCAAAACTATGTCGGAGCATGTGCGGACTTCGTTTAACTTTTGTAGACACTATACCAATATAATCATTTACCGTTTTGTAAACAAAATTCTCCGAGATATTTTTGCCCTTTTCAGACTGAAGAAAGTTACCCTTTAAAACATAGTTTGAATTTTGCTCTGCTAAACTAAAAAAATTCTTCATCGAATTATGCAAAGAATCTAACATCGGTATTATCCTTTCTTTATTTCTTTTGCCTAAAACACGGATGGTTTTAGAATCAAACGAGACATCGCTTTGCTTAAGCGATATTAACTCCGCACGACGCATCCCTGTTCCATACAAAAGCTCTATTACACTTCTTTGCAACCAACCCTTGTAAGAATCCTCAAAATGATCTCCTTCAAACAACTCTTTCATTTCTTTTTCTGAAAAGGGAATTTGCACTTTCTTGGACTGCTTTAGTGGAATGTGTTTTCGAAGAGGAGATGTTTTAATAACCTCTAGTCGTAATAAAAAATTGTAATAAGACCGTAATACTGAAATTTTACGATTAACTGTTCGGTTGCTTTTTCCTTTTTCTACCAATGCCACTAACCAAGAGCGAATATATGAATAGGGGGCTTTATCAATATCAGTGTCGTCAAAATTATCTTTACAGAATTGCTCAAAGCTAAGCAGATCATTAGAATAGGCGATTTGCGTATGTAACGAATATTTACGTTCATAGGTTATATACTCTATATATTTGGGTATGGACATAAATAAACGTTGATACTCAAAGTTATAAAACTTTAAACAACAACGCTTATATTTTAAGCAACAATTAAAATTAAAGAGCTTCTGAGTCTCTCAATTTTTGGATGTATTGTGCTTTCTGAATTTTTACTCTGTTCTTGACAGAAGGTTTTGCAAACTGTTTACGAGAACGTAGCTGACGCATGCCTCCAGTTTTATCAAATTTACGTTTAAAGCGCTTTAAAGCTCTATCGATATTTTCACCTTCTTTAATTGGTATAATTAACATAATAATGCACCTCCTTTCGTTAAAATAGGTCGCAAATATAAGCAACCTTTTATATAAATCTAATTTTTATTTACTTAATCTTTCAAGAGTTCTCTTGAGATTACCAGTTTCTGAATTTCAGTTGTTCCCTCGCCTATAGTACAGAGTTTTGCGTCTCGATAAAACTTTTCGACAGGATAGTCTTTTGTAAACCCATAGCCTCCGTGAATCTGTAGGGCTTCGTTGGCAACTTTAACACAAACTTCAGAAGCATACATCTTTGCCATTGCCCCTATTTTAGTTATATTTTTGCCTTGGTTTTTATCAAAAGCTGCTTTGTGTAAGAGCAATTCAGAAGCTTCAATTTCTGTAGCCATTTCGGCTAGTTTAAACGAAATTCCCTGAAAAGAACTGATCGGCTTTCCAAACTGTTTTCGTTCTTTCGAATACTGAAGTGCTGCTTGGTAAGCTCCTTTAGCTAACCCTAAGGATAACGCTCCAATTGAAATCCGTCCACCATCTAATATTTTCATTGACTGAATGAATCCTTCGCCTACCGCTCCCAATCTATTTTCGTCTGATATTACGCAGTTATCAAAAACCATTTCTGCAGTTTCTGAAGCACGCATACCCAATTTATCTTCTTTTTTTCCAAAACCAAAACCAGGAGTTCCTCGCTCTACAACAAAAGCGGTCATACCTCGACTGTCTCCTTTTACTCCATCACGAGCAATAACTACAGCAATGTGTCCACTTTTTCCATGGGTTATGAAATTCTTAGTTCCGTTCAACACCCAGGTCTCTCCTACTTTTTTGGCGGTGGTGTTCATGCCTTTTGCATCGGATCCTGTATTGTGTTCTGTAAGCCCCCAAGCACCAATATGTTCTCCAGAAGTTAATTTAGGTAGCCATTTTGAGCGTTGCGTATCGTTTCCAAAAAGATAAATGTGATTGGTGCAAAGCGAATTGTGAGCTGCTACAGAAAGTCCAATGGAGGGATCTACAATAGATATTTGTTCTATTACAGAAATATACTCATGATAGCCTAAACCTGAACCTCCGTACTCTTCTGGAATTAAAACTCCCAAAAAACCTAGTGCTCCAGCTTGACGCATTACATCAATTGGAAAGTGCTGACTTTCATCCCATTCTTTTATATATGGTTTAATATACTTATCTGCAAAATCTCTTGCAGAATCAGTAATCATGTCTATTGAATCTGAGGTCTGATGTGAGAAGGAGTTTTCAATCATAGGAGATTTATTTACTGCAAATATAACGCTAATCTTTCTAATTTCAAGGAATCAAATTCAGGTTCATTCCGAAGACTTTTCAACGTTATTTTTTTGTTTTTTGTTCGGAGTCCTATAATTTTTTTCGCTTCTTTTTTTGTTAAAAATGGAATCCTCAAAAGATCCTCCATAGTAGCCTCAGCTAATACTATTTTAGTGCGTTTAGCGGGAGTCAAAATTTGATATTGACTCTTTATCTTGCTGATCACCAAACTGTCTAGCCCATAAACCTGATTGAGCTGTTCCATAAGATCAAATCCTTTAATACTGACTCGATATTTAACGATTCGCTTAGAAAGAACTGCTCCAATTCCGCGAATTTCTATAAGCTCCTCCGCTGTTGCTGTGTTAATATCTTTTATTACTGAAACATTCAGATCCTTAACTTTTAGCTTCTTCGAAGTTACCCATTCTGGAAATTTAAAATAAGGGCTGTATTTTATAATCCAATCCGACGAAACTTGAGTAACCGCTTTGAATTCCGCAACGGAATTTGCGAATTTTCCTGAATTTCGAAACCGATGCAAGCGCTCAATTTCTTTTAAAGAAAGATCTAATTGGTAGCCTTTTGATAAAGATATGTAGTTTGGATTGAAAGGGTAAATTTGATCTTTTCTTTCTCGTTGTTTCAAAGAATCAATTTGCTCTTGTAAAACAAAATCAAAAGCCATAATGTCTCTTGGCTCATTCTGAAGATAGAAAAATTCAAGATAGATCTGAAAACCTATCAATATTGAAAACAAAAAAAGGCCACACGCTGTGTTCGAAACGAACGAAAAGCGAATGACCTTTTTTGTAGCATCTAATTTTTTTTAACCTTCCAATGTCTTAATCGCATTTATATATTTCTTGAGTTCTTTTTTAACAACTGGGAACAAGAAGAATAAGCCGATCATATTAGGGAATACCATTGCAAAAATCATTGCATCAGAGAATGCCCAAATTGAATTCATACTTGCAGAAGCTCCTATGATTACAAAAACTAAGAATAATAATTTATAAGTTAAATCTGCAACTTTTCCTCTTCCAAACAAGTATTTCCAAGACTGAAGTCCGTAATAAGACCAAGAAATCATCGTAGATACTGCAAAAAGAACAACGGCTATCGTTAAAAATATATTTGAATAAGGGATGTACTCACCGAATGCCATTGAAGTAATTCCAGCTCCTTCATAAGAAATACCATCAATCATAACAGCCCCTTCTCCTCCGTATTGAAAAGCACCTCCAAAATTAAAGATAATAATTACTAAAGCAGTCATTGTACAAATCACTACGGTATCAATAAACGGCTCCAACAAAGCAACCAATCCTTCTGAGGCTGAATATTTTGTTTTTACTGCGGAATGAGCAATAGAAGCTGAACCAGCCCCTGCTTCGTTAGAGAAAGCAGCTCTTTTAAAACCTACCAATAAAACACCTATAACACCTCCAACTCCAATTGCTTTAGGGTTAAAAGCTTCTGATACAATCAAGGAAAATGCGTCATCAATTAACAAAAAGTTACTTAGTATTATGTAAAGACATGCTATTATATACATTACAGCCATAAAAGGAACAACTTTCTCAGTTACCTGAGCAATCCTTTTAATTCCTCCAATAATGATGATACCAACTAAAAAAGCTAAAATTATACCAATCCAAAAACCAGCGGCAGTACTTTCTAAGCTCATTAAATCTTTCAAAACAATTGTAGCTTGATTCGATTGTGCAGCATTACCACCTCCGAAAGATCCTCCAATACAGAATATTGCGAAAAAAACTGCGGCAACTTTACCAAGATTTGTAAAACCTCTTTCTTTAAGTCCTTTGCTTATATAGTACATTGGACCACCATAAATGGTTCCATCTTCTCCTACATCTCTATATTGGACTCCAAGGGTACATTCAACAAATTTTGAAGACATTCCTAACAACCCACAAATAACCATCCAAAAAGTAGCGCCTGGACCTCCGAGTGCAATAGCTAATGCAACACCAGCAATGTTACCGTTACCAACCGTACCAGAAACAGCAGTTGCAAGTGCTTGAAAATGTGTTACCTCTCCTTCTTTACTCTCCCCACTATCACTTTTATCTAGTTCATCATATTTTCCGCGAACAACATTTATAGCTGTTGGAAATCTTCTAATGTTTACAAAACCAAAATAGATAGTGAAAAACAAAGCACTAGCTACTAAAAGGATCAGAACAAATGGAACCCCTAAAATTTCAAAAAACACGATTTCCGAAACTTTATCTGAAAAAGGCTTAAATGCCTGATCTATTCGTTGGTCTAAGCCTTGCTTTTGGGCAAAGGTAGATGGAATCGAAAGGACCGATAATAGAAAAAATAGGAACTTGGATTTATTTGCAATAAATTTCATATAAAATTTGTCTAAATTAGTAGATGACCAATATGCAAAAATTAGTCTAGAAATCAAATTTTAATACCAAGTCATTTCTACAAATCAAATACAGAAGTACGTTTAGTGTAGACCATATCTTTCAGTTTCATCCAGAAAGCTAAGGTCAAATAGAGACCAAAAAAACCGCCAAAAGTTGCAAAAGATGCATAAATAAAAAATAGGCGGACATTTTTAACTTTCATTCCCAAAGCATCTGCAAAGCGACTACTCACTTCAAAACCGTGTTTTTCAAACCAATGCCTTATTTTATTCATGCTCATTTGTTTGGGCTTAAAATAGAATATCCAATGCTGCAATTTAAGCATTTTTTTAAATCACAGTAATTCGTTTTTAACTCAATTAAACTTTGTGAATCTAAGGCTGAATTTGACCTAACTTTCAGTTTATCGAATCCCGAAATGATGCTATTTTTTTCTGGCTTTATTTTCTGAGCCCAGTCAAATAAAAGCTCCGATGGATCATTTCCAATATGTATCTCATAGGCAAACTTTAAGGGGATAATGGTATTAATTATAAGTAATTCCTGAAACGATTTGGACAAGTTCTTACTCTTAGAGGCAGAACTTTTTCCAAAAACATAATGGGTTTTCCAATATTCAGAAACCTCAACTTCATATAGCCAGGCCGTATCGAATTGATTCTGATTTTGAATGAACTTCGAAAAAAGAGCCTTGTTACTCACATACAATTGAGCCAATTGAGACCAACGAATTGTTGGAAAATTCATCGGCCGCAAGCGACTAAACTGCAGCAAAGCAGTTTCGCTAGACTCCAATTTATGCTTGCGCTTTAGATAGGAATAGATTTGAGCCAGTTCTTCCTGATAGGGATCTAAGTAAGGGGCAGAAAGCATTCCGGAGATTCCCATAAAAAGAGCTTCTAAACTTTGGACTTCATTCCAGTTCTTTCGAATCACTGAAAAAGGTATGGTTTTGGCGACTTCTAGAAAGGCAGCACCATTTACATTTAATCCAAAGCTTTTGGCAAGCAAAACGAAACAAACTGCCTCCCAGTCATTTTTCATTTCCTTCAGCAAGTCTTTTATTAGAGTTGATTTTCTTTCAATTCGCTCTATAAAAAGTCGCTCTTTCCAGTTCGTCCAGGTTGTAGGTGCTACAGTTCCAATTTGATCTTCACAAGGAATCCAGTTTGGAACTTGCAAAAACTGCTGCTGATATTGCTTTAGAAATTGTGTAGACACAATTTTAGATAGTTCTAAAGTAGGCAAAAGCATTCCCGAATTTGTTACTACAGGAATATCATCGTCCCAAACTACATGGAGAATAACCGCATCGTAATTCGAGTCAGTTTGATGTTGGTGGGCAAACCAATCGGATGATTTTAAATGAATTTCAACATGCCCAACCCAGTCCAATGAATCAATTTTTAATCGAGCATTCGAAAAATCAGGCCCTGCATGTTTATTATGAATACCTTGACTTACAACCTGCAAGTCTACTCCTTGGGTTGTCTTTAGGTTTGTTTGAAGAAACTTTTGATGCTTCCACAAAAAGTGTAAAAAATCTTCTTTCATAAGCTTGGGGCAATGAAAATATTTTTAAAAAAACTACGCTACTATATCGCCTGTCCAGGCTAATATTCCTCCTTTTAAATTATATGTTGACGCTATCCCCAATTGACCTAACAACTGGCAAGCTTGACCACTACGAGCTCCAGAACGACAATAAACAAAGTATGATTTACTTTTATCTAAAGCCTGAACCGCTTCCATAAATTCAGGAGGTTGTCTTATATCAATTAAATGCGCACCCGCAATATATCCCGACTCAAATTCCTCTTCTGTTCTAACATCTAAGATGACAGCATTGGTTTTTTCTGCTTGTAAGGAAACCCATTCCTTTTGATCTAAATCATTCATAGTACTTAATTTTAATCAAATGTATATCGATTTCATGGAGCTACAAAATATTACTTTCATTACCTGATTTGGAAATA
>Ga0209223_10006151_pt1 | contig 10415 bp, 4 predicted proteins | sample COG_06_FD_184750 | JGI IMG/M metagenome (GOLD analysis project Ga0209223, IMG submission 184750) | Pelagic Microbial community sample from North Sea - COGITO 998_met_06 (SPAdes) (version 2) | ecosystem: Environmental > Aquatic > Marine > Neritic zone/Coastal water | place: Helgoland, sampling...
TTGATAGGAATTTAATCTCTTTTTATAGTTCATATTTCAAGAATTGATGTTGATAAAACATCAATTCTAAACTTTTAATTTGAAATCTCAACAGAACCTAGATGAGCTCTTTCTTCTGCATCTGTTCCTATTAAATTATAAGTATCAGATGCTGTATTAGCTAAGTTAATATAACCTTGTGAATTACTATCATTAAATCCAAGAACTAACTCACCATCTTTATTTACCTCGCCTTCATTAGCATAAAGTACATTTCGCTCGGATGGATCAATTCCATAAGCCATTAGAGTTGCCAATTGTTCTGGCGTTTTATTAGAAGAATCATTCAAACCTTTTCTTACATCTTCGTTACCTCCTTTTCTAAGAGATGTTGTCATTGCTTTTCTATCTTGAACAAAGCCAGTTGCAGTTTCTGAAATAGTTGTTTTACCAGTTACAGTATCAGTAATTGCTTTACCAGCATGGTACACAGTTCCAGCAGCTCCAGCAGTTGCAGTCATTATATTTTTATCAAAATTCTTGAAAGCATCTTTAACCTTGTCTGGATTTGTCAGAAGATCAACTGGAACAGATAAAGTCCCTTCAAAATCAGCATTGGTAAAATCTATATCCTTTTTAACTGTTTTATTATCAATATTCCCTGCAACATTAACAGAATTTGACGCCAATAGATTTGTTAGATTTTCTGCTTCACCTAAATTATTATCATTGCTTGCAAGTTCTACAATTCCTGTTCTTTTACCTGTGGTCTTTTTAAATATTTCAGTTGCACCGAGAGATATAGAAGCATTATTTACAGCTGGGTTATCCAATCCAACACCAAGACTTAATCCAAATGAAGAACCTTGCTGCTCATAAGTATCTTGAAGAGTTTCTAGATTTAAATCTCCTCCAACATTTAGAGCTACCTTATTAGCAGTTACATTTCCACCTTTGATGTTGGTGTCGCCAGTTGTGTTTAGGTTAAATGTTCCATTTTCTGCTAATATTTCAGAATTTGTATGAGTGTTTTGTAAAACAAAATTATCGGATTGATTAAATCCTGCTGATAGCCCTACGCCATTATTTCCTACTGAAACACTAGCAGTTGTTGTTTTAGAGCCAAAGTCTGATTGGAAGGTGCTTTCACCAGATTTAATATTAGCTTTCTTGGCAGTTATACTTACGTCACCATTATTGCTAGCAAGTAATGATCCAGTTTGATTATATTCATTACCCGCATTTATATCTATATTTTTTCCAGCAATAAATGTTGATCCTATTGAGTTTGAAGCATCTGTTTTTAGGAAGTCAGTGTGGTGGGTTGTATCCATATATCCTGCTGCATACATACCCGTTCCAAGCGATGTACTAGCCGCTTGAGCTGCATTGGCAGCTGACATCGCTAAATTAGCAGTTGCTGTTGCAACTCCTGCTGTAGCAAGAGCTATTTGGGTATAAGCTAAATCAACAGCTTTTTGACTTGCTCTACCTTGGTCTTTTAGATTTTTCATCTTGCTAAGTTTTTTCTTAGCTTTTTTTAGATTTTTAGTTGCATCAGCAAGAGCCTTAGCAGCATAACCAGTGTCAACATAAGCATTTCCAACTTTAACACCAACTTCAACCTCTAATTTTGAATTTTCTGTATTTGTTTTTTGAGTATTTTTGGCATCGCTTAGATTAAAATTCCCTCCAGTTTTAATTGTGGCATCATTATTAACAGCAATATTTGAAGCAATTATGTCAACATCGTTTGTAGAGTTAACCAATAGGTTATTACCAATGCTTACATTAGATGCTTTTTGTGTTGTGGTTTGTTCTTGATAAACTTGCTCTTCTCCTGTTCCCTTAATTCCAGCCTTAAAGCTTCCATTTTCAAATCTTGCATCAGTTTCTCCAATTTCTACTGATTTATCTTTTGTGTAAGAAGAAGAATTTTCAGCAACAGAAATAATATCAACTTTAGCCGCATTAATATTTCCATCACCTTTAACATTAACATTTGAACCTTCAATTTTTAGATTCTCGGTAGCGTTAACATTTAAATTTCCACCAACTAAAACTGTTGATGAATGCTGGGTTGTTGTAGAACTTCCTGTTTTACTTACTGTTTTGGTGATTATAGCTTCGCTTTGACCAGAATTAGAGTTGTTTCCCGTTATTCTACCTTGGGATTTGTCAATTTGCTCATTCATTTTTTCAGCAAGCTTATCGCTTCCTGGCAATATGCCTCCAGCAACTACAGCATCTACTAACTTGTCTTGAGCTTTATCAATGATTTTATCAAGTTTTTTGTTTAATTTGTCAGCAACAGGATTTATTCCTCCAAGACTAGTTACTTGACCAACAACAGACATTGCGGCATTTATGGGATTGAAAGAGGTTGATTTATGCTCTTCCCAATGTTCACTTTTTAATTCTGCTGATTTAATTGTGACATTCTGAACTGAACTACCACTTACTGTCTCAAAAGTTCCATCTGCCTTAGTTTTTAGTGAGCCATCTGTATTCTGTGCGATTGTAAAATCACCAAAACTCAAATCATTATTAACTTCTAAATTTGAGCCTTGAACAGTTACATCTCCAAGCTCTGCTGTTACTGCAAGATCATTATTAAAAATTAAATTACTTTCTGCTGCGGATTCTTGATAATCATAAACTTTACTACTGCTTTTTGATAAATTACCTTTTTTCTTAGATGTTGTGAAGGTTTTTGCTGAATTGATGCCATTTTCAATATTAATATTGCCAGCTTGAGAAACTATTTGGCCATTTTCTCCTTTTACATTACTAGCAACGATATCAATATCACTGACTGAATCTAGACTTATATTGCCGCCAACAATTATATTAGAAGCAACTTGAGTTTTGGTTTCAGTTAAAGATGAAGAACTTTTGCTACGTCCAAAACCCTTCTTTTTTTTACTACTCGTGTATTTATAGTAAGAATCTTCAGCAGAAACTATGTTTAGCTCGTTACCTGTTGTTATATTAGCATTATTTCCAACCAATATATCACTTCCTTTAACCAAGGTATCATTTCCTGATACTATATTTAAATCACCCAAGCTATTTACTGAGCTTGAAATATTGGTTGTTTTCTTAAGGATATTAGCTCCATTTCCATCTGTTAAATCTACACTCTCTTGAAGTATATCAGTTGTAATATTTACATTATTAGAGGCTAATAGATTTACATTACCACTGGCATTAATAATGCTTCCTATTAAATCAATATTATTACCAGAACTTATTGAAACATCTCCACCAGATTCAATTTGCCCTCTTGATAGCATTAAGTCTATGTAGTTTTTATCATCACCTCTTCTTAGCTTGGTATTTGTACTAACAAAATTATTTCCTGAAGAAATAACAACTGAGTTTGCTCCTTTGATTTTACTACCCTTGTTGATAATATCGTTGCTAGCGATTACACTAATATTGTCAGCTTCAATAATATTCCCATCATCACTTAAATTATCTCTAGTTAGTTTTGCTAAAAATAATTTCGGTACTAATGCTTTTTGTGTTTTTCCATTACCAAGGTCAATCTCTTCTTCAACAAGCCATATTATATCTTTACTAAGAGAGTTAATTTGTTCTTGGGTAAGGGTGACGCCAGCAACTAATTCAATACCCTTTGTTTTTAGATCATTATATTCATCGTAAGCATTATCATATAGAGCTTGTAATTGATCCAAATTACTTTCTATACCTTCATTCAAAAACTTTTTATTTGTTTTTTCTCTAATTGATTTTTCAACCATTTTACTTTCTGCATAGGCGTCACCTATCAGGACAACGGTTTGATTGTCTGGATCATAACCAATCCTTTCCAAGAAGTACTTTGAGCCCTTAAACTTACCCACATCAATAAAACTGATGTTTGTTTCTATTAAATATTTAAATCCAGGAGTTTGACCATTAAGATTAACTGTATCGCTGACTTTAAATAACCCGTTAGATCCTTGAGGTAGTTTAGTATCAATTTCTATTATTCCAGAATCTTTAATTTTGGCTATTTCTATTGATTTAGTACCAGTGTCTAGAGTTGCAATATCTCTAGCGTTTAAATTGATTCCGCCAGCTCTAAAAGCGCCATTATTTTCAATTGTGCTTGAAATAGATGAATTAACTACTCCGCCGGACTGAATTGCTGATAAAGTTGTTGAGTATAAAGTTTCATTTCTATGTCCAGAATATCCGCCAGCTCTATTTCTTGTTCTTCCTCTTTTTTTATACTTATAATGCCAAGCATAGTCTGTTCTTAAATTATAAACATTGAACCCTGTCCTAGTATTAACTAGGTTAGATCCAGTTAAATCTACTTTGTTTTTACCGTAGATATAACTTCCATAATTATTTATTGAATTTGAGTTTATAGCTAGATCATTGCCAGAATACAGATACCCTTGATTTGTAGTTAAGGTTGATACAACATATTCATAGCCAGTAACAACAGTATTTTTAAAAGGTCTTGCTCCAGTTGCATGATAAAGTCTATTATGTCCACTTCCGCCATTCCAATTATCAACTCCGTTATTATTAAAGGCATTGGAGTTGATGGTTAAGTTTCCTTCCGCTTCGATATTTCCTGCTACATTTGATATGTAGGCATTATTAGAATTGTTAGTTGCATTCAAAACTATACTACCTTCTGATAAAATATAGCCCTTATCATTATGAAGATAATTTTTTGTGGTAACATCTATTTTATTACCAGAGTAAAGAACGCTTGGATTATAGATATAGCCAGTGGCATCAATAACTAAATCACTAGCAGAGGCAATTTGACCGTAATTCCCTAAATTTCTACCCAGCACAATATTAAGAGTATCATTTGATAATAATTTTCCATAATTAATAATATCATTATTAATATTTAGGGAGCTGGAACTAATGCTATTTATAGATCCCGTATCATTATTTACTAAGTTATTTTTTGCCTTTAGCTCCAAGGTGCTTCCAGAAATTATGTTACCATAATTAACAATATCCTGGAATGAATCTATTTTTAGAGAAGTTCCAGAAATTAGATTTGCATTTTTATTATTAGTAAAGCTGCCAGAAGTTGTCAGTAGGTTAATAAAACTACCAGATGAAACATCGCCACTATTTGTAATCGAGTTAGCACTTATATCAATTTCATTATTAGCATTCAAGATGCCTTCTATTAAGTAATCCTCGCTTAATGCTAAAGAGATACTGCCAGCTGAAGCTATTGACCCCGTGCTATTAACAATATTTTTATTAGCCTGAATAGAAACCAAGCTATTAACGCCATAAGCAAGTATTGAGCCTTTTGCATTATTCTTAAATATTCCAGAATCTGATGTCAGCGTGATATTTCCACCAGCTTCAATTTTTCCAGAATTAGAGTTATCGACATTACTTGCAACTAAATCTCCTAAAGCATCAATTATTCCTGATTGATTATTAAAGCTTTGAGAAGTGATACTGATATTGTTTCCTACTAAACTCCCAGTTTGATTATTAAAACTAGATACGTTGACAATATTATTACCGGTATTGGTTATTAGTAATCCTGAATTATTTATAAAATTTTCTGCCCTGATATTTGAAGAATTATTGGCAAATATAAGACCATTTTCATTGTCTATACTTGTTGCAGCTTTAATTAGTAAATTATCAAAGCTTTTTATTTGACCTTCCTTATTGATGATATTGTCGCTTTCTAGGCTTATGCTTTTTTCAGCTTCTAAGAGCCCCTTGTTTTCAATGTTTCTTGCAACTATTTTTAAAGCATTTTTACTGTATAAATAGCTACTTGCATTAGTTGTTATATCTTCGACCGAATATAAATCGATCAAGCTATTGCTTTTTATGATACTATCACTCAAGTCTAGAGATTTATTACTCTTTAATAGTACCTTATTTAAGCCAGTTATTTTGGTATTATTGGTAATAATTTCAACTGCATTTAGTTCAACATTATTTCCAGCTTCTGTAAGACTGTCCCTAGCAAGCTCTATTTTTCCTTTTCTAGCATCCAGGGTAACATTTCCAGCTTTTGAATAAGAATTTTCAACTTGCTTTATATTATTATTTTCTGATTTAACAAAAACGTCTTTATTAGCAAAGCCACTCTTATATTCAATTCTTCCATCAGCTGTAATGGTTAGAGTATCTTGTTTGGCAACTAAGTCTGCTCTAGTGTTTACTCCAACACCATCTTCGGTTGATTTAAAGGTAATCCTATTAGCATAAATTCCCCCTAAGACTGTGGAATCAATTGAAATAGAAGGTTTATTTTCATCATCTGATTTTTTAGACGTTACCTCTTTAGTTTGGTAGCTATAGAAATCATTACCTGTTTTTATACTAAGGTTCTTGGCATGAATTTGAGCATTTATCTTAGTGGCTCTAGTTACGATGTCGAAATGGTCTAGGTTAGAAACATTTAAACCATTTCCTTCAACTAATATTTCACCTTTTTGATCAATATTAATTCCTTGAAAATTACCATTATCAAATTTACTTCTTCCTGTAGCAAGAGTAGCTCTTGGGGTATTGATAAAGCCACATCCGTTACAAGTAATTCCATTAGGATTTGCCAAAATGTAGTCGGCTGATCTACCAAAGATTTCAGTTGGACCAAAAAGATTGGACGTCTTATTGGAGGTAACCTCATTTAAAATTACATTAGCCTCTCTTCCATTGGTAAAATTTGGATTGCCATATAATGCCCCAGCAAGGTTTGAAACTCCTATATTGGCACCATTATTCATGACAGCACCTTCATTTCCGACGTTAAAATCTCCAAATTTATTGTGAGATAGTCCAGATCCATTTGGTGAGGCTATATTTACAATTGGAATATTGTTTTGTGATCTATCTATTCCAGTATTTGTTGTACCATCAATAGTAATATTTCCAGCTGAAGTTGTAGTAGTAGAATTCATCATGGAGGCTGTAGCAGCAAAAGCTGCTTGCTCAAACACCAGAGTAAAGGATACCACGCAAGAGACTAACTGCCTGAGAATCCGGATTTTATTTTTTTGAAATTTTTTGAGCATCTTTTATCGTAATACCTAGATGGACTCGATATAGAATTATTTTTTGACTACCAAACAAATTATTCAATTCACCAACTAAAATTTATATTTAAATGAAATTTCTATTTCATCTCTATTCCTATCACTAGAAGTGACAACAGTTCCTGTTGAATCAGTATTGTGAACATCTTCAACAGTAACATAATTATAGGCAATAGATATTAGCGCTTTATCCGGAGCTATTGAGTAATTCAATTGCGTCCCTAAATTAACTTCATCTCTTCCTACGATTTTATTAGCTTTATCAACTTTAAAAGATCCTCTTAATAATTGTGACAATGAAGCATTAAGAGAAAGATTTTTGTTAAAACTGTATTGACCAGTGATTCCAAATTCAGTATCTAAACTTGAATCAGTTTTTTCAAAAGTGTGATCAAACATTGATTCTATTTTGGCATTATCTAAATACCTTAGTGATGCATCAACTTTAAATGACACTTTATCAAATAACATACCATATGAACCAGCAACTTCATATTCGCTTCGTCCGCTTGCTACATTACCACCCTTTGTATTGTTACCAAATTTGCTATTAATTATGTTTGGAGAGTAGGCAAGCTTTATATCTGAAAAATAACCGTTATTTATTTTATCAGCTATTCTGTAGTTTAAAGAAATTTCTGGATTTGCAACTCCGTTATTACTGGTCTTAGAAAATTGACCAGTAGTACTGCTTATATCTTTAAGATTTTCATTTACATAAGAAATCTCTAAATCAGCATGAAGTTTTTTAGTTATCCCGATTGATATTTCCTCTTTTGTTGTTTGCTTACGCTCTTCTTGCTTGTCATTTAAGCTATCTTTATAGGTAGCATCAGCATAATTATAAGAAGTTTTACTTGTAACTTCTTTTGATTCTGGTTTAAAGAATATACTATCAAGACTATTGCTTGCATTGGCATTAGCAATAAAAAGAGTAATTAAAGAAACTGCTGACAATAAAAATCTCATTCTAATATGAAAAAATGTTAATAATTCGAAATCTAATTGATTCTAATTTAAAATAATTAAAAAGCAACTTTTCTAGAATTCCTAGAATTTAAAATTTAAACTACTGTATATTTCTCTTGATTTGCCGACAAATTTTGTAGTTTTAAGAGATTTAGCATAAGTTATATCAAAAGATATATTATTCCCTTGGAATTTTATTCCCGTAGACATTCCTGTTAAATAAGCCTTCCCCTCATTAAAACCAGAAGTTTTACCACCTCTTTGCCTCACAGAACCAATATCATACCCAACGAAAATTTTAGACTTCCTAATGGTATTATTTATATTAAATTTTTCTGTAACAACCCCTGGTAAATATAAACCAAAATCATTCGATAAATAAGCTCCACTATCTCCGGCTGCGGATTTATCTTTGTATCCCCTAACAGAATATTGGTCTCCTATATAAATTTGCTCCGAAGAAAATAATGAATGAGGCGAGTATTGCGCCTCAAGGGAGCTCATTAAATAAAATTTTTGCCCTTTAATTGGCAAGTTTTTATAATATCTTCCAGAAAGTTTGTATTTGGTAAATTGAGCTCTGGGGGTTAATCCATCTATTCCCGCCTCATCTTTTCTTGCATCAAAAACTGAGAGACCTCTTATGTAAGATAGTACGTAGCTAAAATAACCATATTTATTGCTATTTATAGTATGTTCGAATGCAGGTCTAATTATAGATAACTTTCTTGAGCCAGTATCAATTTTTGACCCTTGCAAAAAACTCGTAAGATCATATAAATCTAATTTTGTCATTAATGCAAACTCATGAACCTTGCCTCTATAAACTTTTCTTTTTATATGAAATGTTCTGTTTTTACTAACGCCACTACTTTTGACGCTATTGTTGGTTGATGTAATTGTGCTTAAATATCTTGATTCACTATAAGATACTCCAGATTCCCAATAGCCCAAAGGAACTGTGATTCCGAGAAACTTGCTTCTTGAATATCTTTCTGCCTCATTACGCTCATCATCTTTTGTGTAACTAACATAAATACTTTCATTTAACCCTAAAATACCATTCTGGGTTATGTTAACTCTTCTCCTTTTTTTACCAGTTGATTCTTGCCCTGCATTGTCATAACCAAAACCAAGAATAGGCGCTTTTTTTATTTTACCTTTAATTGTTACGATCGAAAAACCTTCTTTTTCACCAGGCACAATATCCATTACAACGTTACTTCCATCCAATCTGTTTAACTGAGATAGTCCTTGCTCAATATCACGAATATTAAATATTTTTCCCTCCAAATTACCAAATGCAGTAAACTTTCTAGACTTATTAAATATTTCTAATTTGCTTTTAAGATTTGTATCAAAGCTTATTTTTTCTAATTTTCCTTCAACTGCGTATATCTTAAGAACTCCCGTTGAGATGTCCTGGGGGTTAACAAAGGCTTTGCTGGTTACATAGCCCTTCTTTATATAATAATTGGTTATTCTTCTAGTGACATTATTTAAAGTATCGGGAACTACACACTCTCCGATAAAATCTTTGACAATTTTATTAATTCTTCTTTTTGAGAAAATTTTGGAATTTTCTATTATCACCTCTTGCAGCTTGAAGCATTTGCCAGCAAACTTTTTATCAATTTTCTTTTCGGGCTTTTCTTTAAACTCTTCTGGTAATTTTATTTTTATATCCTCGCTCTTTCTTTTTTCAAATAGCTTTCTATTTTTTTCCTCCTCCGCTATTTTTTTTCTAATTTGTTGATTTTGCTCTTGTTGCAATATTATTTCTTCATTTGTAATGGCGAATGAAGTTTTGGCAAATAAAATACTAACCAATATGATCAGAAGTAGATTTTGTAAGATGTGCGTTAGTTGTTTTAATATTTTGCTAGATTTCATTATTATCTAAAAAATTTTTAACTAACTCTTTCTCATTAACTTCTTTTGAAATTGAATCTTTCTTTACGGAAAAGAAATCACAGCAATCTTCTATATAACCTTTAGCGTCTTTGATCATCATGGCAGCTTCTTCTTTAGTTTTATTGTGAGGAATATTTAACAAATATTCAATAGACCAAAAATAATTCTTACCTTTAAACATCATCATAGTAGAAAAAGCTTTTTGTCCAGGTAGACAGATTTGTTTTATATTTGGCTTACAAGGTTTTTCATAAGATACAGTTACAGTATTAAATTTACCGGCATTGTTAATCTAAAATAGATAATAAGCCATTTCTCTTCAAAATCAATAATTTTACTGAATATTCAAGCATCTTTATTGATTTACCATAGCATTTACTCTTTCTTCTCATTCTAGCCAAAAAGTGTCTAAACAAACTATTATAGCCTTCAACAGTATATGTATGAGCCTTAGATTGAATATGCTTATCTTTTGGAACAAATTTCTCGTACGGT